>Ga0310810_10006399_pt1 | contig 13303 bp, 8 predicted proteins | sample NCmetagenome_FD_207641 | JGI IMG/M metagenome (GOLD analysis project Ga0310810, IMG submission 207641) | Soil microbial communities from experimental microcosm in Duke University, North Carolina, United States - NC | ecosystem: Engineered > Artificial ecosystem > Soil microcosm > Unclassified ... | reverse complement strand
ATCACTACCTCCAACGTCAAATCGCTCGCCCCTCGATGGCTCTTCCAGCACGGGGTCATCGATGGTGTCAGCAACCAGACGACGCCGATCGTCGTCGACGGCACGATGTACGTCACCGATTCGCGGGGAAGCGTCTATGCACTCGATGCCGCCGATGGGCATCTGCTCTGGACGTACGACGTCACGACGCTCCTCGGCGGCGGACGAGCCGAAGGCTATGTCTTTCGCAATCGCGGCGTGTGTTACGCCGACGGCGTCGTCTACGTTGCCGGCGGCTCGTTCCTGTTCGCGCTCGACGCGAAGACCGGAAAACCGATTCCAAGCTTTGGCAAGGACGGTCAAGCCAGCGTGATCCTCGACGTCCTGAAGACGAGATATCCCGACGCGAAGACCGCGATCAGCATGGGCTATTGGTTCACGACGGCCCCACAGGTATACAAGGGAGTCCTCTACATCGGCAGCACGAGAAGCGAAAGCCACATTCCCGGCGGCCACGTCTTCGCCGTCGATGCGAAGACCGGCAAAGTGCTGTGGCACTTCAACACCGTTCCCCAGGACGAGAAAGATCAGGGATGGGAGATTGCCGGGCCGACGTGGGTTGGCGGCGAGCGCAACGGCGGCGGCATCTGGGAAACGCCGGCGATCGATCCAGACCTGGGATTGCTGTACGTGGCAGTGGGCAATCCATTCGGCGACAGTCGCAAGCGCGCCGGCAAGAATCTCTTCACCGACTCAATCATCGCCCTCGCATTGAATACCGGAAAGCTGCAGTGGTACTACCAGCAGACGCATCACGACATCTGGGACTACGACTCGGGCGGTCCGCCGATTCTCTTCGACATGCAAGTGCAGGGACGACGGGTGCGAGCAGTCGCGGAAGCGAGCAAGAACGGCTATCTGTACATCCTGAATCGTGAGACCGGCGAACCGGTGCATCCGATCAAAGAGATGCCGGTACCGACGGAGACGACACTGCAGGGTGAACAGCCGTGGCCAACCCAACCCATCCCGCACACGGCTGCGGGCAAGCCGATGAGCCCCGTGTCTCCAACGTTTCCGATGGAGATTCCGCCCGAGCGGCTCGCGAAGTTCAAGGCGATGCCGGCCTTCACGCCTCCGGCGCCGAACTACATCATTGCGCCTGGCATGGGCGGGGGTGCCAACTACGGCTCGCTCTCCTACAGCCCGCGCACCGGCCTGCTCTATGTCAACGCGATCGACGACCCGTTGAATGCGGGACGTCCGCCGAAGGGGTACTTCTCTGCTTTCGATCCGGTGTCCGGCGAGCTCAAGTGGCAGCATGTCTACGACGGCTACGGGCAGGCCGGATCCGTCGTGACCGCGGGCGGCCTCGTCTTTGTCGGGAGCGGAAGCAACGTGGCCGGCTACTTCTTCGCGTTCGACGCCAAGAGCGGTCAGTTGTTGTGGAAGTTCAATACCGGCGCCGGTGTCTTTGGCTCACCCTCGGTCTACATGGTGAACGGCGAACAGTTCGTCGCCGTCGCGTCGGGTGGAGGTGAGCGCGGGCGGCGTGGCGGAGATCTGATCCTGAGTTTCGCCCTGCCCGGGTAAACGAGCTACTCGGAACGACTGACGCCCCGCAACACCTCCTGCACTGCGTCGCTGCCGAAGCCTGGGTAGGCGACCTTCGCGCCGGCGCGTACGAGCGCCTCGACGCACGCGGGATAGTCACCTGTTGGGTCGCGAAAATTCAGCGAGCCCCACTGGCACCCTTCGAGCGCCGTGCCGCCGTAGTTGTTGCGGATCTCGAGATCCGCGGCGCGAGCAATCAAGCGCTGCACGGTATCGGCGTGACCGCGGAGCGCGGCATGACCGATCGGCGTAAAGCCCTCCCCACCACGCGTGTTCACGTCGAAACCGAGGTTCAACATCAGCTCGAGTGCCGGAATGTTGTGCGCGAAGGCGGCGTGCACGACTTGCGCCTGATCATCTGGCGAGAGACGGGACACGAGGTCCGGCTGCCTGGCAAGCACGCTCCGGGCATGGGTCTCGTCGGCCAGCTCGCACGCGGCGAGGAACTGTTCCGTCAGCGGACTCCGCGTGAGCAGCAGGTCGAAGATCCTGCGTCCGCCGTGCTTCGCTGCAACGAGCAGCACGGAGTGCGCCTGCAGCTTCCATTGATAAATGTGACCCGGAGGCACCAGAGCGTAGCCGGGCCGGCCGATACGCGCGGTGATGCACCCGGGGTCGTCGGTCAGCGCACGGTCTACGAGCGCCTCGTCCCCGAGCGCCGCCGCCATGAATATGTCCACCTGTGCGCCGCGCGCGATGAGATGGCGGCAGAGCTCCGTGTCACGGACCCGGTATTGAGCCGCCGTCGCGCGGTGATCGATGCAGCGCGCATCGATCTCTGCGCCGGCCGCGAGCAGGAGGTCGATGATGTCCGGTGTACTGGCCCAGTGCAGCGGCCGCTTGCCGTCGCCGCCGGGCGCGTGCACCAGCGCGGGATCCCCGTCCAGCCACTCCCTGACCTTGTCCGTCATCCCAAGCCCCGCGGCCGCATGAATGTCCACGACGGCGCCGCGCTCGATCAGCCACGCAGCCTGCGCGGGTTCCGTGTCGTCGAGCACGCCAAAGCCGCCCGCCCACCAGTCGCTCTTCACGTTGATGTTCGCGCCGTAGTCGAGCAGTGTCTCGACGATCGGCCGATCGTCTTTCGCGACGACAATCGCCTGGCCACCGAAACTGAAAAGCGGCTTGTCGATTTGCATCCGCAGCGCCGGGGACGCCGCCAGCAGCCTTCGCAGCTTCGCGGCGTCCCGGGCGTGGATGGCGTCGATGAAATCACCGACTTCGGGTATCGCCCCGCGCTCGGTCAAGTACGCCCGCATCTCGGGCGTGTTCTCATCCAGCACGCCGACCGGGCGGCCCCAAAACTGGCTGCGCACATTGATGTCGGCGCCAAATTCGAGCAGCACGTCGACCATCGCGCGATCGTGACGGCAGAAGACGATCGCCGGCGCGGCGGCCTCGAACTCCGGGCGATCGATCTGCCTGCGCAGATCGGGATGCTCCGCGAGCAACGCTCGGGCACGGGCAGCGTCCCGCTGACGAACCGCGTCCTTGAATTCCTCCATGATTCACACCTTACCGGCTTGTGTCATGAAGCGCTACCTCGGCGGAAGACCCTCGCGCCAGCGGCATCATTCATGAATCTCCCATCGCAGGATGGGCTAGCACGATGCCATTCAAAAGCCAGGCACAACGTCGTAAATTTGCTCAATTGCTCGTTGAAGGAAAGATCTCAGCAGATACCTATGAAGAGTGGAACCGCGAAACCGGCGGAAGGAAACTTCCTGAACGGGTGAAGCGAAAGACACACGCAGCGAGAAAAAAATGACGAACTCGACAGTGGACGGCAAGCCGCTGCAGGGGCGCGTCGCCGTGGTCGCCGGCGCGACCCGTGGCGCGGGCCGTGGCATCGCGGCCGCATTGGGTGAGGCTGGCGCGACGGTCATCTGTACGGGACGCACCACGCGGTCGGCGCGCTCGGAGTACAACCGCGCCGAAACGATCGAAGAGACCGCCGAGATCGTCGAGAGCCTCGGCGGGGTTGGCATCGCCGTCTCCATCGATCATCTCGAGCCCGAGCAGGTCAAACGGCTGGCCGACTTGATTCGCAGCAATCACGGCCGGCTCGACATTCTCGTCAACAACATCTGGGGCGGTGAGCTGCTGAAGGGCGGTCCGGATGAGTGGAACACACCGATCTGGCAGCACAACCTCGAAAAAGGGTTTCGGATCTTCCGCCTCGCAGTGGACACGCACGTCATCACGTCGCATTACCTGCTCCCGCTGCTCATCCAGAACCCAGGCGGATTGCTCGTCGAGGTCACCGATGGGACCACTGAGTACAACGCCACGCACTATCGGATTTCGGTCTTCTACGATCTCGCGAAAGTGGCGGTCAATCGGCTGGCGTTTGCGCATGGCCATGAGCTTGCGCCGCACTTAGCCACGGCTGTCGCGATCACGCCGGGATGGCTTCGCTCGGAGATGATGCTCGACAACTTCGGCGTCTCCGAGCAGAACTGGCGCGAAGCGATCATGGCAGGGGTGGACGACGGCCGCTCCGCGGCGCAACCCGAATTCGCCCTGTCGGAGTCGCCTCGATATGTGGGCCGCGCGGTCGTCGCCTTAGCGACCGATCCCGATCGCGCACGATGGAACCAGAAGTCGGTCACATCGGGTCAACTCGCCGCCGAGTACGGATTCACGGACATCGATGGCTCGCGTCCCGACCTCTGGCGCTACATCGTCGATCACGAGCGCGGACAGAGATCGGATATGAAGGACTACAGGTAGACTTCTTGGGCCTTGGGCCTTGGTCCTTGGTTCTTGGTCCTTGGGAGGAAGGACGGTTAGGCAGAAATCGAAACGCCGCCGATGTAGGTCGCGACGCAACCGTTCGGCGTGAAGTGATAGATCCAGTGGTCCACATCTGGCGCATCGATGATGGCGAAGTCGGCGCGCTTGCCTGGCTCGAGCGATCCGACCGCCGCCTGCTCCCCGATCGCGCGTGCAGCGTAGATCGTGACACCCTTCAACACTTCCGCCGGCGTCATTCGCTGCATCGTCGCGGCCAGCAGCATGGCGAGCGGCAGGTGATACGTCGGGGCCGTGCCGGGGTTGAAGTCGGTCGCGACGGCCACCGGAACGCCGGCCGCAATCAGACGACGGGCAGGCGCAACTGGATGACCCAGGTAGAGGGCGGCAAGGGGAAGCGTGACCGCAGTCGTGCCGGCGCTCGCGAGTCGCGCGATGCCGTCCGCCGACACGCACTCGAGGTGATCGGCAGACGTCGCGTCCAGTCGCGCCGCGAGAGCGGCCCCGGCGGCATCGGTCAACTGGTCCACGTGAAGCTTCAGTCGCAACCCGTGCTCGCGCGCACACCGGAGGATCGTCTGCGCTTCATCCGCATTGAACGCGGACTCTTCGACGAAGACGTCGCAGAAACGAGCGAGGCCGCGGCGTGCGACTTCCGGAATCAGGTCTCGGCACACGAGGTCGATATAGTCGCTGCGCCGATCGGCGTACTCCGGCGGCACGACGTGCGCCGCGAGCAGCGTCGATACCAGGCGCACGGGCTGCCGGTGGCGAAGCGCCTCGTATACCTCGAGTAAACGGATCTCGGTCTCGACATCCAGGCCGTAGCCGGATTTCGCCTCGACCGTCGTCACACCCAACTGCGCCATCTGATTCAGGCGTCGTGCGCAGAGAGCGAGCAACGTATCGATACCCGCGCTGCGGGTGGCTGTCACCGTTCTCGCGATCCCGCCACCTGCCGCTGCCAGTTCCTGATATGTGCGGCCTTGCATCCGCGCCTCGATCTCGTCGGCACGCCAACCGGCAAATGCGAGGTGCGTGTGGCAATCGACGAGGCCTGGGACGACGAGGCGGCCCGCCGCGTCGATGATCTCGTCAGCGCGATATTCGGTCGGCAACGCCCCTGCCGGGCCGACCCACGCGATGTCCGTCCCGCGCCAGACGAGCGCCGCATGGGGAATCTCATGAATCGCGTCCTGCCCGCCTTCATCACGACAAGTGGCCAGCAGGCCGATGTTGGTGAGAACTGGCATTAGAACATTCTAGATTTGGGGATCTTTGATTCTTGATTCGTTGGTGATTGGAGATCTTGGATTGTTGATTCAGTTTCACGCAGCGCGCGGCTCACATCGCAAACCATACCCAGATCACCAATCAACAAATCACACATCATCAACGAATCAGCAATCAAAGATCACAAATCAAGAATGTCTCTGTTCATGAATTCACGATTCCACCGCGCGATTCAGCATTGGCAGATCGATTCGGTGCTGTCGCGCCATCTCGATGGCTTCCTCGTACCCCGCATCGGCGTGACGCATCACGCCGGTCCCCGGATCGGCGGTGAGCACCCGCTGCACTCGTCGTTCTGAGGCGTCCGTGCCGGCAGCAACGGTCACCATCCCGGCATGAATCGAGTAGCCAATCCCCACACCGCCGCCGTGGTGGATCGACACCCAGCTGGCGCCGCACGCCGTGTTGAGGAGTGCGTTCAGCAGCGGCCAGTCGGCAATCGCGTCCGAGCCGTCCTTCATCGCCTCGGTCTCTCGGTACGGCGACGCGACGGATCCCGCATCGAGGTGATCGCGGCCAATCGCTATCGGAGCGCCGACCAGACCGCGCCGAACCAGCCAGTTGAACTTCGCGCCCGCCTCGGCCCGCTCGCCGTAGGCGAGCCAGCAGATCCGCGCCGGCAGTCCCTGGAACTTCACGTGCCTGCTGGCGTGATCCATCCAGCGGCGCAGCTTCGCGTCCTCCGGGAAAAGCTCGAGGATCGCGCGATCGGTCACGGCGATGTCCTGCGCATCGCCTGACAGCGCGACCCAACGGAATGGTCCGGACCCACGGCAGAACAGCGGCCGCACGAACGCGGGAACGAAGCCAGGAATGTGAAATGCGTCGCTCAGCCCACGATGCTCCGCAACCTGACCGCGGATGTTGTTGCCGTAATCGAAGACGATGGACCCTCGTCGCTGCAGCGCCAGCATCGCCTCGACATGGACGGCCATCGAGTCGAGCACGGCGTTCTCGTACCCCGCGGCGTCGCGTGCTCGCCACCGCGCGGCCTCCTCGACTGACGTGCCGGACGGTATGTAGCCAACCCGCAGGTCGTGCGCCGCGGTCTGGTCCGTAACGACGTCGGGCGTGAGATTCGAGGTGACGATGCGCGGAAGGATCTCAGCGGCGTTGCCGAGAAGGCCAATCGAGAGCGGACGCTTCGCGGCGCAGGCTTCTGACACGAGTGCTATCGCTTCATCGAAGTCGCTGCACATCCGGTCGCAGTAGCCGCCTTCCACTCGTCGCTGGATGCGGGTGGGATCGACTTCGATCGCAAGACACACGCCGCCGTTCATCGTGACGGCCAACGGCTGCGCGCCGCCCATGCCTCCCAAGCCTGCGGTCACGACGAGCCGTCCCGCCAAGTCGCCGCCGAAGCGCTGGCGCGCGCATTCGGCAAACGTCTCGTAGGTACCTTGCAGGATTCCCTGACTGCCGATGTAGATCCACGATCCCGCGGTCATCTGTCCGTACATCGTGAGCCCGAGGGCGTCGAGGCGGCGGAATTCGTCCCACGTCGCCCATTTCGGCACGAGGTTGGCGTTCGCGATGAGCACACGCGGGGACTCTTCGTGGGTCCGGAAGACACCGACCGGCTTACCGCTCTGCACCAGCAGCGTCTCGTCGTTCGCGAGGCGCTCGAGCGTGGCGGCGATCGCGTGATACGCCGGCCAGTTTCGCGCGGCCTTGCCGGCACCGCCATAGACGATCAGATCGTCAGGCCTTTCCGCGACCTCGGGATCGAGGTTGTTCATCAACAGCCGCAGCGCCGCTTCCTGATCCCAGCCGCGACAGCGCCGGCTCGCTCCGCGGGGTGCGCGAATGGCGGTGTGCACGCTCATGACGTCACCTCACGGCTGGCCAGACGCCGATCGATCAGGTCCACGACCTCGTCACAGATCCTGCGGGAGCTGGCGCGCAGACGATCGACCTCCGTGCGACACGCGCGCACGAACGCGTCGTCTTCGAGTGCCTGGAGATTGATCGCGACGTTGAGTGCGGCAGCTTCAACCGCGGCGCGCGCGAGTAGCGCAGCGGAGCCGGCATCAGATGCGGCGTCGTGCCGGCCTTTGAGCGCGGCCACGCGCGCGAGCTCGAGCGCTGCATGCGACAGGCGCGCGGTCTCGAGCGGGGCCTCCGCAGCACGGCGATAGGCCGCCTGCACCGCCTGGTCGCGAGCGCGTGTTTCCGCCTCCGTCGCACGCGGCAAACGAATCGCATCCATGACGCGATTGAAAGCGCGCGCGTCTTCGTCGACCAGTTCCGCGAGCGCCTGCTTCGTTGCCTGAGCGCCTTCTGCCATCGCATTGAGCTCGTCGCTCTCATGCCCGCTGCGGCCGACGGTCAGATTGGCAACCATCGCGGCAAGCGCAGCCCCGAGGCTGCCTGCCAACGCGGCCGCCGAGCCGCCGCCTGGCACGGGTGCGTTGCTCGACACCTCGTCTACGAAGCGGCTGACCGGCAGCGTCATCAGCGGCGCAGAAGGGCGCACGGCATACTCCACGATCTTCTTTTGCGGATCGAACGACGCGTGCTGATCGAGTCCCAGAGAGCGGACGGCCATGTCGATCACTTCGCCCTCTGGCGCGCCGGATGATTTCCGCTGCATGCGCAGATAGAACCGGCCGGCGGCGACGATCGGTTGCAATGGCGTCATGCCGACCAGCTCGGATCCGGTCACACGCAAACCGAGCCGCTCGGCCTCGTCTTTCACCGTTTCGAACACCGTATGGAGCGGCGTGGCACGGAAGTCCAGCAGGTTGATCGAGACCTGGGCCTGCCGGTATTCCTCGATGTACCAGCCGATCGCCCGCGTCGCCTTGAGGCGGCCTGGGACCCTGGCAGATGTTCCATCCGGGTTGGTGATCGCAGCGCCACTCTCATCCCGTTTGAGGCGTCCGGCCTCGCGGATGTTGAGCGCGATCTCTCGAGCGAGCCGCTTGTCGCGCGTATTCAGGCTCACGTTGTAGGCGATGAGGAACTCGCGAGCACCGACCACCGTCGCGCCGAGCCGGGCATTGAACACCGCCGGACCGCAATCGGGAGCCCACTCGGGGTTCGCCAGCTTGTCCCGAAGCCCTTCGTACTCCCCTGCCCGGATGTTCGCCAGACTGCGCCGCTCCTCGCGCGTGGCGGCGTGTTCGTAGAAGTAGATCGGGATCTGGAGTTCGTCGGCAAGCCGGCGTCCGAGCGCACGCGCGACGTCGACGCACTCGGCCATCGTGATCCCGGACACCGGGACAATCGGGCACACGTCCACTGCGCCGATGCGCGGATGCTCGCCCCTGTGACGAGACATGTCGATGAGCGAGGCGGCTCGTTGCGCCATGCGGACGGCGGCGTCGCTGACCGCGTCGGGCGGACCGACAAACGTATAGACGGTTCGGTTCGTGTCGGCGCCGGGATCGACGTCGAGAAGCGTGACGCCGTTGACGGCGCGAATTTCTGCGGCGATGGCCTCAATCGCATCGCGATCGCGACCCTCGGAAACGTTCGGGACGCACTCGACGAGCTTCGCCATTCACCGCGATTATATCGGCGGGTGGGATCGGGGGCTGGCCGGAGAACGCGGGGTTTCTTATCGCAGAGATCGCAGGGATCGCCGAGGCCACGGGTGGGGTCCGGCCGTCGGCCGGACCCATGGATTGAGCAAAGCCGAGGATCACAAGCGTCACCGTGAATGTCGAGCGACGTTTGTGATCCCGGCTTTGTTCAATCCATTGCCGCGCGTAGCGCGGCCCACCCGTGGCGTTTGTCTTAGCCCTGAATCTGGCCTCTGCGATCCCTGCGATCGCTGCGTTGATAGCCTGCCCTCTCTGCGAATCTGTCCCCCGAGAGCACCGTTGACATCAGCGTCGGAGCGGCTCAGTATGTCGAGCACCACGGGCGCACGCACTCGTCCTCCGTTTGCCTTGGAGGCTTAGATGAAGATCGTCGCCGCCATCCTGATCGCCCTCGCGACCATCACTGCCGTGGGAGCCCAGCAGGGCTCGACGCCGGCTCGCCCACAGCAGGTCACCTTCACGAAAGACGTTGCCCCGATTCTGCAGCGCAACTGCCAGCAGTGTCATCGGCCCGGCTCGATTGCGCCGATGTCGCTCCTGACTTACCAGGATGCGCGGCCGTGGGCACGCTCCATCAAGCAGAAGGTCGTCGCACGCGAGATGCCGCCGTGGCACATCGATCGCACGATCGGGATCACCAAGTTCAAGGACGATCCCTCGCTCAGCGACGCGGAGATCGCCACCGTCGCCGCGTGGGCCGACGCCGGCGCACCCATGGGCAACCCTGCCGACATGCCGGAGCCGCGCCAGTTCAGCGATCTCGACTCCTGGTTCATCGGCAAGCCCGATATCGTCGTCACGATGGACAAGCCCTACGTCCTGTCGAAGGACGGCCCCGACAACATCGTCGACGTCCTCGTCGATCCGGGATTCACCGAAGACATGTACGTGATGGCGATCGAGAGCAAGCCGGCCGATCCCAAGAGCTTCAAGGTCGTTCATCACTTCACGACGAACCTCGTCGAAGATCCCGAAGAGGATCCCGTCGGGCTCTTCCTCAACGAGTACGCGCTCGGCAAGAACGGCGACGTGTTTCCGCCCGATGCCGGACGCCTCATCAAGGCCGGGACGAAGATCAACTTCAACCTCCATCTGAATCCGCGCGGTGAGGAAACCCCGGTATCAGTGAAGCTCGGGCTGAAGGTCTATCCGAAGGGGCGCGTGCCGAAGTACGTCGCCTTCACGCAGCACATGGGCGATGCGAACGACCTGGACATCCCGGCCGGCCAGCTCTCGCGCCACGACGGTTACTTCCGCATGTCGAAGCCCGCCCTGCTCGCGTCGTTTCAGCCGCACATGCACAACCGCGGCAAGGCGCAGTGCATCGAAGCCATCTACCCCGATCTTCGGCCCGACTCAGCGCGCCCGGGTCCCGCACGCGTCGAGACGATCTCGTGTGTCAGCAACTACCAGTTCGGCTGGCACATCACGTATCCGTACGCGGACGATGTGGCGCCGCTGCTGCCGGCGGGCACGATTCTCCACGTGATCTCGTGGCACGACAACACATCGGCCAACAAGTGGAACCCGAACCCGAAGAACTGGGTCGGATACGGCCAGCGATCGATCGACGAGATGAGCTTCGCGTGGGTGACACTCACGTATCTCGATCAGGATGACTTCGATCGACGAGTAGCCGCGCGCCGCGAGCAGAAATGACTTTGCCATCCGGGATGCGGGTCTCGAGACTCAGGGCTGGCGAGCGCTTGCGGATCGCCCTGATCGTTGCTGCCTCGGCGGCTGCGATCACGCTGCAGGCGCAAGCACCGGCGCCGGCACCGGCGCCGAAGCCAACCGAGCTTTCGAACATCCACTTCAACTCGGGGCAGAGCGTCGTCCCGTACTTCGAGGGATGGATCAGGAATCCGGACGGCACATTCGATCTGGTGTTCGGCTACTTCAATCGGAACTGGCAGCAGGAGCTCGCCATCCCTGCCGGGCCGGACAACACCGTTGAATTGGGCGGACCCGACGCCGGGCAGCCAACCTTCTTCCTCCCGCGCCGCCAGCGATTCGTCTATCGCGTGCGCGTGCCGAAGGATTTCGGGAAGAAAGAAGTCGTCTGGTCGATCACGGCGAACGGGCGAATCGAGCACGCGTTCGGCAGCCTGATTCGCGAGCAGGAGATCACCGAACGAGTCGTGATGACCAACGGCGGCTACGATCCGGGGCTCAACGATCCGAACAAGCCGCCCTCCGTCACCGTCGCACCCATCGCGTCACCCATGGCCGGCAGCCCTGTCACGCTCAGCGTGTCAGTCACCGATGATGGACTGCCGAAGCCTCGCGCTACTGCTGCGCCTAAGGCTGCGAGCAGCGGCTCGTTCGGTGCGCAGGTGAATTCATCGGGCGGTACGCCGAGGCCGACAGGCCTGACGGTGAGCTGGATGCAATACGGCGGCCCCGCAAAGGTGGCATTCGACGGCGCCAGCCAGATCCCGGTGACAGAGGGCAAGGCGGTCACGACGGCGCGCTTCGCGCAGCCTGGAACGTATCAGCTCGTCGTCTCTGCGAGCGATCGCGCGATGACGACGCGGGTGCCCATCACCGTGACCGTGCGCGCTCCGTCCAATTAGCGCAACCTGACATCTCGTTCGAGGGAGCCGCTTCGCCAAGACGCAAATCGTGCAACGCTCGTTTCGAGCTGGCAGTGGCGTATCTGCTTACGCCCAACGGACGGCCGTCGAAAACGGCCGCATTCGTATTCCTCACGATGGCATCTCGCGTGCTGTCCCGGTGGGTACAATGAGCCGATGCCCGGGAGCGATGCCATGAAACCTCTCAATCCTGGGGTGAAGCTCACCTACGACGACTTCGTGCTCTTCCCCGACGACGGAAAGCGGCACGAGTTGATCGACGGGGAGCATTACGTGACGCCCTCGCCAAATAGGCGGCACCAGCAGATCTCCGGCGATCTTTTTGCGCCGATCTGGACCTACCTCGAAGCCCACCCAATCGGACGCGTGTTCCACGCGCCTTACGACGTCGTATTCTCCAACTTCGACGTCGTGGAGCCCGACCTCTTGTACGTGTCGAACGAGCGAGCCGCGGACGTGATCACGTCGCTGCATGTTCGAGGCGTGCCCGATATCGTCGTGGAAATTGGCTCGCCCGGCACGCGCAAACGTGACGAGACGATCAAACGGCGGCTGTATGAACGAATGGGCGTGTCCGAGTACTGGATCCTCGATCCCGAGACGGACGCCGTGCGCGTCTACCGGCGAACCGCGGAAGCGTTCGACCGCACGATAGAGCTTTCGCGCGAAGCCAGTGACGTTCTCACCACCCCTTGCTGCCCGGGCTCGCTTTACCGTTGACGCGCCTGCTTCGCGACTGATAGTAACTTCCTCGCCACGTTCTTTTCTCAACAACTGGGAGGCCGCCATGCCCACGGGTTCGCCTCTGTCGCGCCGTACTTTCCTGACGGCCACCGCCAACGCCGCGGCGATCGCGGCCGCTTCGTGTTCCTCTGCACCAGTCGGCGACGCAGGTTCGGCCGCGCAGTCGCCGATTCAGGGCCTCGTTGGCGACGGCCGTAAGCGGCCGATCTTGTTGCGCGGCGGCGTCGTGCTCTCGCTCGACGCGAAGGTCGGGGACTTCGAGAAAGCAGACGTCCTGATCAAGGGCAAGACGATCGCGCAGATCGCGCCGACGATTTCCGCGCCCGATGCGGAAGTCGTTGAATGCGCGGGCACCATCGTCATGCCCGGTTTCATCACCACGCACCATCATCAATACGAAACCATACAGCGCAGCATCATCGCCGACGGCCTGCTCGCCGGCGCATGGCCGCAGGAGACGTACGGATCGGTCGTCCAGAACATCTGGACCGCAGGCCGCATCACCGATGCGAGCGACCCGAACAAGATCATCTGGGATCTCGGACGCGTGCCGTACGACCCCGAGGATTGCTACATCTCGCAACTCGTCGCCTGTCTCAGCGAAATCACGCAGGGCATTACGACCGGAACCGACACATCGCAATCCAACCACACGCCCGAGCACACCGACGCCATGATCAAGGGCCTCGTGGACTCGGGCCGCCGGATGGTGTTCGCGTACAGCGCCGGAATCAATCGAAGCGCGGATGGCATCCCGTTCGAATTCCCCGGTGC
>Ga0310810_10006398_pt1 | contig 13303 bp, 8 predicted proteins | sample NCmetagenome_FD_207641 | JGI IMG/M metagenome (GOLD analysis project Ga0310810, IMG submission 207641) | Soil microbial communities from experimental microcosm in Duke University, North Carolina, United States - NC | ecosystem: Engineered > Artificial ecosystem > Soil microcosm > Unclassified ... | reverse complement strand
GCAGTACTTGAAGAAATGAAAACGACGCTGGGATTGTCTGGAAAGAAATTATTTATGCCGCTGCGAGCGGCGTTAACCGGCCGTATTGACGGCCCGGAAATGGCTAATATCGCAGAAATACTTGGTCAGGAAAAAATGCAGCATCGATTGAGCAGGGCGTTCAAGGTGGTGGCGGCGTAAGGTTGTTAACCTCGCGAAAAGGTTGTCATCCCCGCGAAAGCGGGGATCTCCTTCGGTTTCCTGAGAAAGTAAACGTAGCAATGAGGGAGATTCCCGCTTTCGCGGGAATGACATGAAGAATTTAAGGAGATTCCCGCTTTCGCGGGAATGACGGGTGAAAAAACATGTTACAAATTCACAACACATTAACACGTCAAAAAGATGAGTTCAAACCCATACAAAGCGGCAAGATTAATTTCTATGTCTGTGGTGTGACTGTTTACGACCATTGTCACATTGGACACGCGCGCACTTATACCGCCGTTGATGTGATTGTCCGTTACCTGCGCTGGCGTGGATATGAAGTAAATTATGTCAGAAATATAACGGATATTGACGACAAGATTATCAAACGTGCAAATGAAAATAAAGAAGACTATAGCGAGTTAACAAAACGTTTTACTGATGAAATGCATAAAGATTTTGACGAGCTTGGATTCGTGCGTCCTGATCATGAACCACGTGCAACGGAATATATCCAGGAAATGATTGCGCTCATTAATGAAATGATTGCAAATAAACACGCATATGTTGCAGATAACGGTGATGTTTATTTTGATGTGCGCAGCTTTAAAAGTTACGGCTGTCTCTCGCATCATAATCTGGATGAATTGGAAAGCGGCGCACGCGTGGAAGTGGCAGAAGTGAAACGTGATCCTCTTGATTTTGTATTATGGAAAATTGCAAAACCTGGTGAGCCAACGTGGCAGTCGCCGTGGGGAGAAGGCAGACCGGGCTGGCATCTTGAATGCTCGGCAATGTCAATGAAGTTATTGGGTAAGCATTTTGATATTCATGCTGGCGGGCGTGATCTGATTTTTCCTCATCATGAAAATGAAATTGCGCAATCGGAAGCTGCAACGCGTGAGCAATTTGTCAATTATTGGATGCACACCGGCTTTTTGCAAATCGGCAAAGAAAAAATGTCAAAATCACTCGGGAATTTTGTCACGATTCGTGAAGCGATTACCGAACATGAACCGGAAGTAGTGCGATACTTTTTACTGGCATCACATTATCGCAGTCCGCTGGTTTATACTGATGAAGTTATTGGGCAATCCATGGGCGGCTTGATGCGCCTTTATAATGCTTTGTATAAACTTCCTGAAGGCAAAAAACCGGAAAATTCAGAATATGAAAAACGCTTTATTGAGGCGATGAATGATGACTTTAACTCGCCTGTCGCCTTATCCGTTTTGTTTGATCTCGCACATGAAATTCAACGCATCCGCAAGTCGAAAATCAATGAAGCTGCAGATCTTGGTGCATTATTGAAAGCGCTGGGTTCAGATGTGTTTGGAATATTGAATGCTGATCCGGAAGTGTTTTTGAAGAAGCCGGTGTATAAGATTGTTGTCAACCATATTCCTGATGAATTCAAGGTTGATTCACAAAGAGAAGAAGATAAAGTCGACGCATTCATACAACATCATATTAATAATAGAATTACTGCCAAGAAAAACAAGGATTGGGCAGCTGCTGATAAAATCCGTGCAGATCTAAAGTTAATGTCTGTCGCGCTCGAAGATCATCCCGACGGTACAACGTCGTGGCGTTACGCGCTTGATGATAGCAAGTAGTGTGGGTTCTGCACCACTATTCATGGTTCGGCCTATTTAAATTTTTTTTTACGGCACCTTTTGTATCAGGTTAACGAAGGCACGAGTTAGGTTATGGAAACTGTATGCTTCAGCTTGATGCCATACCTGTCTATCGTAGGTGTGGTCCACGAAAACATCGGAGTCACAGGTCTGCTTGTTCGACTGACGTAAGAAAAAAATTTAAATAGGCCGAACCATGAATAGTGACCAAAAAAGACCTTTCTGAAGTTCCGTGCTGCAGGATAATTCGTTATAATAAGCGCAATTTCAAGGACAGATTAAAGAAGGGAGTCGTGTCATATCACCATTATTGAATGATCTTGCAATCGTACCAGTCTGCTTCGCAATGCTGCTATTCCTGTTTTCGAAAACAAGACTGCAGTCAGTTGAATGGAAAGCGACGGTGACACCGCTGGCGTCAATTATTGGCAGTGGATTTTTAGTAGTGACTCCGCTGATGTTAATGATTTGCGGCAAATATGCACCGCTCGCCATTACAGGAATTGTCATTTTTGCGTATGTAATTGGCAGCGTGCTTCGCTTTAATATATCACATTTTTCCGGTCAACTTGATTCATCGCATACGCCGCAATATATAAAAGAGCTGGAGCGTCTTTCGTATCTGACACTCAGTATTTCATACTTAATTTCAATCGCATTTTATATCAAATTACTATCATATTTTTTACTGAAAGCGGTAAATTCAATCGACCCATTTTACGCGAATCTGATTACAACTGTCATACTTGGTAGCCTGGGTGTCATAGGTAAATTACGTGGATTTAAACATCTGGAATCATTGGAAGAGTATTCAGTCAATATCAAGCTGGCGATTATTGCTGCTATGCTCGCAGGTCTCGCAATATATAATATAAATCTCTATAACGCTGGAAAATGGCATTTATTACTTACTACTCCGCCGATTGATTTGACCACTGTGAGAGAGTTGCTTGGTGTTATTATTATTGTCCAGGGTTTTGAAACTTCACGATATTTAACTGCTCAATATAGCCCGGCTATGCGCATCAAAACAATGCGCATAGCTCAAATTATTTCGGGAATTATTTATGTCGCTTTTATCACTCTTGCGATGGTGATGTTTAATGTGATTACTCATTATGATGAAACAACAATTATCGACGTAATCAGCCTGAGTTCAATTATTTTGCCGAGTATGCTGATTATCGCTGCGGTTTTCAGCCAGTTTAGTGCCGCTATTGCTGACATGATTGGTGCGGGTGGTTTAACGCTTGAAGCACTGCATTTACGCACCAAGCCAAATAATGTTTATTTGATATTTGCGTTAATGGCGATCATCTTGATCTGGATGTCAAATGTTTTTCAGATTGTCACAATTGCATCGCGTGCATTTGCATTATATTATGCGATTCAAGCCTTCGAGGCCGCGATGATTTCTTATAAGCAGAGAAGAAATGCGGTATCAATTTCGCGGACAGTGTTATTTCTGATTATGTTTATTGTGTTGATGTTTTCAGTGGTATATGGAATTCCGGTTTGATTATATCTTCCATAATACGACTTGTTCTCTAACAACGTCATTCAGCGAGTCATGTTGCTTATACATTTTTCTTAGCCATTTGCTGCCGTTTGTATGATGCAGAGCAGCTGCTTTTATGTGTGATAATGCAAGACTACTATCACTGGATGAAGCGTGGTATTCCAATTCCAAACACGTTTTCAATATATCTTCTGCTAATGGAATTTGTTTGTTGGCAACAGGATCAACGATGACGGCATCAAGCCCATAACGCGATGCGCGAAAGCGATTGATAAGATAAGTAATGTAAATATCTCGTGAAAGCGGTGGACGTTTTGCCAGCAGCCATTCGCATAATAAATGCATATAAGCAGCAAGGTGACATGCGGTTTCTACAGTTAATGGTGTATCGCAGACACGAAGTTCTACAGTGCCGAATTCTGGTTTTGGTCTGATGTCCCAATAAAAATCTTTCATGCTTGAAATAATACCTAATGCCGCCATGCGTTGATAATAATCTTCAAATTCAGTCCATTGATGAAGCCATGGCGGGGTGCCGCTTAATGGAAATGCACTGATGACAGCGAGACGAGAGCAGTCAAATGATGTATCAATTCCCTGCGTGTAAGGTGATGCCGCTGACAGTGCAATAAAGTGAGGTATAAATCTTGCAATGGCATGACATAAGTACAATGCGTCATCGCCATTTGGGCATGCAACATGAATATGCTGTCCAAAAACAGTAAATTGTTTTGCGAGGTATCCGTATTGTTCCGATAATTTTGCAAAACGTTCTGTCTGGTAGATACGCTGCTCATACCAGCGTTGAAAGGGATGAATGCCGCCGCCGCAAATGCCGATAAATGTTTTGCTTGCCTCATCTACCAGAATATCACGTATTTGTTTTATTTCAGTCAGCAACGAATTATATGATGAATGCGGAGATGAATTGATTTCAATCATTGATTGCGTAATTTCAGGTTTGATTTCAATTGGCAGTTTCATTTCCGATAAACGTCTGAGAAAGTCTTGCGCCTCCATGGCCAGGTTAAAATGATGCAGATTTACAAGCTGTAATTCCAGCTCGATTCCCATAGTCATGGTGTTGTTTTGCTTGAAATTTGGTAATTGACTCATGATCGCTCGCTAGCGTTATTCAGAAATGGTTTCTTTTGATTTGATCAATGCAAATTGTGTACCGATCGGGCCTAATATTTCAAGAATGGCAACAACAGCTGCAATGATTGTTGAGATTTGTCTGTTGATATCAGGATTAAAATCCTCAAGTACGTTTGACATGCTGATGGCGAGACCCGCCATGGGTGTCAATGCCAGGCTGATTGCGAGTACTTGTTGTCTGGTAAGGCGGCTGACAGATGAAAATAGCGATATGCCAATTGTTTTTGCTGCAGATCGCAGAACAATGAATGCGAGTACAGGAATGACTGCCACCTTTAAGCCTTCGATCCTGAGATAAGTGCCGGTCACAACAAACAAAACGATAAAGAATAATTGTGCCGATGATTCGAAATCAATTTCCATTAAAGCATGCTTGTGATCCAGGTTGCGCGTGGCGATACCTAGAATGAATAATGTCATGGCGGTAGGAATTCTCAGCATTTGTGAAACGCCGATGGAAAACAATAAAATCGCGATGAATAAGACAAATTGCGCCTGTTTTTGTTTGCCTATTAGTTTCGCCATGAAGCTGGTGATCATATAAATAATCATGGCGGAAATGAGAGAGCCTGCAACTAAATACCCCGCATGCTTCCAGTATTGATCAGATGTCAGTGAATAGTATTTAGTTAATGGCAGCAGAAGTGTGAAGAGAGCAAGTGCAAATAAATTGTTTAAGCTGGTCATGATAATGGTTCTGCGAGTAACAGGACCTTCTGCATGCAAATCACTCGCAACCATGAGAACAACTGCAGGTGATGTTGCCATTGCAAACGCCCCGGCGAGTGCAGAGGGTAGCCAGCCAAATGCAACATAATAATGTGAAAACAAAAAGATGAAAGTGAATGTTAAGCCGGATTCTGTAAGCGCAGCTGGCAGCAAGCCTTTATCGCTGCGTATCCAGTTAAAATCAAGATGACGGCCAAGATCAAACAAAATCAACCCAAGCGATATATCAACAAATACACGCGCAGTTGATAAAACAGGATGTACCACTAAATTCAATACATCGGGGCCGAGTATGAAGCCAATTAATATATACCCAGAAATTTTTGGCAAAAAAGGTGTGCGTTTGGCGAGTTCGCCGCCGATCAGGCCAAGCAGTAAGGCGATACTTAGCAACGAAATAGTGTTCAATTTCATTGGGAAAATTGGTAAATACGACATTGCTTAATCCCGTGATAATTTTTTATTTGAAGTCAGGGCGAGGTTAACATTCAATAAAAATCATAGCAATATGTATCGCCACGAATTGTGGTAGAATAATACAAAATTATGAATGATGTTGAATATACATGCTAACAATGGAGTGCTGAAGTCATGATAAATTCTTCTAATGAATCATTGGAGTCACTCAGGCAGGAAGGTTATGAGATCGTTGATTTCAGAAATGAAAATAATTCTAATCCGATTTATCCAGTCATCGCAATCAATCACAATGATATTATTGGACGTGGTTCATATGGCAATGTATATAAAGGTTATCCGGTTAATGCTCTCAGCGGGCAATTAATAAAAAATAAAGTTCTTGCGATTAAGATATATAAAGGTTCACATGATTTGAATCCGCAAGAGGCAAGATTTTTTGGATCATATTATGGTGGTTGTGATTTGATGAAAGACGGCGAAGATATGTATATGGTAATGACATATCTTCCGGGCGAAAATATAATGGACGAAATTAATAATAAAAAATCCTGGTTGAATGTTGAAATTTCCAAATTACAATTTAATCTGCGTATTGATGTGATCTGTAATATTATGATGGCGATTAATATTATTCATCATAGAACTCCAAATACAGGAGAGGCACTGGTTCATGGTGATATTAATGGATCGAATATTAAAGTTCACATTGATCCAGATACAAATAAAGTTGATGTTTATATAGTTGATTTTGGTTTGGCACAAGTAATCGAGGATGACCCCAAAAAAATGCAGGCAACAGATATGACGGGTACGCCGTTGTTTATGCCGAATGAGGTTGTTGAGCATGAAGTTCGCGGTATCAAGAGTGATATATATGCATTAACACCAATCTTTGCATCAATATTAGGAGCAGAAAATCCATTTTCCATGCGTACGCAGTTGCGATATTTTGATCGCGAATATTATAAAACACCGTATGATTTTACGGGAATATTCAGTAAGCTTGATGTGCCGGAATATCCGTTTGATATTAAAACTCTGATTGTAACATTCCTTACATTCATGCAGGAAGTGAATCCGAATAATCGTCCTGACAGCGATGACGCGTTGAAATTTTTTGTCACATTAAACAAGATGTGCAAGCTGTTTGCGTACGATAAAAATGATCCAGAAGTACAGTCATGTTTTGATTTAATGATGGAAATAACTCGTAATTTGTCTGTAATTAAAGTTAAAAATTCAACGCAATTTATCAATAATCAATACACATTTTTTTCCTCTGATGCACCCGAAACGGGGACGGTCACTGCTGCGGTTAATAATCAGTTGTCTTCTCCTGCCGGCACGACGTAAAGCAAGTGAACTCATAAAACAATCAATATTAACAATAACTTATACAGCACAAAATATGGTCACATAGACTATACTTATATTTATAACGAATAAGAATAGTCCGTGGAAAATCATAACATGACCAAGCGAAATAGAAATGGTTTTTCAGAGATAGATAAGCTCAAGCGTTCTAATGTAACGGCTTTGTTTAAGGATGTTCACGATAATTATCTCGTGAAAAAAAAGCCGCCGGAAGATGTGTTGCAGCATGGAGACATTCAAAAAAAATATCAAAATTTGTGGTATCTGAAAAAACACGGCAATGATTTTAAAACAGCTGCGCTGGAAGTTATCGCGCAAGAGCTATTTAGATTATTACTTTCAACTCATCCCAAAGCCAGACTTGTTGATACGGGAGATGATCAGTCATATGTGACTTCACGCCAGGTTGATGGATTTAAGGACATTCATTTATTTGATTTTGTGAGTCTTAAAGATAGTATTGCTGCCGGGGAATATAAAGGACTGGGTGAAATATTGGTTATTTCAATCTGGCTGGATGAAATTGATCTGAAGCCTGATACATTAGGACTTGATGGACAAGGTAATTTCATCAAAATTGATGGTGAAAGATGTTTTGCAGCTTTGCAAAAATTGAAAGGGACTCGCGATGAGTATGATTTATCACAAATATCATTTAGCCAGCTTCCATATTTAAGCGGTAAATTTGCGTATAATTGGCTGGACCTGATAATTTATGGGAGAATTAATGATAAAGAGGCAGCGATTGTTAATGATGAATTATTAAATAATTCCAGTTTTCGTCGTGAAGTGAATCGTGCGTTAATGAAAATTATTGTTTTGCCGGATGATCTGCTGTTGAAATTTGTTTATTCTTATTTTCCAGGTGTGAATCGTCTTGCAAATGAAATAATTCAAGAATTATCTTTACGTCGTGACGATGTTTTGAAGTCGGCAATTAAAAGCGAATCATTCTGCAAATATTTGCAAAGTGATGATGCTAAAAATGATTTATCCGAACATATGGAATATATAAAATCATTTACTACCATTAAAAAGACACCAGTCATTGCCGCGCATTCAACAATCCTTAAAGATATTAATGATCGATTTGATAATGTTTGTAAACGTGCGAAAGAAATGCCCGTTAAAGTATCTGAAAAAATACGAAAAAAGATGGCAGCAGAAATCAACGAATATATTCAATCAATGGAATTATATAAAACCAACGAAGACAAAACACTTAATTGGTCTTTAAGTAAATCACAAAATGCCAGGCATGCGTATTGGCGCGTGATTGCAATGGAACAATTAATGGATTTAATCACTCAAAAAGGTGGTCTTGGTTTTGATGAGTGTTTACGTGAGCTCGCGAAGATAGAGCTTACTGATCAACGCATGCAGCAGGGTGAAACATACGGTGGAAAATTTTTTGAAGCAGGCAAGTTTGCACGGACAATTAATGCTGTACAGACGATGATGGAAGCTGACCGTAAATATCAGCTTGATGTGGCGCATACTCATGAGCAAATGAAAGCTGCGAGTTTGAGACTGAAAACGGCGGGGGGCTAGATATCATCCCCTGAATAAAAACATCGTCATCCCCGCGTCAAAACATCGTCATCCCCGCGTAAGCGGGGACCTCCTGATGTCACCGTGCAAACAAACGAAGGGAGATTCCCGCTTTCGCGGGAATGACAATAGGAACAAGAAGGAGATTCCCCCTTTCGCGGGAATGACAATTTATTTCAATATATTCCTCAAGACATACTGCAAGATACCGCCGTTACGGTAATATTCAATCTCATTTACCGTATCAATCCGGCTTTGCAGGATAACATCTGTTTTACTACCATCACTGCGCTGGATAATTGCCTTCACATCTTGTCCCGGTTTCATTTCGTCATTCAGGCCAACGATGCTGACGATTTCTGTGCCGTCAAGTTTCAGCGATTTTCTATTTATGCCGTTTTTAAATTGCAGCGGTAAAATACCCATTCCGATGAGGTTGGAGCGATGTATACGTTCGAAACTTTCCGCAATAACTGCATATACACCCTGAAGTTTCGGGCCTTTCGCCGCCCAGTCGCGAGAAGAACCGGTGCCGTATTCTTTCCCGGCGATAACTACTAGCGGGATTTTCTCTTCCTGATATTTCATTGCGGCATCATAAATACTCATAACTTCGCCGTCAGGATAATGTTTCGTGAAACCTCCTTCCACACCCGGTACCATTTCATTACGTATACGGATATTGGCAAAGGTACCGCGCATCATTACTTCATGATTGCCACGACGCGAACCGTAAGAGTTAAAGTCTTTTACAGCCACGCCTTTTGACTGCAAATATTTACCTGCGGGGCTGTCTGCTTTGATTGAGCCTGCCGGAGAAATGTGATCGGTGGTAATACTGTCACCTAATAATGCGAGTATGCGAGCATTATTGATATCAGTAATATGTCCCGGTGTTTTACTCATATTAGAGAAAAATGGCGGATTTTGAATGTATGTTGAATCTGCCTGCCAGGTGTAAGTTTCACTTTCAGGTACATTCATTCCCTGCCATTCTTTATTGCCAGTAAATACGTCAGCATATCGTTCCTTGAACATTTTGCTGGTGACTTTTGCAGTTTCTTGCGCAACTTCCATGTTGGTTGGCCAAATATCACTGAGATAGACCGGCTTACCATCTTTATCGGTACCGATTGGGTCTTTAGTAATATCTGTGAGAGTGGTGCCAGTTAATGCAAATATGACAACCAGTGGCGGCGATGCCAGCCAGTTTGCTTTTACCTGCGGGTGAATACGTCCCTCAAAATTTCGGTTGCCAGATAATACGGCTGAAACGATCAAGTCGTTTTCATTAATCGTGTTAGTAATTGGATTGGTGAGTGGACCTGAGTTACCAATGCAGGTCGTGCATCCATAACCAACCAGACCAAAGCCGAGATCATCCAGATACTTTTGCAAACCGGATGCTTTCAGATATTGTGTTACAACTTGCGAGCCAGGTGCGAGAGATGTTTTTACCCATGGTTTGGTTTGTAAACCATTTTCAAGCGCTTTTTTGGCAACAAGACCTGCAGCCATTAATACACTTGGATTTGAAGTATTGGTGCAGCTTGTGATTGCCGCAATCACAACATCGCCATGATGCAATTCAAAATCTTCACTGGTTTTGTAAGATTTTTCTTTTTCATTTTGCCGATTGGCATCAATCATTAATTTTTCAAACGCATGTTTTAATCCGGCGAGTTCAACGCGGTCTTGTGGACGCTTGGGACCTGCCATGCTGGGAACGACATGCGCCAAATCCAAATCAAGAACGTCAGTGAAAACTGGTTCATGATTATTTTCGTCATACCATAATCCCTGTGCTTTGGCATATGCTTCAACGAGAGCAATCGTTTCATCATCGCGACCGGTCAGGCGTAAATAATCAAGTGTGGCTTTGTCAACCGGGAAAAATCCGCAGGTTGCACCATATTCAGGCGACATGTTGGCAATAGTGGCGCGGTCAGCAACTGTGAGTTCTGCAAGTCCTGGTCCAAAAAATTCAACGAATTTCCCGACTACCCCGCGTTTACGGAGCATTTCAGTAATCGTCAATACCAGATCAGTTGCGGTGATACCTTCTAGTAATTTTCCAGATAATTTTACGCCGATGACTTCAGGAATCAGCATGGAAATTGGTTGTCCCAGCATGGCAGCTTCTGCTTCAATGCCGCCGACACCCCAGCCTAAAATACCAAGACCATTAATCATGGTGGTGTGGCTGTCGGTGCCTACGAGTGTATCCGGATAAGCAACCTTGGAACCGTTCTTGTCATTGTGCCAGACTGTTTTGCCAAGATATTCGAGATTTACCTGATGACAGATACCAGTATCAGGTGGTACGACGCGAAAATTATCAAACGCTTTTTGACCCCAGCGCAGGAAAAAATAACGTTCGTTATTACGCTGCATTTCCATGTCGGAATTAATTTGCATCGCATCAGGAACTGCGTAAGCGTCAACTTGAATTGAGTGATCAATGACGAGATCAACTGGAGAAAGCGGATTAATTTTTTCGGGATCACCGCCCATTTTTTTGATGGCATCGCGCATTGCACCAAGATCCACAACTGCAGGAACGCCAGTAAAGTCTTGCATTAATACACGTGCAGGACGGTAAGCGATTTCACGTGCAGATGTTTTTGTTTTTAACCAGTCACCAACTGCCTGAATGTCATCACGGTCAACGCTGAGTTTGTCTTCATGACGCAGCAAGTTTTCCAGCAAAATCTTCAAGGAAAATGGCAGGCTGGAAATTCCTTTCATTCCCGCTTCTTCAAGCGCAGGCAGACTGAAATAATCGTATTGAGTCCCATTTACATTTAGCTGACGTTTCGTTTTGAAAGAATCGAGAGAAGTCATTTTTGCTGCTCCAAATTAACATTACACAAATAAAAATTTAAGCGTATTATATACGCGATTTATTGTCGTTACATCCTTTAATAAGGGGTCATTTATGCTTCCTGCACCAGATGTTGTGATGCTCTCCCGTATTCAGTTTGGCATGACCGCGTTATATCACTTTTTGTTCGTGCCTCTTACTTTAGGTTTATCTACTATACTCGGCATCATGGAGAGTGTATATTTCATAACCAATCGACCAATTTGGCGTACCATGACCAAATATTGGGGGGTTCTATTTGGAATAAATGTGGCCATGGGTGTGGCAACAGGTATTACCATGGAATTCCAGTTTGGTACCAATTGGGCATATTACTCACATTATGTGGGCGATGTATTCGGCGCTCCGCTTGCCATTGAAGGGTTGATGGCATTCTTCCTTGAGGCAACTTTCGTCGGACTCTTCTTTTTTGGATGGGACCGCCTGTCTAAAGGCGCGCATCTGATTGTGACCTGGCTGCTGGCAGCTGGCACCAGTTTCTCTGCGTTATGGATTCTGATTGCAAACGGCTGGATGCAGAAACCGGTAGGTGCATACTTCAATTTCAATTCCATGCGTATGGAAATGTATGATTTTTACAGCGTGATTTTCAATGAAGTTGCGCAGGCGAAATTCGTACATACAATTGCAGCAGGATATGTAACAGGCTCAATGTTTGTGTTATCATTAAGCGCATATTTTTTATTGAACGGTCGCAATATTGCATTTGCAAAACGTTCCATGATGGTTGCTGCTGCATTTGGTCTGGCCTCATCTTTATGCGTCATTGTGCTTGGTGATGAAAGCGGCTATATTGCCGACCATAACCAGCGCATGAAAGTTGCGGCAATAGAAGGCATGTGGCAGACCGAGCCGGCACCTGCGCCACTAACAATTATCGGCTTTCCCAATCAACAAACGAAACAAACTACCAGCGTTGTCAAAATTCCATATTTGCTTGGGATAATCGCGACTAGATCTTTGCATACACCAATTTATGGTATTTATGATCTTGTTGATGAAGCACGCGATAGAATCAGAAGCGGTATGCTCGCGTACAGTGCGCTTACTGTGCTGCAGTCTGATCCGAATGATATGCATGCGCAAAACGTGCTGGATAATAATCAGAATAATATGGGATATGGATTGCTCCTGAAGAAATATACTGACGATGTAGTGAATGCATCCGATGATTTAGTTAACCTGGCGGCGTGGGATACTGTTCCAGACGTACCAGTTTTATTCTGGACATTCCGCGTGATGGTTGGATGTGCATTCATGCTGTTATTTATATTTGCCTCTGCATATTATTTATGCCAGAGACGAACAATTGCGGATCACCGCTGGTTTTTATGGCTGGCATTATTCAGTCTACCGCTGCCATGGATTGCCGCAGAAGCTGGTTGGCTTGTTGCTGAGTACGGTCGTCAACCCTGGGTAGTGGAAGGCATGCTGCCAACATTCCTGGGTGTGTCATCAGTATCAGCAGGCAATGTTTGGGTATCGCTCATCGGTTTTGTTTTCTTTTATTCAGTTCTCGCGGTTGTAGAACTTTTCCTGATGATCAAATACATCAAACTTGGTCCTGAAAATTTATTTGCGAAAAATGATTTCAGTATTCTGCCAAACAAAGGAGAGTCTCATGCTTGATATCGCAGTCTTGCGCGTGATTTGGTGGGTGTTGCTCGGTGTTTTATTCACCGGCTTTGCCATCATGGATGGATTTGATCTGGGTGCTGCAGCATTATTACCGTTTGTAGCAAAAGAAGAATCTGAACGGCGTATCGTGCTAAATTCTATTGGGCCAGTTTGGGAAGGAAACCAGGTGTGGATCATACTTGGAGCCGGAGCTGTATTCGCAGCATGGCC
>Ga0310810_10006395_pt1 | contig 13307 bp, 10 predicted proteins | sample NCmetagenome_FD_207641 | JGI IMG/M metagenome (GOLD analysis project Ga0310810, IMG submission 207641) | Soil microbial communities from experimental microcosm in Duke University, North Carolina, United States - NC | ecosystem: Engineered > Artificial ecosystem > Soil microcosm > Unclassified ... | reverse complement strand
CCTTGCTCGGGCAGGCGGCGTCGGCGCCCAACCTTGCCGATTATGTCGAGAACGAAGGCTGGATGAACCCGATCTACGGCAAGCTGCGCCTCGCGCTGGCGAGCGGGCTCTACCGCAGTGAGCGCGAGCGCCAGCTTCTGGCCCTGAACCTTGAGCGCGCGCGGGCCTTGCCGGCCGGCGGCGGGCGCTATGTCATCGTCAACGCTCCGGCCGCGCGGCTGTACATGTACGACAACGGCCAGGTGGTGGACTCGATGCGCGTCGTCGCCGGGCGTCCGGACCCGATTGCGCAGACGCCGATGATGAACGCCTACATCCGCTACGTCGCGCTCAACCCTTATTGGAACTCCCCGGCGGACATCACGGCGAGGAAACTTGCGCCGACCATCCTCAAGGAGGGCCGCGCCTATTTCACCAAGCGCGGCTACGAGCTCTTGTCCGATTGGGGCGACCACCCGCGGGTCATCGACCCGATGTCGATCGACTGGCACGCGGTCGCGGCGGGACGGATCCAGGCGCGCCTCAGGCAGAAGCCCGGGCCGGCCAACTCGATGGGCAAGATGAAGTTCATGTTCCCCAACGCCCAAGGCATCTGGCTCCACGACACGCCGGAGCAGGAGAAGATCGACGAAGCCGCGCGGCTGCAAAGCAACGGCTGCGTTCGCCTCGAGGCCGCGCCTCGCCTGCTTAACTGGCTTTTCGACGGTCATGCCCCGAAAGCGCGAGGCGCGAAGCCCGAGCAGAAGGTCAACCTGCCGTCGCTAGTGCCGATCTATCTAACCTATCTGACGGCGGTACCGAGCGGGACGTCGATCGTCTATTTCGACGATTTCTACGGCAAGGACCGCGCGCGGCTCAGCCGCCTCGCCAGTCTCTAAGGGTTAGCGGCTGGCCTCGCGCCGGTCGAGGTAGCCGGGGCGAAGCATCTGCGCGTCGTTGGGCTTCTCGCGCTTGGGCGCAAGCCGCCCGAGGTCGAACTGCTCGCCGAAGTGCACGCCGAACTTGCCGGCCTGCGCCCAGCGCACGATGCCGGCCACCGGCCCGACGCCGACGATGTCGATGACGACGGTCATGCCGGGCGCGACGGACGCTGGACATTCGACCTGCGCGCCCATCGAGGAGATGTTGCGCAGCTTCACCTCCATCGTCTCGCCGTCGATGCACATGATCGCGCGCCGCATCAGCCGGTGGCGCGGCTCCCGGATGCACTGGAAGCCGTCGGCTTCGACCCGGACGTTGCTGACCAGCTCGCGCGCGGAGGCGGCGTCGCCGGGACGGCCGAAGATATATCCCTGGACCATGCTGACCCCGAGCTCGCGGATCAGCTGAAGGTCATCATGCGTCTCGACGCCCTCGGCGCAAGTGTCCATTCCGAGCGTCTCCGCAAGCGTCACGATGGCACGAATGATCGCGGCGTTGCGGTTGGTCGAGCTGGTCGACGCGGCGCCGCGGACGAAGCTCTGGTCGATCTTGATCTTGTCGAACGGCGCCTTCTTCAAATAGCCGAGCGACGAGTAACCGGTGCCGAAATCGTCGAGCGCTAGGCGGACGCCGAGGCGCTTCAATTGCGCGAATGTCTCGTCCGTGCTGTCGCCTTCGGCCAGGAACACGCCTTCGGTGATTTCCAGCTCGAGCCGGTCGGCGCGCACGCCGCTGTCGCGCAAATGCGTCGAGACGGTGCCGATGATCCCCGGATCGTTGAACTGCAGCGGCGACAAATTGACCGCGATCCGGACGTGGTCGGGCCATTGCCGCGCTTCCTCGAGCGCGGTCTTCAGCACCCACTCGCCGATCTTGCCGATCAGGCCGGCCTCCTCGGCGAGCGGGATGAATTTACTCGGCGAGATCGATCCGCGCACCGGGTGCTGCCAGCGGACGAGCGCCTCGAACCCCGAGATTTCCTCCCCCGCGGCATGGACGATCGGCTGGTAGTGGACAGCAAGCTCGCCGCGCTCGATGGCCTGGCGCAGATCGTTTTCGAGAAGCTGGCGCTCGGCCGCTTCACTGTGCATCGCGGGTTCGTAGAAGCAATGCTTGCCGCGGCCCGCCGCCTTCGCCGCGTACAGCGCCAGGTCGGCGTTGCGGACCAGCGCATCGGCATTGGCGCGGCCGGGATCGCCGATCGCGATGCCGAGCGACGCGCCAATCGTCACCTTGTGGCCCTCGATCGTATAAGGCCGCGAGACCTGCTCGATCAGGGTGCGCGCGAGCGATTCGAGCAGGCCGATGGCGACCGTGCCGGGAAGCACGGCCTGGAACTCGTCGCCCCCCAAGCGGCCGACCTGGCCATGGTTGCCCATCACCGATTTCAGCCGCTCCGCCACCTGGCGTAGCAAGGCATCGCCGATCGGATGCCCGAGCGTGTCGTTGACGTTCTTGAAGCGGTCGAGGTCGATCAGGAACAGCGCGCAGCCCTTCTGCCGATGCGCCGAGTTGCGCAGCGCCTCCTCGAGCGTCTGGCGCATCATCGCGCGATTGGGCAGGCCGGTCAGCGAATCGAACCGCGCGAGACGCGAGATTTCCTGCTCGGAGCGGCGCTGCTCGGTGAGGTCCGTGCCGATGCCGCGAAAGCCGAGGAAGCGACCGAGATCGTCGAAGCTCGGGTTCCCAGACAGCGACCAGTGGACGTCCTGCTCGCTCGCCGGGCGAACCACCACGTCGGAGAAGGGGAAGCGCGCCGAGAGGTGGAAGCCCAGCGTCTTTCGTTCCTCGATCGAATCTGCCGTGTGCGAATCGACCGACAGCAGGTCGGTGAATTGGCGGCCAAGCAGCTCCTCTGGCTCGCACTGGAAATCGTCGGCCAGCTGTTTCGAGACGTAGGACAATGTGCCGAACGAGTCGGTCTCCCAGAACCAGCCGCGGCCGCTGTTCTCGAACTCGTCGACGAAGTGCAGCGCCTTTCGCGCCTGGGCTTCGAGCTTCAGGCGGATGCGTCCGGTGGCGATGATCTTGCGGGTACCGGCGATGCTGTAGGCGACCAGCATCAGAGACAGGATTGCGACGCCCGATGGCACCAACGGCGAATTGGCGAGGACAACCGCGGCGAATGTCGCCACAACGGCGTTGGTCAGCGCCAACGGCGGAGAACTGATCGAAACGATCGTGCCCATCGAAATGCCGGCGACGAGAATGATTTGAGCGGCGGAAATCGGCGTGATGAAGGCGTCATCCTGCACGGTCTGGCCGAACCAGGTCCACAACAGGCCGGCGAGCATGACGTAGACGCACAATGACCGCACCACGGCGTGTGCTGAAAAATTGAAGCGATGCCGGGTCAGCAGGGCCGCGGCCGTAATCGCGTCAAGCAGAATGACGAGACCCGAGGGGATCAGCGGGTTGTCCAGGCAGACGCAGAACTGAAGCGTCTTCGACAGCATCACATAGGCAGCGGTGATCAGCAGGTGGGTGGCGCCGAGCAGCAACGCGATGAGGTCGAGGCCGGCGACGCGCCAGTCCGCAAGCGAGCGTTCGTCGCTGCTCTCGGGGTGACGCAGGTCGAAGCGCATCGCCTCGCGCACCGAGGTGCGGGCACGAATGGCGGCATTCGTTTCGAACTTGCTGGCGAATCGCGACCTGCGCATTGGACCCCACGCTCTCCGCCGCAACACGCCGACGGACTATTCCCGCACGTACAGGTAGCGCGCGCGAGTTAACGCGAGGTCAAACACACGGGGTTAGCGCGGCCTTAAGCTTCCTCGGGAAGGAAGTCGGGAACCGACAGGTAACGCTCGCCGGTGTCGTAGTTGAAGGTCAGCACCCGCGGGTTCTCGCCAAGCTCGGGCAGCTTCTGGGCAACGCCGGCCAGCGCGGCGCCGGACGAAATGCCGATGAGGATGCCTTCCTCACGCGCTGCGCGGCGCGCCATCTCCTTCGCTTCACCGGCGTCGACGTCGATCACCCCGTCGAGCGCGCCGGTATTCAGGATGCTGGGAATGAAGTTGGCACCGAGACCCTGGATGGGATGCGGGCCGGGCTTCCCGCCGTTGAGGATCGGCGACAGCGCGGGCTCGACCGCGAACACCTTGAGGTTCGGCCAGGCGGGCTTCAGCACTTCGGCGCAGGCCGTGATGTGGCCGCCGGTGCCGACGCCGGTGATGATTGCGTCCAGCGGATTGTCGGCGAAGTCCTTCAAGATCTCCTGCGCGGTGGTTCGCCGGTGGATTTCCACGTTCGCCGGGTTGTCGAACTGTTGCGGCATCCAGCTGCCGGGGGTCTGGTCGATCAGCTCCTGCGCGCGCGCAATGGAGCCGGACATTCCCTTTTCCTTCGGCGTCAGGTCGAAAGTCGCGCCATAAGCGAGCATCAGCCGCCGCCGCTCGACGCTCATGCTGTCCGGCATGACCAGGATCAGCTTGTAGCCCTTGACCGCCGCGACCATCGCCAGGCCGATGCCTGTATTGCCGGAGGTCGGCTCGATGATCGTGCTGCCGGGCTTCAGCTTACCCGAGCGCTCGGCGTCCTCGATCATTGCCAGCGCGATCCGGTCCTTGATCGACGCGCCGGGGTTCGCCCGCTCCGATTTCATCCACACTTCCGCGCGGTCGCCGAACAGGCGGTTGAGGCGGATGTGCGGGGTGTTTCCGACGGTTTCGAGGATGTTCGCGGCTTTCATGCCCTTATGTCTCCTCCAAGGGGGAGGCGGGCAAATCGGGTGCATCGAAGCTTTTTGCAAGCCGCAATTCCGGGAACCACCAGCCCCACAGGACGACCACCGCGATCGCACCGATGCCGCCGGCGATGACCGACGCGACGGGCCCGATCAACGCGCCGAGAAAGCCTGACTCGGCCTCGCCGAGCTCGTTTGATGCGGAGATGAACAGCGACGACACGGCGCCGACGCGGCCGCGCATCGCGTCCGGCGTATAGAGCTGGATCAGCGATTGCCGGACATAGACCGAGAACATGTCGGCCGAGCCGAGCAAAGCGAGGCACGTCAGCGACAGGGGCATCGACCGTGAGAATCCGAAGACGATCGTCGCCGCGCCGAACACGCCGACCGCCGCCAGCATCTTGACGCCGACATTGTGCTTCAGCGGCCGGATCGAGAAGTAGAGCGCGGTCAGCGTCGCCCCGATCGCCGGTGCAGCGCGCAGGTGGCCCAACCCTTCCGGCCCGGCGTGAAGCACGTCGCGCGCAAACACCGGCAGCATCGCCGTCGCCCCGCCCAGCAGCACCGCGAACAGATCGAGGCTGATCGCGCCCAGCACCAGCCGGTTGTGCCGCACGTAGCGCAGGCCCTCGACCATCTGCGCCCAGGGGCCGGGCCCTTGCTCGATCTCGGGCCGCTCGACTGGATGGATCGCGAACAGGCTGACGAGGGAGACGGCGAACAGCAGCGCGCTCGCCGCATAAGGTGCATAAGGCGCGGCCGCGTAGAGGTAGCCGCCGAACGCTGGCCCGAGGATCGCGCCGCTCTGCCAGGCGATCGACGACAGCGCGATCGCCCGCGGCAGGATCTCGCGCGGCACCAGGTTCGGCGCCAGCGCGCCAAGTGCCGGCCCGGCGAAGGCCCGCGCAACGCCGAGCAGCGCTGCGACCGTATAGAGACCCGCCAGCGTCGTCGTATGCGTCCAGGCGAAGGCCGCGAGCGCGATTGCGCAGCCAAGCTCGAGCGCGACCGAGGCGCGTCCGATCCACCGCCGGTCGATCCGGTCCGCGGCCCAGCCGGTGACGAGGGTCAGAAGGAACAAAGGCACGAACTGCACCACGCCGATGATGCCCAGGCGGAGCGCCGCTTCCTTCAGTCCCATGGTCGCGCGGGCGATGTCATAGACCTGCCAGCCGATGACGATCACCATTGCCATCTGACCGATGGTCGCGGTCAGCCGCGCGAGCCAGAAATAGCGGAAGGCGGGGATGCGCAGCGGTTCGGGGAGCAGGCTCACGCCGGGCGACTAGCGGTGGCCCTCAAGCGCGGCAACGCTCTTCCGTCGTCCCGACTCCGCAGTCGATCCCGAGCCGCCGCACCAGCGCGGACATCGTCAGCCCCTGGACGAACAGCGAGAAGGCGACGACCACGAATGTCGTCAGGATGATCGCCACCCGCTCGGGGATGGGCGGGAGGGTCAGCGCCAGCGCGAGGCCGAGGGCGCCGCGCAGCCCGCCCCACACCAGGATGTGCTGATAGCGCGCCGGTACCGCGAGGCTCGATCTCGCGAACAGTGCGCTCAGGGGATAGACCGCCGCCACCCGGCCGGCGAGCACAAGCACGACCGCGATCCCGGCGGTCGCAACGCCAAGTAGTCCGACCGGGCTCGTCGCCACGTTCATCCCGATCAGCATGAAGACGAAGCTGTTGGCGAGGAACGCGACATAGTCCCAGGTATCGAGCAAATGCTGCCGGCCATGGTGCGAAATCGCACCGGCCAGGCCGATATTGCCGATGACCAGCCCCGCGGTCAGCGAGGCGAGCACGCCCGACGCATGGAAATGCTCGGCGACCAGGAACGAGCCGTAGGCGGCGATGGTCGTCAGGCTGATCTCGACCAGATGGTCCTCGGTCTTGCCGGCGATGAGCAGCACGGCGCCGCCGCTGACGGCGCCGATCAGCACGCCGCCGAAGAGCGTCCACAGGAAGCTCGTGGCGACGGCGCCCGGCGACGAGACGCCGCCCGCGACGACGGCCAGCAATACCGCGAAGATCACTGCGGCGACGCCATCGTTGAGCAGGCTTTCAGATTCGACCAGCATGCTCAACCGCGGCTCGACCTTGAGCTCGCGGAACGACGCGATGACGCTGACCGGGTCGGTGGCGGCGATCAGAACGGCGAACAGCGCGGCGCCGATCCAGCTCCACCCGACCAGCCAGTGCATCCCCGCCGCGACGACCGCGGCAGCAATGGCGACCCCGAGGAAAGCGAGCGTCAGCGTCACCGGCAGCTCGCGGCGGAACGGCTTCCAGTCGAGCTTGAGCGCCGCCTCGAACACCAGGGGCGGCAGGAAGATGTTGAAGATGAGGTCGCGCGACAGCGGCAGCTGCGGCGCACTGGGCAAATAGGCGATGCCCGCGCCGGCGGCGGCAAGGCCGACGCTGTAGGGCCAGCCGAACCGCCGCGTGATCATGGCAATGAGGCAGGCGACCAGCAGCAATATGCCGATCGGCGCCAGCGCGTCCCCGTTCATCGGCACGCGCTAGCCGAACCGGCACCCCCGCGAAAGGCGGGGATGCCGGTGATCGCCGTTGCGCGGCTCGCCGCGCCAGCTAGACTCCTGAGACGATGGCCAAGATCAAAGCCCGATATGTGTGCCAGGCGTGCGGCTCGGTGTCGCACCGCTGGCAGGGGCAGTGTCCCGACTGCGCCGAATGGAACACGCTCGTCCAGGAAGCCGCCGAAGTGTCGAGCATCTTCGCCGCCAGGCACAATCTCCAGGGCGGCGGCCGAGCCATTCCTTTGGTCGGACTGGATACGCCGGCGGCGCTTCCCGAGCGTCTGCCCAGCGGCATAGCCGAGTTCGACCGCGCGATCGGTGGTGGCATCGTTGCCGGCTCGGCCATGCTGGTCGGCGGCGATCCCGGCATCGGCAAGTCGACCCTGCTGCTCCAGGTCGCGGCGCGGCTCGCGAGCGAAGGCCACGGCGTTGTTTACGTCTCCGGCGAGGAATCGGCCGAGCAGGTGCGCCTTCGCGCAGTCCGGCTCGGCCTCGGCCGCAGCCCGGTGCAGCTCGCCGCGGCCACCTCGGTCCGCGACATCTTGACGACCATGGGCGAGGGAGAGCCGCCAGCCTTGCTGGTCATCGATTCGATCCAGACCATGCATTCCGACCTGATCGAGGGCGCGCCGGGCACGGTCAGCCAGGTTCGCGCCTCGGCGCAGGAGCTCGTCCGCTTCGCCAAGGAGCATGGGACCGCGGTCGTCCTCGTCGGCCACGTCACCAAGGACGGCACCATCGCCGGCCCGCGCGTGCTCGAGCATATGGTCGACACCGTGCTGAGCTTCGAGGGGGAGCGCAGCCACCAGTATCGCATCCTCCGAGCGATGAAGAACCGCTTCGGCGGCACCGACGAGATCGGCGTGTTCGCGATGGAAGGTGCGGGGCTGACCGAGGTGCCGAACCCCTCGGCGCTGTTCCTCACGCACCGCGGCGAGCCGGTCAGTGGAACTAGCGTCTTTCCCGCGATCGAGGGGTCGCGGCCGGTGCTGGTCGAAATCCAGGCGCTCGTGGTCCGGCTGGCGAGCGGCGCGACGCCGCGCCGCGCGGCCGTCGGCTGGGACGGCGGCCGGTTGGCGATGATCCTCGCCGTGCTGGAGGCGCGCTGCGGACTCAGCTTCGCGACCGCCGAAGTCTATCTGAATGTCGCCGGCGGCTATCGCCTGACCGACCCGGCGGCCGACCTCGCGGTCGCGGCTGCGCTGATCTCCGCGCTGTCGGAGCGGCCCGTGCCGTCCGAGGCGGTGGTACTTGGCGAGATCGCGCTGTCCGGTGAGATCCGGCCCGTCGCGCATGCCGGGCTGCGGCTCAAGGAATCCGCCAAGCTCGGGTTCGAGACCGCCTGGGCGCCGAGGGGCGTCAAGGGCGAGGGCCTGCGCCTCGCCGAGTTCGGTAACCTGCGCCAGCTCGTCGACCAGATTCTCGGGCGATGATCCGCGACGCCAAGCCGGCCGATTATCCGGCGGTCGCCGCGCTGATGCGGGATTTCATCGCCTGGCATCGCGAGCGCCACGCCAGCGACCTCGCGATGATCGACGGCTATTTCGACGAGGCGGCGTACGAAGCTGAGTTGGCCGGATTGCCGGGCTGTTATGCGCCGCCCACCGGCGCGCTGCTCGTCGCTGACATTGACCGACAGGTCATCGGGTGCGTCGCCTTGAAGAGGGTCGACAACCACCGCTGTGAGATGAAGCGCCTGTTCGTCGACTCGGCGGCGCATGGAATAGGAGCAGGCGAGGCCCTCGCCCGCGCCATCGTCGATCGCGCGAGGGTGCTCGGCTACAAGACAATGATGCTCGACACCGGGCCCAAGCAGGTCGAGGCGCAGGCGCTCTACCGGAAGCTCGGCTTCCGCGACGCCGCGCCTTATTACGACATGTCGCCGCAGCTGCGGAACTGGCTCGTGTTCATGGAGCTCGACCTCAGCGCCTGACCCGGGTTCGCCACTTCGCCCCTAATCGTGCGGCTCTCGCCCCTTCGCCCCAAAGCGATTCATCCGTTGCATTTGCCGCCGCAGCTTAGCGGTCATGGACCGTATGTCCCCAGCATGCGCGGTCGTCCTGGCGGCTACGTTCGCTTCCGTGCCGGCGCACGCGCAGAGCCGAGCCGACGAGAACGCCGTCACCCAGGCCGAGGATGTGTTCGGCTTTAGTGTGGGGCGAGAGAGCCTCGGCATCTACGACGCCGATAATGCGCGAGGCTTCTCGCCGAGCGCGGCCGGCAATCTGCGCATCGATGGGCTCTACTTCGCGCCGGTCGTCGCTCTGCCCGGACTGATCGTCGAGTCCCAGTCGATCAAGGTTGGGCTGTCCGCCCAGGGATACCCGTTCGCCGCGCCGAGCGGAATCGTCGACATGAGCCTGCGGCGACCCGGCGACGCGCCCGGTGCCTCGGTTATCCTCAGTGGCGACAGTTACGGGACCGTCAGCGGCGAGTTGAGCGGATCCCTGCCGCTCACTACCGGCCTGGCGCTTGGCTTCGGGCTCAACGGCGGCCGCACCCATTTCGCCGACGGGACGCGCAACTGGTATCACACCGAGACCTTGGTTGGCCGGTGGCGTCCCGCCCGCGGTGTCGAAATCCTGCCTTTCTGGAGCGCCTTCACCGACGTGAATGACAATAGTTCGCCCGTCTATATTCCGGCGGGAAAATTCCTGCCGCCGCAGCCGCGCGCGGGACATTATGGCGGGCCCTGGTGGAACGGCATCAACCGCACGAATTTCAATTACGGGCTTCTTTCCTCGATTGCGCTTTCAGAAAGCTGGCTCCTGCGCGCGGGGCTGTTTCGCTCGGTCCGCCATTTGCGCAACGGCTACACTTATTTGTTCGACGAGCTTCAGCCGAGCGGCATCGGACGCCGCATCATGTTCGTCGACCCACCCTCGGGCAACCGCGGCGTGAGCGGCGAGTTGCGCCTGAGCCATTCGCTCGCCGAGGGCCCGCGGCTGCATACTCTGCACGTCAGTTTGCGAGGCCGGCAGGCGAAGCGCGAATATGGCGGCGAGGACGAGGTCGACCTCGGCATTTCCTCGATGTTCCAGGACGATCACACGCCTAAGCCGACATTTGAATTCGGCGAGCAATCTCACGACCGCGTGCGCCAGTGGATCTATGGCGTGGCGTACGATGGCCGATGGAGAGGGGTCGGCGAGCTCAGCTTCGGCATTTCCAAAACTACATACCAAAAGGCGAGCGAGACGCCGGACCTCCGGCTTGTCTCCCGCGCTTCGCCGCTTCTCTACAACGCCACCCTGACGGTGCTGCCGGTCCAGGGGGTCGCGGTTTACGGCGGCTATTCGCGGGGCTTCGAGGAGAACGGCTCGCCACCAAGCAATGCGGCCAACCGCAATGATGCGCTGCCGGCGATCCTCACCCGTCAGATCGATGCCGGTGTCCGGATCGATGTCGCGCCGAAACTGCGGGCAGTTGCGGGCATATTCGACCTGAGCCGGCCATATTTCGGCTTCGACCAGAACAAACGCTACGTCCAAGTCGGGACGACGCGGAGCCGTGGCGCGGAATTCTCGCTTTCCGGCAACCTGTCCAATCGACTGACTTTGGTTGCGGGCGGCGTCCTGCTGTCGCCACGTGTCGAGGGCGATCTCGGCGGCCGGGGCGAGATCGGTCGGCGCCCCGTCGGCATCCCGAGCCATATCTTCAGCGTCGACGCGAACTGGGACGTGGCGAGTCTGATTGGCGGGCTTTCGTTCGACGTAGCGCTGTCACATCGCGGTCGAACGCCCGGGACCACAGGCAATGCGGTCGTGCTGCCGCCGCGCGCCCAGCTCGATCTCGGCACGCGCTACCGGTTCGTGGTTGGGAAGACCCACGCCACCGCGCGCTTCCAGGTTATCAACGCGCTTGACCAGCGCGGCTTCGTCGTTGCCGGACCCGGCGCTTATTTCCCGATCGGCGCACGCTCCGTGTCCGCCTACTTGACGGTCGACTTCTGAGGGGCCGCTAGCCCATCGGGTCGAGCAGGGTCCACACCAGCCAGCAGGCGAACAGGAACCCGACGATCAGCGCGACGCTTCTGAAGGCGTCCCGCGCGGACACGCCGAGTTCCGTCCGGTGATCGGCCATGAACGCATCCAGCTTCGGTGCGACTTTGTCGTTCGACGACAGCAGGCCGATGTCGAGGTGACGCGCGGTCTGCAGATATTCGAGGATCTCGCGCCGGTCCGCATCCGACAATTGCGGGTAACCGGCGAGCAACTCGGCCGTGCGGGCGCGGGTCGAGCGAATGGCGCGAGCTTCCTCGCGGCGGTGTTCCAGGCGCGTCATTGGACCGACTCCCTTAGCTCGAGCGGCAAGGCGCGAGATGGACGCCGCCTGGCGACGCGCTCCAACTGGCGCTCGATGGCCCGGGCGCGGCGGAACAGCCGGCCGTCGAGCTCCGCGAAATCGCGGTCCGAGGAATAGAACATGAAGCCGCCCGGGACGCGGACCGCGATCCCGACGGTGCGACGGTCGAACTCGACCGTGAAACGCTGTGTTGACACGACTCTTCTCCGACGGACAGCGCGCGCCTCCTCGCGTACGGCGATCGCCGCGGCTGTCCGTTTCGATGCTTGAACGAAAGGCGCTTCGTGAAGCGAGGCGCCGCTAAGCAAAATGCCCCAATCGATCGCCCTCCCGCGCGTGCGGGTCGGCCGCGGGGCCTAGAGTCGTGCCGTGCTGCTCTCCGGATGCAGCGCCAGCCGTCCGAACTGTGAATGCCCGGTCATGTCCTCAATATGGGCCGTAAGACGGCGGGATCAAGCTTGGACAGGAGCACTCGCAAAGGCGAGCGGACTTCGCTAGCCGAGCGGACGTGACCGCGCTCGACGTCTTCGTCTTCCTGCTATTGTTCGGCAGTGCCGCCGTGGGGTTCGTGCGCGGGTTCGTGCACGAGGTCATCTCGCTGTTCGCCTGGGTGGTGGCGATCGCGATGCTGAAAGTGTTCCACACGCAATTGTGGACCGGCCTCATCAACTCGTTCGGCTGGAGCTCGCCTGCGGCGGCCGTGCTGGCCTTCGCGATCCTCTTCGTGCCAAGTTTCGTCCTGGTGAAACTGCTCGCCCGATCGATCGGCGGCCGAACGCGGCGCTCGCGCGTGCTGGGCCCGTTCGACCGCGTGCTTGGCGGCGGGTTCGGTGCCGTCAAGGGCCTGCTCGGCGCGACGCTCTTCTTCCTGCTCGCCAATCTCGCGACCGACATGGTCTATGGTCCCGAAGCGGAGCGCCCCGCCTGGATGCTCCATTCGCGCACCTATCCGCTGCTCAACGCCAGCGGCCGCGCGATCGTCGACTGGGTCGAGGCGCGGCGCGGGCATCCGAGGGTCAAGCCATGATCCGCCTCTACGATACGATGACGCGCGAGAAGCGGCCGTTCGTGCCGCTGAACCGCGAGCGGATCACGATGTATGTGTGCGGGCCCACTGTCTACGGCCGCGCCCATATCGGCAATGCCCGTCCAGCGGTGGTATTCGATACGCTGGCGCGGCTCTTGCGCCACGAGTTCGGCGAGAAGAGCCTCGTCTATGCGCGCAATGTCACGGACGTCGACGACAAGATCATCGCCTCGGCGGAGGTGGAAGGCGTCGATCCGTCGGTGATCACCGAGCGCTACGAGCGCTTCTACCTCGACGACATGGGGGCGCTGGGCGTGCGCCCGCCGGACATCGCGCCGCATGCGACGCAGGAGATCCCGGCGATGATCGCGATGATCGCGGGCCTGATCGAGCGCGGTCACGCCTATGAGGCGCAGGGTCACGTGCTGTTCTCGGTGCCGAGCGATCCCGACTACGGCGCCTTGAGCAAGCGCGACCGCGACGCGATGATCGCCGGCGCGCGGGTCGAGGTCGCGCCTTACAAGCGCGATCCCGCCGACTTCGTGCTGTGGAAGCCGAGCGCCGAGGGCGTGATCGGCTGGGACAGCCCGTGGGGCAGGGGCCGCCCGGGCTGGCACGTTGAGTGCTCGGCGATGATCGAGCGGCATTTGGGCGAGACCATCGACATCCACGGCGGCGGGCTCGACCTTATCTTCCCCCACCACGAGAATGAGATCGCGCAGAGCCGCTGCGCGCATGCCGGGCTGCCGCTGGCGCGCTTCTGGGTCCACAACGGCTTCGTCGACATGGGCTCGGAAAAGATGTCCAAATCACTCGGTAATATCGT
>Ga0310810_10006394_pt1 | contig 13308 bp, 12 predicted proteins | sample NCmetagenome_FD_207641 | JGI IMG/M metagenome (GOLD analysis project Ga0310810, IMG submission 207641) | Soil microbial communities from experimental microcosm in Duke University, North Carolina, United States - NC | ecosystem: Engineered > Artificial ecosystem > Soil microcosm > Unclassified ... | reverse complement strand
TCGTCTGGGACGGTCAGTACACCCCCGGTTGCACGCCCATTCCGCCCATCAGCGCGTTCGCCGACAAGAGCCGCAAGTGTCCGGGCCGCGACGTCGCCCGCGCCAAGAAGCTCCTGGCCGACGCCGGTCTCGGCGGCGGCTATGCGTTCGAGATGGTCGTCATCAACAACCCGGGTGAGCGGCGGGTCGGCGAGGTCATCCAGCAGATGGGGCGCGAGGTGGGGTTCAACATCACGCTGCGGCCGCAGGAATTCGCCTCCGCGCTCAAGGACGACGACGACGGCAAGCTACAGGCGTTCCAGATCGGCTGGAGCGGTCGCGTCGATCCCGACGGCAACATCTATATGAACCAGGCATGCAAGGGCAGCCTCAACACCACGCTAGCGTGCGATGAGAAGATCGACGCGCCGCTGAACCGCGCGCGCGAAATCAGCGACGTGGAGCAGCGGAAGGCGCTCTACCGCGAGGCGATTGACATGTTCACCGCGCGCCGCAACAACATCTATATCTATCACCTGAACTATATCGTGGCCTTCCCCAAGAACTTCAAGGGCTACAAGGCGGTGCCGGACGGGCTGATCCGGGTCAAGGGGACGTCCTGGAACTGAGCGCGTAGTCGTCGGCCGTGCTCGAGTTTGTGATCCGTCGGCTCGCGATCTCGATCGTGACGCTGATCGTGATCAGTGTGATCGTCTTCATCGGCGTCCGCATGATCCCCGGCGATCCCGCGCGGGTGATGGCCGGCACCGACGCCGATGCCGCCGGGATCGAGGAGATCCGCGCCAAGTACGGGCTGAACGACCCGATCGCCGTCCAGTACGTGCGGTGGGCGGCGCTGGCCGCCCGGGGTGATCTCGGCCGATCGATCCGCACGCGCGAGCCCGTGATCACCACCGTCGCGAAGAAGCTGCCGATCACCGTCGAGCTCGCCTGTCTCTCGGTACTCCTCGCGCTGACCATCGCCATTCCGATGGGCGTGCTCGCGGCGGTCCGCCGCAACACGGCGTGGGACGTGGCGGCGAGCAGCGCATCGCTGTGCGGCGTGTCGGTCCCCAACTTCTGGCTCGGGATCATGCTCATCCTGTTCTTCTCGGTGCGGCTCGGCTGGCTGCCGGCCTCGGGGTTCGTGCCGTTCTGGGAGAGCCCGCTCGGCAACGTCGAGCGCATGCTGATGCCGGCGTTCGTGCTCGGCACAGCACTCGCCGCCGTGCTGATGCGCCAGACGCGCAACAGCATGATCGGCGTGCTCGGCGCCGACTACATCCGGACCGCGTACAGCAAGGGACTGGCCGGTAGCGTCGTGATCTTTCGTCACGCCATCCGCAACAGCCTGATTCCGGTTGTCACGATCCTGGGCTTGCAGGCGGGCGCGCTCATGAGCGGCGCGGTCGTGACGGAACAGATCTTCGTCGTCCCCGGTTTCGGGCGGCTCATCGTGGAAGCCGTGTTCACGCGTGATTATCCGCTCGTGCAGGGCGTGGTGCTGATCACGGCCAGCTCGTACGTTTTGATCAACCTGCTCGTCGACGTCTCGTACTCGCTGCTCGACCCCCGGATCCGGATCGGCGGCGCGCCGTGACCCCCCTCTCGAGCCGCACGAGCACCGACCCGGGCGCGACGAGCGTGTTACCGGAGCTGCCCGAGCCGAGCACCGCCGAGACGTCGACGCCGCGGCGGCGCGGCTGGCGGCGTGTGCGACGCCGTCCGGCGTCCGTCGTCGGCGGCGTCATCGTAGCGATCTTCGTCATCACCGCGCTCGGCGCGCCATGGATCGCGCGCACCGACCCGATCGCGACCAACTGGAGCCAGATCCGCAAGGCACCGACCTGGACGCATCCGTTCGGCACCGACGATCTCGGTCGCGACAATTTCGCGCGCGTCGTGTGGGGCAGTCGCATCTCGATGCAGGCGGGCGTGCTCTCGATCGTTCTCGCGATCGCGGTCGGCGTGCCGCTTGGCCTCGTGGCGGGCTACTATCACGGCGCGCTCGATCAGATCATCATGCGGCTCACCGACGCGTGGCTGGCGTTTCCGTTTCTGATCCTCGCCATCGGACTCGTCACGATCATGGGCCCCTCACTCGGGAACGCGACCGTCGCCATCGGCCTGGGCGCGACGCCAACGTACATCCGACTCACGCGCGGCCTGGTGCTGGCCACCGCGGCCGAAGACTACGTGCACGGAGCGCGTGCGCTCGGCGCCGGCGACGTGCGACTCATGGGACGGCACATCTTGCCCAACATCGTCAGCTCGCTGCTGGTACAGGCCACCGTATCGATTCCCATCGCGATCATCGCGGAAGCAGTGCTGTCGTTCCTCGGCCTCGGCGTCCAGCCGCCCACGCCGAGCTGGGGGACGATGCTCAACGCCGCTCAGCAGTTCCTCGATTCCGCACCGTGGATGGCGTGGTGGCCCGGGCTGGCGATTTTCGCGCTGACGCTGTCGTTCAATCTCGCGGGCGACGGCCTGCGCGACCTGCTCGACCCGAAGGACTACTGAGCGCTCAGTATCCCGTCCGGCGCGCGGCGTCGCGATAGACGCACCACGTGCACAACGCCGTGCCGCCGGGCGGCAAGGGCCGGGCCAGCAACGTGAGCGCCTCGGCGAGGAAGCCGAAGAAAGTCGCGTCATCGCGCTCGATCGGCGTCCAGTGCCACGCGCCGGTGACGCCCGCGGGGCCGTCGTTCTCGGGCTCGAAGGCGAGCACGCCAAGCGCGCGGACCGTCTTCCCCGTGCCGGCGGCCGGCGTTTCGACCGCGTGCGCCCACGCGTGCAGGCGCCGCGCGTGGACGGGCAGCGCCGCCGGCTCCGGCGCACCGACGACGACCTCGACCACACCGCACGCGTCGCCCTCCAGCCGCAGGACGACGTCGAGGTCGCCGCGGATCACACACCGATGGATCCGATCCGGGACCTGCACGTTGAGCGCAGCCGACCGAAGCGCGTGACGACCGATGTCGACGAGCCCAGACGGCATGCCTTCCGCGACCTTGTCCGCGCGGGCACCCTGCAGCCCGGACAGAAGACGACGGCCGATGACCGCCGCGAGACGATTTGGAACGGCAGGCCGCGGAAACTCAGCCGCCGCCGCGAGATAGAAACATCGGCGGCACTGATCCCACAGGGCGAGATCGTTCGGGGACAGCGCCCAGACGCGTTCGCTCACGCGAGATTTATATCAAAAACGCCGCGTCCGGGGGGAACGCCCGCGGTAAGCGCGCTGGGGATGCGCGCGGCGGACGGGTCAGGACCGGGGGCCGATTCGACGGCGGTCAGGGTCGCGGCGCGGATGCGACGGCGCGCGCGAGCGCCTGTCGCTCCTCTGCCGAGACAAACACCCAGCCGTCGCACTGCAGCTGGTCGTCGATCGCGAGGCGGCGTCGGTCATTGAGCCCCGGCGTGCGCTGCATCCGGCGGCGCTCGCCGACGCGCCGGTCACGGACGACGACGACGTCACGCGCCACGCCGACCTCGCGCACGGCGTCTTCATGCACGTCCGGCCGGTACACCGAGATGATCAGGAGCCCTGATGTCATCGTGGCCCTCCGTCAGCGGCGGCTGCCGTTGCAGGAGGGAAAGATATCACGCTTTCTCGGCACAACGCCTGCGCCGCAACAAGCGCCTCTTGACGCTCAGGGAGGCCGCCGACTACCTTCCGCTGTCGACATGGACGGTTCGCAGACACTTCACCGCCGCGCTTTCCTCGCGAGCCTATGGGCTGTGCTGGCCGGGCCGCTCGCCGCCGAGGCGCAACCGGCGCGCAAAGTCGCCCACCTCGGCGTGCTTCTGTTCAGTACGCCAGCCGCCGATCCCAACCTGCCCGCCTTCCTTGGGGGTTTACGTGATCTTGGCTACGTCGAGGGCCGGAACGTCGCGCTCGAGTATCGCTATGCTGAGGGACAGCCGGAGCGGGTCAAAGAACTTGCGCTCCAGATCGCATCGCTCAAACCCGATGTCTTCGTCGTTCTCGGCGGAGACATGATGCCGTTTGTGAAAAACGCAACGGCGACGGTCCCGGTCGTGATGCTTACCAGTGAGGACCCCGTTGAGGCAGGCGTGGTCGCCAGCTTCGCCAGGCCTGGCGGCAACGTGACCGGCGTCGCGTTCGTTTCATCAGAGACGGCTGGGAAGCGGTTGCAGTTCCTAAGAGAGGCGGTTCCATCACTGACGCGAGTCGCAGTCCTCTGGTCCCCCGATCATCCCGACGGCGAGTATCGCAACACAGAGGCGGCCGCGCGTCGGCTGGGTATCCACATCCAATCGCTTGAGGTGCGGCGGCCCGGGGATTTCGACGGGGCGTTTCAGGCCGCCATGCGCGAGCGTGCCGAGGCCCTCGTAGTAGCATCATCGCGGTTCACGAATTCCAACCGCTCGCGCATCGAGGAGTTTACTAGCAAGCAGCGGATCCCTCTTGTGACTGGTTGGGGGCCGTGGGCGCGCGCGGGTAGCTTGATGAGCTACGGGCCTGACCTCGACACCCTCGCGAGGCGTGCGGCGACGCACGTCGACAAGATCCTCAAAGGCGCCAAGCCCGCCGATCTTCCGGTCGAGCAACCGACGAAGTTCGAGCTGGTGTTTAATCTCAAGACCGCCAAAACGCTCGGGCTCAGAATTCCGCCGTCGCTGCTGGCGCGGGCGGATCAAATCATCGAATGACGAACTGCGACAGTCAGCCACGCACGGCTCACACCCGCGCGCTCCAGAACGGCATCCCGAGTTCATCGAAGATCCGCCGCGCCGATGCAGCATGCTCGGACGACAGCGAGAGCTGCGCGAGTACTCGATGGCAGTGACCAATCTCGGGCGGCGCGCCCAGCTTGAGCGCGGCGGCTAGGGCCTCCTCGGCGCGTGGCCGCGCCGCCGCGTTGTCGCCGTTGGCGAACAGAATTTCCGCCTCCAGACGTAACCGCGACGCATAGTAGCCGTGCGCCCCGCGCTCGGTTGCGGCGGCCGTGCCGGCGCCGAGGGTACGCCGCGCGTCGGCGGGCCGCCCACCGGCGAGGTAGGCCGCGGCAGTCACTGTCCCGAACCGCGTCCACTGCATGATTGCGGTCACGCGCCTCTCAAGGGCTCGGTCAAGATATTCGAGGCCGCGTGCTGGATCGCCACCGAGGCAGCGGGCCCATGCCAGGTAGATTCCGTTGGCGCAGATGCCGTGAGGGACGTCGTGCTCCTCAGCGATAGCCAGGCCCCGTTCGAGGATCGGAATGGCGGCCGCGAGATCACCGCGCAGCAGGTGCACGTAGCCTAGGAACGCGTTCGCAATGGCGAGGCTGGAAGAGTGCCGGATCTCTATGGCGACCCGTAGCGCTTCACCACCGGTAGCGAGCGCGGCGTCGAAGCGCCCGAGCGCGGCCTCGACTTCCGAGCGCCATCCGCACAGGCTGACGAAGATCGGGTATACGAGCCCTGGCTCGTGGCCGGCCGCCTCCGTGGCAAAGAGCCGGGCGCCCGCATCGTGCTCTCGGATAGCATCCTCGAGGCGGCCCATGTCGCGATATGCGACAGCCATGACGAAGCTCGCGTAGCTTCGGGTCCGCAAGTCGGCGGTCTCGGCACCGACTGCCGACGCACGCGCGAGCTCCAGGGCGCTTGCAAGCTCCCCGGGGATCGCATCCGTGACGATAATGGCCTGCGCCTGACGGACCTGCACTTGCGCAAGCCGAGGTCCTGCCTGGAGACGACGGGCCAGCGCCTCGACGCGCGCTGCGAGCTCGCGAAGGTTCTCTACGCGGTTCGTGGAGATCCGCGTGGACCAGAGCTCCAGGAGTACGTCGAGCTCCAGCCGCGAGTCGGCCGCCTCACCGAGGCGCCGCAGGGCATCCGCCGCCGCCTCATAGAAGTCCACCGCCGGGCCGAACCGTGCTTCGGCCTGGGCCCTGGCACCGGCGCGATAGAGATACGACGCCGCCGACTCCCATAACTCGCCGCGCAGGGCATGATGCGCGAGAACCTCCACGCTGACCGGACCATGTTCGCGGTTCCGGGTCTCGAGCGCGGCCAGCACAGCCGAGTGGAGCATGCGTCGCCGCTCGCGCAGCAGACTTTGATACGCGACCTCGAGTGTCAGGGCATGCTTGAACGTGTACTCGAGCTCCGGAAACAGACTCGTCTCGTAGAGGAACTCGGCGGCCTGCAGGTGAGCGAGGCCGCGCCGAAGCTCGAGGGCCGCCATCTCGGCGACCGTCTCGAGGAGCGTGAGGGCGACGGTCTTGCCGATGACAGCTGCCGACTGCAGCAGGTGTTTCACGGACGGCGGCAGCCGGTCGATGCGCGCGGCCAGCACAGCCTGGACCGTCGCGGGAACGTACGTCGTGTCGAGGGCTCTGGCGAGACGAAACGAGCCCTGCTGTCCCACGAGGACCCCACTCTCCACGAGCGTGCGCACCGATTCCTCGATGAAAAACGGATTACCCTCGGTCCGATCGAGGAGCAGGCGCTTGAGCGGCTCGAGCGAGCGATTCACACCCAGGAGACCGTCCAGTAGCTGCGCCGCGCTCGCCGCTCCGAGCGGATCGATGCGGACCTGTGTGTAGTAGCTCTTCCCGCTCCACGCGTGCCGGTACTCGGGCCGGTAGTTGACGAGCAGCAGCACCCGAGCGCTCGGCAGGCTTTCGACGAGCGTATCAAGCAGTCCTTGCGTCTCGTCGTCGATCCAGTGCAGGTCCTCGAAGAGGAGGACGACAGGCTGGACGCGGCTCTCGCGCAGGACGAGGTGCTTGATGGCGTCGAACGTCCGGTGCCGCCGCTCGAACGCCCCGAGCCCGTCCCATGATGGATCGCTGCCTGGCGCGCCGAGGAGGACCAGGAGCGGCAGCACGGCGGATCTCAGGTTGTCGTCGAGGGCGAGGAGCTTGCCCGTGACCTTCTCCCTGATGGTTCGCGCTTCATCGCGCTCTTCGATCTTGAAGTAGGCCCGAAGCAGATCGATGACGGGCAGGTACGCCGTCGCCTTACCGTAAGAGACAGACGTGGATTCGAGCACGAGCCAGCCCTCGGTAAGGTGCGAGCGGATGAACTCCCAGTACAGCCGGGATTTCCCGACCCCAGGTTCGCCCACCACCGCCACAAGCTGCCCGGAGCCCGCGCGCGCGCGGTCGCGCGCGCTCGAGAGGTGCGCGATCTCCGAATCGCGGCCGACGAAGCGGGTGAGCCCGCGCGCCGCCGCTGCGTGCAGACGCGAGCGAATGGGAGCGGCGCCGACGAGCTCATGGACTTCGAGCGGCGCCTCCACGCCCTTCACCGGCCGCGGCCCGAGCGCGCGTGTCAGGACGTATCCCTCAACCAAGCCGAGCGTCTCGGACGGCAGCAGGATTGTCCCCGGCATCGCCATCTGCTCCATGCGGGCGGCGATGTGCGTCGTCTGGCCAACCGCCGTGTAGTCCATGTGAAGGTCGCTGCCGATCGAGCGCACCACAACCTCACCAGAGTTGAGGCCGACACGTATGTGCACGGGCACGCCGAGCGTGCGGTGTACCTCCTCCGCGTATGCGCCGATCCGCTGCTGCATTCGCAGCGCTGCGTAGCACGCGCGCACGGCGTGCTCTTCGTGCGCTATCGGCGCGCCGAAGAGCGCCATGATGCCGTCGCCCATCACCTGGTTGACCGTGCCCTCGTAGTGGTGCACGGCCTCGATCATGCGCTCCAAGACCGCGTCGAGCAGGCGCCGGGCGTCTTCCGGATCGCGATCAGCGAGGAGCTCCATCGAGCCCTTGAGATCTGCGAACAGGACGGTGACGTGCTTGCGCTCGCCCTCTAATGCGTCCTTCGACGTGCGGATCCGCTCGGCAAGATGGGTCGGCGTGTACGAGGCCGGGGTTGCGAAACGCGGCACGGCGTCGGACGGCGCCCCCACCGGCGCGGCGCACTGTGGGCAAAACTTGGCGGCGATCGGAAGGGCGCTCTCGCACTTGGTGCAACACGCGGGCAGCGGGGTGGCGCACTGGGGGCAGAACTTGGCCCGCGGGGGTACCTCGTGTTGGCAGCCGGGACATTGCACGGCGTTTAAGTGATAGCACACCGCCGCTGCAGGCACTTGACAAGGACCGGCGCGGCCGGAGAATCCTCCGATCCAGAGAGGAGGGCCTATGGCGGAGTCAATCCCCACGGGTGGCGTCCACCACTTTCGGCTCACGGTTACCGACGTTGATCGGACGGTGGCGTTCTACACCGAGTTGCTCGGGTTTAAGAAGCTGATGGACCTCAGTCCCGGCGCCTTCCTCAGCAACGGTTCGGTCGGCCTCGGTATTGGCCCGTTCCCGGATCCCGGGAGCGCGATTAAGGGCGACCGTTTTAGCGAGAATCGGGTGGGCCTCGACCACATGAGCTTCAGCGTGCCCTCCCGGAAGGTGCTCGAGGATGCCGTCCGGCTGCTGAACGCGCGCGGTGTGCCGCACAGCGAGGTGCGCGACCTCGGCGAAGCGTTCGGCATCGCGATCCTGATCTTTCGTGATCCAGACAACATCCAGCTCGAGCTGAGTGCGCCACGGTGACGATCGGGTTCACGGTTCAAGGCAGCGTCTGATTCCGCCCGTTTGCCCATATGAAGTTGCTCCAAAACCGACGGCTCGCGCGGTTAGAGTTGTCACAACACGGGTTCGGATCCCCAACGGGACCCGCGCAACGCCTTGAGCCCGGAACGACGAAGAATCGCGAGGGGCGTCTGTTCCCCTTACGTGGCGAGCTTCGGGCGGTACTGGAGCAGCAGCGTGCGACTACGGAAGCCGTGCAGCGCCGGACAGGTCGGATTATCCCGTGGGTATTCCATCGGCGGGGGCGCCGATCAAATCGTTCTACGACGCCTGGCGGACGGCATGCCGGACGGCCGGCGTGCCTGGTCGCATCCCACACGACCTTAGGAGAACCGCGGTTAGAAATCTCGAGCGTGCCGGAGTATCTCGTTCAGCCGCTATGAAGCTCACCGGTCACAAGATCGAAGCGGTGTACCGGCGATACGCGATCGTGTGCGAGGCGGATCTGCTCAAGGCCGTCGGTAAACTCGAGAGACTGCGACTGACGATGGGCACAAAAACGGGCACAGCCGGCCCCGCGATGGGGACCGCCGTGCGGAAGTTGGCGGAGGGCGAGGGATTCGAACCCCCAAAGGGCTTGCGCCCAGGCGGATTTCAAGTCCGCTGCCTTGCCAGTTGAGGCTAGCCCTCCGTGTCCTCAGTGTCGCACGGTCAATGAGATTCGTGGGCGTGCGAGACCCAGTGGAGCGACGCGCGAACTTATCCGGGTTAACGGCCGTACCTCGAGCGCTAAAGACGCTCAGGCGCGACCCTGACCCACGGCTCGGCGCAACTCGATACCCTGGGAATACGCACCCGCGCTCGGGCAGTAATCGCGAGCGCCTGGCGTATGTCGCTCGATGTACTCCGGCGGCGCTGCTGAGCGATCACCGGCGGTGACGGCCAATAGCCAAACGGGTCGGCGCCCCACCAGAATGGGTCGGCGAGAATCACGCCGCCGTGATGCCCGTGGAATCCGTGATGACCGCCGGCCCAGTGGCCGTGCGGCGAGCCGCTCCAATGTCCAGCGCCGCCATGCGCGGCTGCCGCGCCACCGTTTGCGTTTGTGCTTCGCGCGTAGCCCGGATATGACGAAGAGAGCGCGATCACGACGGTCACAAGGGCGACACACAACCACTTCGTCATAACGCGATCATTACGCCGCCCGGGGCGGCCGGTGATCGACGACGCCCTGCTCGGCCTCGCGTGTTCGTCGCGCCACGAGCGCCGCATAGAGACCGCCCATCAGCACGCCCCAGACGATGTTGGCGGCGAACCAGGCGACCGACGCGTCGCGAATGAGATCGATCGCGGCAGGCATCATCGGCCCGATTCCGTGTAGAGCCGGGATGATCACCAGGCTGGAGAAGATCCACCAGAACGCGCCGTAGAGGCCGCCCCATATCAGGTCGGAGCCCTCGGCGAGCTTCTGGCGCGACAAGAGCCAGCCGAAGCCGGCGCCGATGAGCGCGCCGTAGACGAGATACGCCACCCATCCGACGGCGTCGGCGCGCGAGTGGACGGCACCGGCGACCAGCAGCATCGCCGACTCGCGCACCCCATCCGGGGTCGACATGTGCGCGAGCTGCAGCAGCACGCCGCCCGCGACGGCGGCGACCAGCCCGGCCAGCGCTCCCCGGCCGATCGAGTCCTTCGTCACATCCATCAAAACTGCGTCCCTGCTTATCTTCACGATCCTCACGTCCCTCCTTACCTTTGGGCGTACCGCGCCCGGATGAGAGCGACGCGAGAAGCACATGAGAATGCGCCGCCCGGCGATCGATCTCATACGCGGCTCACGCCTCTCTCGTCCGTTGCCGCGACACGGCAGGCAGGAGTGCCCGAGGCCTCGGTGGTGAAGCCTATCGCGCCGACGAGCGACCATGCACGATTGGCTCAGGGCGTCGTCGAATTGCCGCCGAGGAGCCGCTCGTATTCGCGCCTGACGTTCGCGTAACACTCGCACGTCGCCGCCTCGAGCCCTTGTCGGTCGATCACGGTGACATGTCCGCGTTTGTAGCCGATGAGCTTGGCCTTTTCGAGGAGTCCGGCGGCGATGGTAACGCTCGGACGCCGCACGCCGAGCATTTGCGCGATGAACTCCTGCGTCACGGGGAATTCATCCTTGCCGACCCGATCGTGCGTCATCAGGAGCCAGCGGGCCAGGCGCTGCTCGACCGTGTGGAGGTGATTGCAGGCGACGGACTGGGACACCTGGTTGATGAGAGCGTGTGCGTATTTCGCGACAACGCGACGAAGGATGCCATCACCGGCCGAGATCTCTTGCCTGAAGGCGTCCACCGGCATGCGCACGACGTCGCCGGGCACCTGGCACAACGCCTTCATCGGGCTCGTATCGTCTCCGAGGAACACGGGCAGCCCAACAAACCCCTCGTTGCCGACCGCGCCGACTTCGACCGTCGTGCCGTCCTTCATGGTGAGGACCAGCGACATCACGCCGCTCAGCGGAAAGTGCGCGTGCGCGATCGCCTGATCGGCCTCGTACAGTACGTCTTTCAGAGACAGCGCGACCGTGGACAGCGCGGGCTCGAGGCGTCGATAGACGTCCTCTGGAAGAGCGGCCAGAAGCTTGTTCTGTCCGGACGGGTGCATGCCGAGATCTCCTGCACCGCCGAGCTATGCGAGCGACATGCCGCTGTGCTCGTGTGCGCCGCGCAAGCACGGTACGGTCTCGGAGACTCAGCCGCGCGCGCGGCGAAGTACGACGCGGTCACGCTATGAGCGCGTCTATCTCCAGCGTCGCATTGGCCCCACTTCCGGTGACGGAAACTCGCAGAAGTCGAGTGCGGCTCGCCATACACCACCGCTCCGCTCGCAATCGAGCTGCGCCGGCGTGGGCGGCCATGTCATCGGCGCGGCCGTCGGGGTGCCCGGCGGCACGTGTTCGGGCGTTGTCGGCGCCGTTGCCGCAGCGCGCGGCAGAGGAATGTCATTGCCGGCGGCGTACATGCACTGCACGTACACCATGTCGCGTTCGTCCTGACTGAACTGCTCCCAGGGCTTTCCTCCGCCGGGGAGCACCAGGACGCTCGGCCCCGTCGGCACCGACGCACACGCCGACAACACGAGTGCGGCGCTGACGATCCACGCTCCACATACGCGCATCAGCGTGACGACGCGAGCGTCGCGAGGTCGCCCGCGTACGCACGCAGCGCGGGCGGAATCGTGACGGTGCCGTCGGCATTCTGGTAGTTCTCGAGCACCGCGATGAGTGTTCGTCCGACCGCGAGGCCGGAGCCGTTGAGCGTGTGGCAGAACTCGGGCCGGCCGCCGCCGGCAGGCTTGTAGCGAATGTCCGCGCGGCGCCCGCCGAAATCGGCGTAGGTCGAGCACGACGAGATCTCGCGATAGCGCTGCTGCCCGGGCAGCCACACCTCGATGTCGTAGCCCTTGGCCGCGCTGAAGCCGACGTCGCCGGCACAGCGCTCCACGACGCGATAGGGCAGCTCCAGCCGCTGCAGCACCGTCTCGGCATCGCGCACCATCGACTCGAGCTCGTCGAAGCCCTGGGCCGCTGTGGCGAGCTTGACGAGCTCCACCTTGTCGAACTGGTGGTTCCGGAAGATGCCCTTCATGTCCTTACCGTACGTGCCCGCTTCGCGGCGATAGCACGGTGTGAACGCCGTGTACTTGCGCGGCAGCGACGCTTCGGCGAGGACCTCGCCGCCGTGCAGCGCGGTGAGCGGGACCTCAGAAGTCGGAATGAGATACAGCGTGCGGCCTTCGTCGGCCTCGATCGTCTTGAACAGCTGCTCCTCGAACTTCGGCAGCTGGCCCGTGCGCAGCATCGTCTCGCCGCTGACGAGATGCGGGACCCACACTTCGGTGTAGCCGTGCTCACGCGTCTGGATGTCGAGCATGAACGCCGCAATCGCGCGCTCGAGCCGCGCCAGTGCCCCCCACATGACCGCGAAGCGCGCCTTCGCGAGCTTGGCGCCGCGGTCCATGTCGAGCAGCCCCAACGCACCGCCGACGTCCTCGTGTGGTTTGGGGTCGAACTCGAATCGTCGCGGCGTGCCCCAGCGACGGATCTCGACGTTCTCCTCGTCGCTCTTCCCGCGCGGCACCGATGGGTGCAGCACGTTGGGAACCTGCGCAAGCAGCGTCTCGATCGTCTCGTCGACGGCCTTGACCTCGGCGTCGAGCGTCTTGATACGGTCGCCGACCTCGCGCATGCGGGCCTGTTCGGCGCTGGCGTCTTGCCCGGCCTTTCGCGCGCGGCCAATGGCTTCGGACGCGGTATTGCGCTGAGCCTTGAGGTCTTCGGCGTCCTTGATCAGCCGCCGGCGCTCGGTGTCCCTCGAGAGGATCTCGGGGATGAGCTCCGCGCCGCCCTTGTCCGCGAGCGCACGTTGGACCTCGTCGGGGCGTTCGCGGATCAGCCGCAGGTCGAGCACGACACTACGACGCTTCGGCGGGAGCTGCGGTCTCGCCCTCGACGCGAGCGATCGAGCCGACCTTGTCGTCGGCGTCGAGGTCGATGATGCGCACGCCCATCGTATTGCGGCCCTGCGACGACACGTCGCCAGCAGGAATGCGGATGATCTTGCCCTTGGTGGTGATCACGAGCACATCGTCCCCGCTCCGCACCTGCAGCATGCCGACGACGGTGCCGTTGCGCCCCCCCGTCTTGATGTCGATGATGCCTTTGCCGGCTCGCCCCTGCAGGCGGTATTCGTCGAGAGGCGTGCGCTTGCCATACCCGCGCTCGGAGATCGTGAGAATCTGGGAGCCCTCGTGGACGACGTCCGCGGCGATGACCTCGTCGCCGTCGTCG
>Ga0310810_10006393_pt1 | contig 13308 bp, 11 predicted proteins | sample NCmetagenome_FD_207641 | JGI IMG/M metagenome (GOLD analysis project Ga0310810, IMG submission 207641) | Soil microbial communities from experimental microcosm in Duke University, North Carolina, United States - NC | ecosystem: Engineered > Artificial ecosystem > Soil microcosm > Unclassified ... | reverse complement strand
CCCGATAGACTGAATAAGAACCGGAGTGAGTCCCGATTACATTGCGGTGGGCTGGGTTTGTCAAGGTTCCGATAATTGGACCTCGTTTGTTGGGGTCACTCTCTCCCCAGTGAACGCTTAACGGCCTTGACGCTAAACGGCCTGGGTGAGAGGTTAAAACAATATGTTTCTGTTTGGATACTGTTTTCGAGTTTTGCATGATGACACCCCGTAGAATCCACGAATACTTGCCAAAGTTGGGTGATAGCCCATTTGGTAAGTTGAAATAAGCTCTAATCATAGCAACCCAATTTTGGGTATTGAAGTATTTGGCACAGCAAAGTGCTAGCGATCGCGCAGGATACATCCATCCTTAGGCTTTTTCCCCAGAGTCCAAGTTTTTTGGCTTAGAGCGGTTCTTGGCGTTTAGGATGTTAGATTTTGCAGGCAATAATTTTCCATGCCTCGCCAGTTGAGCTTTTCAGAACTTTAACTGTCGCAGGAATAAAGCCAAGCGGCGATCACCGCTCCTGGTCATTGAGCCAAGATAATAGAGAAGAATGCTTAGCTGATCCTGTTGTTCTGATTTAGATATACTATTTGCTCACTGGGGAGATGCACCTAACATGGGGATGCTCCCGACGCCGAGATGGGGAGTGATTTAAAACCATATAACTTGGGATGAAGCCAACGATTGTTGAATCGCTTTAGGCTTTAGCCCAGAGTTTGATCTCAAGGGGAGGGAATTCCTGGGTCATAATACCATTTTGAGAGTTGTAACTTGTGCCCAGGATTAACTCGTGAGGAAACCAAAACTCCTCGTAAAATACAGCTAAATCTATGAAACACTCAAAACTCATCTCTGCTGCCAGTGACCTGCACCCAGCCCCGGTATTTTAAGAAACTTTAAGACCTAATCCTCTCCCATCAGGCTGCACCATGATCACAAATACATCTGAATCCTTACGTAATAGCGAAGTTATCAAGAGCGGATTACTGATTGCTCAGGGATTAAAGGAAAAATCCCAAAACTACAAAAAATTACTAACCGAGGTGTTGAAGTGGACGGCTGGACAGCCCTTACTCACCCAGAAGCTATGTCAACTCATCGTTGAATCGTCTGATTCACCTCCCGTTGGTGAAGAAGCGGAATGGTTTGACAACTTGGTGCGTCATCAGCTGATTGAAAAATGGGAGAGTCTGCCGGAGCTGGAGCATTTGCGGACAATACGCGATCGCCTCCTGAGACGAAATCAGCGCAGTGTTAAGCTCTTGAAGCTATATCAGCGAATTTTGCGACAAGAGGTTGTCGTCGCTAATGACACTCCCGAACAGAACGAACTACGACTCTTGGGTTTAGTCGTCAAGCAACAAGGCAAGCTCAAGACTCATAACCGGGTTTATGAGGCCATATTTAGCGACGCTTGGATTGAAAAGGCACTCAAGAGTCAAAAGTCTGAACTTGAACCGACGGATACTGAATTCTTGAGAACTCTGGCTGAATTAGAAAGAAAACTTCTAGTTTCTCAGGTAGAAATCTTGTCTCAGGCAGACAATGAAGCAGAGGATGAAGGTTCGGCACAGGCTCTTTATCAAGTGCTGCGGGAGGTTACCGCAAAAGTTGGAAGTTTATTAGGTGCCGATCGCGCCACCATCTATTTACTGAATGACGAAAAGACAGAACTGTGGTCACTGGTTGCGGAGAATGAAGAGGGTGAATTTCTAGATATTCAGGTGCGAGTCGGCGAAGGGATAGCAGGTCAAGTGGCTCAGACGAGGAAGGTTATCCATATCGCTAACAATGTCTATGAAGACCCACGAGCCGTTTTAGTCAAAGAATATGACAAGAAATACCATTACACAACTCAAAATATTTTAGCCCTGCCGATTTTGGATGAACACAAAGAGGTCGTTGCTGTTATTCAACTCCTGAACAAGTTGCAGCCGGAGAAGTCGCAGGAGGACAGCGAACAGCCCATTAAGCCACAAGGCTTTACAAAGCTAGACCTAGAACGGCTGGCTAAATGTGTTGTTCCCATTCGCCGGATTTTAGAAAGCTGTCAGTCTTGTTATAGAGTAACCAAGAAGCTACGGGCAACGGCAGCTCTGATTGAAGCCACCCGATCGCTTGACCAAATTAATTTGGATACCAAAGCCATCCTTCAGCGGGTGATGAATACAGCTAAAAAACTGCTGAATGCCGATCGCAGCACGCTGTGGTTGATCGATCATGACCGAGGTGACTTGTGGACAGAACTTCCAGGTAAAGGGGAAGTCCGCTGCCCAATTGGGATTGGGTTCGCGGGTCAAGTGGCTCAAAACTGCGAAGCGATGATTATCCCGTTCGACTTATATGAGCACCCTAGCGCCGAAAATGCCAAAAAAATCGATGAACAAACCCGTTATCGAACTTGTAGCTTACTGTGTATGCCTGTTGTGAGTCCTGATGGCGAGTTGCTGGGCGTGACTCAACTTGTTAACAAACGGAAGCCCGGTGACTTCGGTGAATATAACAAAGACGAATGGCCTATAGTTCCCGATTTCTTCAAAACTAGCTTTGACAAAAATGATCAGCAGTCCATGCAAGTCTTCAATGAGCGAGTTGGAGTAGTACTCCAATTCGTTAGGACGCATGAGACCCTCAAGCAGCTAGCGCAAATTGAACCCCAAAAAGCCATTTATAATGCTCTAGCCGTACTCAGTAATTCGGTTCTTGACCAGAGTGATGAAGCTCTCTACAATGCGCTTTACTACCTGCTGAGCTTTATTAATCTTACAATTAACAAATTATTGGAAGCTGAGCATACAACAATTTTTATGTTGGATGCAGAAGAAACTGGATTTTGGTCGTTGGTTTTTGAGGACGAAGGGAGTAACGCCTCAGAGATTCGGATTTCAGCTAATTTGGGTATAGCTAATAAAATTGTTGACTCTAAAGCCGTACAAGCTAGCAGTAAACCTAGCAAGTTAAACGATGTCTTAATCCATAGAGGCATCACCTCGAAAACTCTTAGTAGCCTGCATAATCTGTTACTCTTTCCCGTTTTGGATCAGCGAGGAAAGGTGATCGCGATTGTTCGCTCATTTAACAAATTCCAATCTCTTGACCCCAGTGTCCCCTTAGCCGAACGAATTGATTCTAGGGGCTTTACAAAAACCGACGCAGAGAAGCTACAGCAATGTACGACTTCTATGCTCCCAATTCTACAAGCGTTCCAATCGTTCCATCGAGAAATTCGAGTAATTCAGGAGCAACGACAAGCGATCGATCCGCTCTATCAAGCGATTAGCTTCGTGAGTCAGAGCAGTGGAAATCCAGAAGATTTGATTCAAAAAGTGATGCAGGCGGCGAAAAAACTTACAAACGCCGATCGCAGTTCCCTTTGGCTATTGGATCATCAAACCAATGAATTGTGGACAACAATCCGCCAAGCCGACGGCTCTTGGCTGGAAACACGAGTGCCGATGGGAGAAGGCTTTGTGGGCAAGGTCGCTCAAACAGTTCAGGCCGTGAATATTTCCTTTGACTTATATGACCATCCCGACTCTGACATGGCTCGACAAACTGACGAGAAAACCCATTATCGCACTTGTAGTCTCTTATGTATGCCAGTTTTGGGTTCGGATGGTGAGTTGCTGGGTGTGACTCAGCTGATTAACAAACGGATGGCTGGTGAGTTTCCAGAATATGATTCGTCTGCCTGGCCTCACGTTCCCGATTACTTCAAAGTGAGTTTTGAGGAAAAGGATCAAAAGGATATGGAGATTTTTAACAATCAAGTGGGTGTGATTCTTCCAGGTATTACTAATCGGTCAAGAGGCATACAGAGATAAGTTAAGTTATCTCGAATTCAATATCCTTGTTGGGATTGAGATAACGGGAGTTCTCCATAGACTCCCAACACCTTGTGCGGGACTTTTGAATTAAGCCGATGCTGAAGTCGGAAACCTTAGGATTCACGCTTTGAAGAATCGAGTTGTAGCTTTCACTTAAACTTGTGGGATTGTTACCTACTTCGAGTTGAAATCTCCTGCTAACTTTTTATAACTATTCATTCCTCCTTTTCACCCTTTAAACAGATCAGACAACTCCTCATTCGATGTACCGAGAATTCGTGCCAGTCGATTGAGTTCACTATCGCTGAAACCATCTCGCACCTCAGTTAACTCCTCAACGGGTTTCCCTAGAATCCGTGATAGCACTTTTAGCTGATTATCAGTAATGTCTTTGCCGCTAAAAATATCTTTCAGTTCTTGAGGAGCCAACTTGTAAGAATAACAGAAGCGAACAAATTCCCTATTGCTGAGGTCAAGTTCCCGTTGCCTTTCCCGTAGTAAGTAGGCAATCGCTCGTGTACCATGTTCGGGGCGTTTAGCTTTTTCTATATATTGTTTGATTCGCCGAGTAACATGATAAGCATTTCCTCCTGATTGTTTAACCAAATCCCTACAAGCCATTTGTAAGGCTTTATTTAAGGTTTCATTATCTTCATGTAGCCTTTCAGACTCGTTAAACGTTTCAACAATTCGGTCGGCAAATTCTGGGGTGCAAAAACCCACTTCCATGTCATCATAAGATATCGCAATATAGGAGCGATAGTGGTTAAGCTGCAAGCGTATGGGTTGATTAGTTGGTTTCATTAATCCCAAGTTTTAACAAAAGGTCATAATAGGAAAGTTAATGGATCAATTGTGCCAAAATCTCGCTTCTGTGGATAGTCGTGTAAAATGCCCAACTTACTCATAGACCATTTCAGCTAACACATCTGAAATCTCGCCGGAGAACTCTCTGGTCATTGTCTCAGTTTTTACCAATTTAAGTGAAGCGCTCTGCTCATTAGGAGCTTGGCTACGGCGACGCCTGAGCCTTAGGTCTTTGTTGAGGACGCTCTTGAGCATAGGGAAAGTAGCTCTCTGGCTTGAGACCCAACACCCGCAGCACTACGCTAACGTTTTAAATAACGCAGGAAAACAGGTGAAGTAGTTAAGATACAATATTCAACTTGCAAAGAAAAGACTTATCAGAGTATAAGCCTACAAACCGATTCCTACTACTGAGCTTGTCATATTCGCGATCGCTCCAAGTGCTGCGTCCATTAGGCAAGCGGAACGAAGTGCAGCACCGTGGGCGATCGCTCCTTAGGCTAACATGCGAGATAACCTCAGCTCCGCCTTTGGAGCAATCATGGGTATAACCTTCAGGATACTGACATCCTGTCATCGATATGAGCCAGATAACCCAATCTTTAGACCCGTCAACCGATTTGTCTCCCGCAGCGGGTTTGCCTGCTTCTCTGCCAGATCATACCCAGCTTCCCGACTCGGATGGCAATTTTGTGAAAAACTTTCAGGAACCCCCAGAAGGCGACCTCCTCACAGACTGTATTACACCCATTTTGCAGCAACTGCATCCGGATGGGCAGTATTGCATTGGTCGAGATTGTGGGATTTACTGGCGCATGACTGAACCGCCAGAGCCATCGGAAAAAGGAGCCGAGGCACCAGATTGGTTCTATGTCCCGGATGTGCCACCTAAGCTCAATGGAGAAATTCGCCGTTCCTATGTTTTATGGAAGGAATTTGTCGCACCGCTGATTGCTTTGGAATTCGTCTCTGGGGACGGTGTGGAAGAACGAGACAAAACTCCCAAAAAAGGTAAGTTTTGGGTTTACGAACGGGCAATTCGCATCCCTTACTATGGCATCTATGAAGTCAAAAAGGCGCAAGTGGAAGTATATCAGTTGGTAAACGGGCGCTATCAGCTCATGCCAGCGAATGAGCGAGGTCATTATCCGATTGAGCCTCTAGGGGTAGAATTAGGCATTTGGCAGGGCGTGTATCAGAATCAGGAATGGCCTTGGCTACGTTGGTGGGATGCACAGGGGAATCTGCTGCTGACGGCGGAGGAACGTCTCGAGCAAGAGCGGCAACAGAAGGAGTTAGCTCAACAACGGGCTGAGCGGCTGGCTGAGCAGTTACGGGCATTAGGGGTTGAGCCAGAGGTGTAGGAGGGGCATGAGGTGCGATCGCCCCCCTTTTGCTTAAAATTTAGTTGATATTGACTATGACCCATTGCACTGAGGTGGGTTCTAAGCTGTCGCGCCTCCAAGTTGCATAAGATGGAGAATAGACAATCGTAAGAATTCAGGGTGCTATGCCTGTAAAGAACTTTCTCAGCCAAGAGCAAAAGCAACGTCTTCAACAAGCCCTAAGAGAGGAAGAGCGACCGGAGTTAAGAGAGCGAGTTCTGATGCTGTTGTTGATGAACGAGGGAAAAACATATGAACAAATCGCTGGGTTTATAGGCTGCTCACAACGCACAGTAGCTTACTGGTGTGTACATGGAGACGCAGATAATTTAGAGAGCTTAAAAGATAAACGAAAATACTCTCAGAGATATTAGGTGAAGAGGTTAGTAAATCTAATTTTCGAGCCACGCTGGAGAGGTTGCGATTCTCTAATATCTCAAATGTAGGAGATTATGTACAGATTGCTAATATCAATATTTGTAGAGATACTGTACAGTCTCCAGAAGTAACAAACACGCGATCGCAATCCTCACAACCCCCTCACCAAGAAAATCCAAACCCTAAACAGTGCAAAGATTTAGGTAATATGCCTGATGTCTCCTCCTTTTATGGGCGCACTGAGGAACTGGCTACCCTAGAACAATGGATTGTAGAAGAACGCTGCCGCCTAGTAACACTATTAGGAATGAGGGGTATTGGCAAAACAACTTTAGCCGTGCAGTTAGTAGAACGGATTAAGGATAATTTTGACTATGTAATTTGGCGAAGCCTCCGCTTTTCCCCACCTGCCGAAGCTACTCAGAGAAACTTACTCCAATTTTTCTCTAACCAGCAGGAAATGGAATTACCAATCAGCACTGACGAGCAACTCTCGCAACTGATGGATTATTTGCGAAAATACCGCTGTTTGGTGATATTGGATAATGTTCAGATTATTTTTAACACTGGACAGTTCGCTGGTCATTACAAACCTGGCTATGAAAATTATGGTTCACTCTTCAGACGGGTTGGAAAATTATCCCATAATAGTTGCTTGGTTTTAAGCGGTTGGGAACCACCTATAGAACTTGTGACATTAACAGGTAAAAATACACCCATTCTCTTGGAAGAGCCCCACACAGGCACAGAGTAAACAGAGAAGAAGGGAAGAAGGGGGGACATTCAAAGCCTCTCTCCTCATAGGAGAGAGGTCTACCTGTGGTCTATTGATTTGAAAATCGCTGTATGCAAACCTAGCGGTGAAGTCGTTACAATACGTTATTACTCCGCCAAAGACTTCCTATGGTACAAGCTCCGGCACCGATTACCACAACTGACCTTGCTACATTAGCTATTGATGCGATCGCTCGTGCTGGGTGCGAGTACGGGGATGTCCGTTTGTGCACCTACCGCAGTCAGAATCTTTTCGCACGCGATCGCTCCCTGAGCCAACTCTCTGATAATGTCAGTTCTGGCTTTGGGGTGCGGGTTCTGTTAGATGGTGCTTGGGGATTCGCCGCTAGTCCCTACAAAACCCCAGCAGAAGTGGAACGAATTGTCGCTTTAGCTGTAGAAATTGCTAAAGCTAGTCGCCTCTCTCAGCAAACACGGGTGCAATTAGCTCCGGTTCAAGCCTACCGCGATACCTACATTACTCCGATTGAGATTGACCCTTTCACGGTGCCGATTACCGAGAAGGCTGAGTTGTTGTTGCAGCTGAATGAACAGTTATTGCGTTATAGCGAACACGGCATTAAAAAAGCTTACTCCTTTTTGCGGTTCGCCCGCGAGGATAAAACCTTTGCCTCTACAGAAGGTTCCCTGATCCAACAAACCATCTACCGCAGCTATCCAGGATTTGGGTGTACTGCGATCGCAAATGGTGATGCTCAAGAGCGCAACTACGAACGTCCCCCCCTAAATATTGGTTACGAGCATATCAATCCCGCAGACCTTTTGAGTCAGGTCGAACGAGTTGCCGAAGAAGCACTTGAAAAAGTATACGCACCCAAAGGCCCCTCTGGGATTCGCACCACCCTTATCCTCAAACCGACTAACCTGTGGCTCACCATCCACGAATCGGTCGGACACCCCACAGAACTGGATCGGGTGTACGGCTACGAATCTAACTTCGCGGGAACCAGCTTTGCCACTACCGATAAATTAGGCAAGCTCCAGTATGCCGCACCTTGGGTAAATTTCCGGGCTGATCGCACCCAACCGGGAGGACGGGGTACGATGGGTTACGACGATGAAGGGGTTATTTCACAAAATTGGTATCTTGTCAAGGATGGTCTTTTAGTTGACTACCTCACTGACCGCGAAACCGCCTATCGACTCGGTCGCCCCAGCAGCAATGGTAGTGCCTATGCCGATAGTTGGTCGAGTTTGCCAATGGTACGGATTCCGAATTTAGGATTGGAACCGGGGCCAGATGGGGGTAGCCACACTGCAACTCTCAAGGAGATGATTGCGGACACCGAAGACGGGATTTTAATTGATGGCGTTGGCAGCTTTTCTATTGACCAACAACGGCGTAACTTCCAATTTGGTGGGGATGCCTTTTGGAAGGTGGAAAAAGGCAAAGTGGTAGGCATGTTAAAGGATGTGACTTACCACGCCATGACAACCGACTTTTGGAATAGCGTTGACGCGATCGGGCCCGCCTCAGAGTGGCAGCAGTGCGGCACTAATATTTGTGGTAAGGGTGAACCCATGCAACTCGCTCAGATGTCCCACGCCTGCGTGCCGGTGCGGGTGCGCAATATTCAAATTGGCGGAGCTTCGTAAGTCAGCAATCGCTGGTTCACAATATGCGATCGCGCCGCCTCCTGCAACGCCATACCGTCGTAGGAGGCACGGTGAAGATGGCTCAAAGGTCATAAACCTTACACTCAGATGCACTCGGATTAGCAGCGCAGTACTCCTTAAAAGAGCTGCCTTGTGCTTCGATGGGCGGATTAGCGACTCGATGATCCCGATCTGTAGCGTCTGGGTTTGATTCCGAATTTTCCTGCTCGCGGACGGCACGATCCGACTCAATTTCATTCTGAATATTTTGTTGTGTCATGATTACCTCTATCAGGATTTCCTCTGTACAACTCCCATTAATAGGAGTTCTACCTCGCAGAATCGTCCTTCCCTTGGAGGAAAGAGTATCTATATTTGTTAACGAAATATAAATTATTAATTCGGATTGTTAACCTGAACCGTTGGAGGATGAGCGTGACCTTAGCTACCGCACCCACACTTCTGAGTGAAGACCGAGCCCTAGAATTGATTGAAACAGTCATCCAACAATCTGAAGCGGAAGGTGTCTTCGTCAGTCTCAGCGCTAACGAGTCGGCTCTCTCGCGCTTCTCAGAAAATCAGATGACGCAGAACCTCAGCCGAACTAAATTCAGCCTGAATATCACTAGTTATTTCGGTCAGCGCAGTGCTTCTGCTTCAACGACGGAATTAGAACCAGAGGCGATTACAGAGACGATTCGCCGCTCAGAAGAACTGGCTCGGATTGCCCCAGAAGACCCAGAATGGGTGCCTTTACTGGAACCTCAGACTTATGAGTATAGGACTCCGGCGTTTGATGAACAAACTGCAACTTTCTCACCATTAGCACGGGGAAAAATCGTGCAGCAAGTGTGTGCGATGAGTCGTCAGGCTGGGGTTGAGGGGTCTGGTACGCTGAGTACATCCGCTGTCTTGCAGGCTGTAGGAAATTCGCGGGGATTAAGAGCTTGCGATCGCGGGACTAATGCAGATTTTAGCTTTACGGCTCGGATTGAAGATGGCTCCAGTTGGGGTCAGCGTACTGCTTTTGCCGTAAACCAGTTACCCATAGAGTCAGTAACCGAGCAACTGATTCAGCGTGCGCTGAGTTCTCGCCAACCCCGTGAAGTCACTCCTGGCAAGTATCCCGTAGTCTTCGATGGCGCTACCTTTAAGGAGTTGCTCGGTTGGGTGATGTGGAATTTGGATGCCAGAGCGGCGGATGAGGGGCGATCATTTATGTCCCACCCTGAGGAGGTAGGCAACCGCTTGGGTGAGCCACTCTTTAGCCCTTTAGTACAGGTGCAACGTAATCCAGCTCACCCTCTATTGCAGTTCAGTACGTTTTTTGGGGATGGGTTGAGTAATCGCTACCTAGAGGTGATTAAAGACGGTATTCCTCAAGCTTTATCCTATAGCCGCTACTGGGCACAGCAGCAAGACAAAGAGCCAACGGGGGCCATGTATCCAGTTGTGATGTCAGGTTCAGATCAAACAATCGCTGACATAATTGCTCAAACAGAGCGAGGAATTTTGGTTAATCGTGCTTGGTACGTGCGCTATGTCAATCCCAAGACGCTGGAGGTGACGGGGATGACGCGAGATGGTACGTTTTGGATTGAGGATGGTCGGATTGCTTATCCGATTAAGAATTTACGTTTTAATCAATGTCTACCGGATATGTTACGGGATGTGGATGCTCTGAGTAGCGTGCAGCGCTTCGGTAGCAGTGTGGTACCGGGGGTAAGGGTGAAGGAATTTAACTTCAGTAGCGTAACGGATAGTGTTTGACCAAAATAATTCGGAATTTAAAAAAGGGTAATGCCCTCTTTTGTCGGAGTCATCGGGATACGGGAGGATCAATCCTCCGTGTCCGTTTCATCCACCGCGTAAAAGACGGTGGCTCTCAGCATCTATGATGTTTTGCTAGATCTTAATGCTCAAACCGAATAACACTTCCGAGCGTTTGGATGATAATTATATATTTGGACAACGGGGTGCGATAGTGAACCCTGCGCCCAGCAAAGGCGCGGTCAAGGGAAGGGGGCAGATGATGAGATGAGCCAATCGCTCATCGGGAAAAAGCTGGAAACCGCAATCCCCTGTACTTCAGGATGAGGAACTTCAAAGTGATTGGCTCTCTATAGTCTGATGGGGGTGCTGTTGCTGTTGATCGCTGGAATGGGGAAGTGAGTAGTTCAGCTTCCCTCAAGACTGCCAAATTTTTATACTATGCTAGACCAAACAAAAGCCCCTTTACTAAAAGCCCTACAAGAGAGCGCTCATCGGCCCCATGCTCCCTTTTATGCGCCAGGACATAAGCGAGGACAGGGCATCCCGCAGCCCCTAGCGGATTTGTTGGGGAGGTCGGTGTTTTGGGCGGATTTGCCAGAATTGCCCGAGTTGGATAACTTATTTGCCCCTGAAGGTGTGATCAAAGAGGCGCAAGAACTTGCAGCGGCGGCCTTTGGGGCAGACCACACTTACTTCCTCGTCAATGGTTCTACATCTGGAGTGATGGCGGCGATCTTAGCCACCTGTAATCAGGGTGACCAAATTATCCTGCCCCGTAATATCCATCAATGTGCGATCGCAGGTTTGGTTCTTTCAGGTGCTATCCCCATCTTTATCAATCCTGAATACGACCCCCTAACGGGTCTGGCCTACAGCATCACCCCAGCTGCCGTTGCTACAGCCCTCAAGCGATATCCCGATGTCAAAGCGGTGATGATGCTCTATCCCACGTATCAGGGCGTTTGTGGGGATATACAAGCGATCGCACAACTAGCGCATCAACATAACATCCCCTTATTAGTTGATGAAGCTCATGGCCCTCACTTTGCCTTTCATCCCGACTTACCCCCCTCTGCTTTATCGGTGGGTGCTGACTTAACGGTGCAATCAACCCATAAAGTTCTCGGTGCGATGACTCAGGCATCCATGCTCCACATTCAGGGTAACCGAGTGGATCGAGAACGATTGAGTAAATCGTTACAACTGGTGCAGTCTACGAGTCCCAGTTATCTACTCCTAGCCTCTCTAGATGCGGCGCGGCAACAAATGGCACTGCACGGGGAACAGCTGATGACCCGAACCTTGTACCTCGCTCAAGAGGCGACAAGTAAAATTAGCCGAATTCCTGGACTATCTGTTTTAGAGCCTGTCAACACTCCAGGCTTTTTTGCCCTTGACCGAACCCGACTCGTCGTTAGAATCTCGGAGTTAGGGTTGAGCGGGTTTGAAGCCGATGAAATTTTCCATCAACAACTCGGCGTCACGGCAGAGTTACCGACTCTTGAACATCTAACCTTTATCATCAGCTTGGGCAATACAGAAGCGGATATTCAGCAGTTAGTCCAAGCCTTCACCACCCTGACCCAAGAGCGTTACCGTCCCAAGTGTATAACCCGTTTGCAGGAGGCCATCCAACAATGGAAGGCTGAAATGCTGTTTGTTCATCCGTCCTCTTTTATTATTCATCCCGCCCTCTCCCCCCGTGAGGCTTTCTTTGCCCCAACTGAAACACTGCCTGTAGACCAAACCTTAGACCGGATTAGTGCTGAGTGGGTCTGTCCTTATCCACCGGGCATCCCAGCCTTAATGCCAGGAGAAATGATTAATCCGGCTGCCCTTGAATACCTGCAACAAGTTCTGATTTTAGGGGGTACCCTCACCGGTTGTAGCGATCCCAGCCTCAAGACGCTCAAGGTTGTTAGATAACTCTGGAATATCCTGTGTCGAAGGCTTGAAAGATAGCAATTACAAGGTTAGAAATTGAGCAAGTTGAACGTTGAAGGTTCGGATAAAAACCTGCAACCTTCAACCTTCTAACCTGCAACCTTCAACCCTCTAATCAATGACCAAACTTTGGCCTTACCTTACCCCTGGCATTCCTGATGATTTATTTGAGCAGTTACCTGGTATTCCTTTAAGTCAGAAAGAGGTGCGATTGCTCTTGATTTCTGCCTTGCGGATGCAATCAGACTCCTTGTTGTGGGATATTGGTGCGGGGACTGGTACTATTTCAGTAGAAATGGGATTACTGTGTCCGAAGAGTAAGATTATTGCGATCGAACGGGATGAGGACGTGGCTGGACTGATACGACGCAACTGCGATCGCTTCGGTGTGCAAAATGTCCAAGTCATTGAAGGAAGTGCCCCAGAATGTCTTAAAGACCTCGCTGGGCCGCCTCAACGCGTTTGTATTGAGGGGGGTCGCCAGATTAAGGACATCCTGAAAGCCGTTTGGCGCTGCTTACAGCCCTCCGGGCGAGTGGTCGCCACAGCCAGTAGTCTAGAAAGTCTTTATGCCCTCTCCGAAGGCTTGGCTGAGTTACACGCGCGTAACATTGAGGTCGTTCAATCCGCCGTTAATCGCTTGGAGACACGAGGCAACCATCAAACTTTTGCCTCCGTGAATCCGATTTTTATTCTCAGCGGAGAGAAGCTTGATTAGAGTGCCTTAGTGAGCTACGCTACATCAGACAGTTGGGGTCTGAAGAGCACCAGCTTTGGAGAATCAATTCAGCCAAACCCAAGCGAATAGTGGCGT
>Ga0310810_10006392_pt1 | contig 13308 bp, 12 predicted proteins | sample NCmetagenome_FD_207641 | JGI IMG/M metagenome (GOLD analysis project Ga0310810, IMG submission 207641) | Soil microbial communities from experimental microcosm in Duke University, North Carolina, United States - NC | ecosystem: Engineered > Artificial ecosystem > Soil microcosm > Unclassified ... | reverse complement strand
CCGATCGACGCCGATCAGTGGCTCTACTATTTCACGTTAGGGGTTCTGCTGCTGTTGTTCCTCGGCGCGCGTAACCTGGCGCACAGCCGCACCGGGCGGGCGATCATGGCGATCCGCGACCATCCGATCGCCGCCGCCGCGATGGGGGTCAACAGCGCCCTCTACAAAACCCTGACCTTTGGCGTCAGCGCGCTCTACACCGGCATTGCCGGCGCGCTCGGCGCGATCGTCGTGCAATACGTGGCGCCGGACAGCTTCAGCTTTTTGCTGTCGGTGTCGTTTCTCGTCGGGCTGATCATCGGCGGCATCGGATCCATCCCGGGCTGTCTCGTCGGCGGCCTCTTCGTGCTGTATGTGCCGAACATCGCCGAAGACATCTCGCGCGGCTTGGCCGGCGCGATCTACGGGATCATTTTGCTGATCGTCATTTTCGTGATGCCGTCGGGCGCTGCCGGATTTGTGCGGCTCGCCAGGGGTTGGCTCGCCGGATATCGGCGGCCGCGGCCGGCAGCTCACTCAACTCTGCGCCAACAAAGGAGGACGCCATGAAACGCGTGACCCGCCGTACGATCCTTGCTGCCGCTCCGGCCGCCCTGACGCTTGCCGCGATCCCGGTCCGCGCACAAAAGAAAAACGGTCCGGGCGTCACCGACACTGAGATCAAGGTCGGCAATACCGGCCCCTATAGCGGCCCCGCCTCCTCTTATTCGCCGGTGCCGAAATCGATCGTCGCCTGGTGCAAGATGGTCAACGATCAGGGCGGCGTGAACGGCCGCAAGATCAACTTGCTCTCCTACGACGACGCCTATACGCCGCCGAAGACCGTCGAGCAGATCCGCAAGCTCGTCGAACAAGACGAGGTGCTCTGCACGGTCGGCACGCTCGGGACGCCGACCAACAGCGCGATCTGGCAATACATGAACCAGAAGAAAGTCCCGCAGCTCTTTGTCGCGACTGGCGCGACAAAGTGGGATGACCCCAAGGGCCATCCCTGGACGATCGGCTGGCAGCCCAACTACCAGAGCGAGGGCCGCATTTATGCGACCTACGTCTTGAAGGAGAAGCCGAACGGCAAGATCGGCGTCCTCTATCAGAACGACGATTTCGGGAAGGACTATCTGAAAGGCCTCAAGGACGGGCTCGGCGACAAGAAATCGATGATCGCGGTCGAAGCGTCCTACGAGACGACCGATCCGACCGTCGACTCGCAGGTCGTCGACATGAAGGCAAAAGGCATCGACGTTTTTGTCAACACCGCGATCCCGAAATTCGCCGCGCAGGCAATCCGCAAGGCGGCCGAAATCGAATGGAAGCCGCTGCATGTGTTGAGCAGCATCGGCGCTTCGGTCGGCGCCACGTTGAAGCCCGCCGGCTTTGAGAACTGCAAGGGCCTCGTCTCGGATTTTTACCTGAAGGATCCGAGCGATCCGCAGTGGAAGGACGACGCCGGGTTCAAGGAATGGACTGCCTTCATGGACAAGTACCTCCCCGACGGGGACAAGCTCGACGCCGGTTATGTCGCCGGCGCCTGCCTCGCCGCGATGGGGGTGCAGGTGCTGAAGCAATGCGGCAACGAGCTGACGCGCGAGAACGTCATGAAGCAGGCGGCGAACATCCACGACTTCACGGTGCCGATGCTGCTCCCGGGTATCAAAGTTAATACGAGCCCGACCGATTTCGCGCCAGTGAAGCAGGTGCAGATGGCCCGCTTCACCGGCGAGCGCTGGGAACTGTTCGGCGAGCTGCTCACCGGCGCGGTAACCTGATCGATTAGAGGGCGAGGGGCGGGGCGGCGACGCCCTGCCGCTCAGCCCTCTCGCTCCCCTGGCCGGATCGGCTCGGCGTAATAGTGTTCGAGCGCGATTTTGATGCATACCGTCGTCGGCACCGCGAGCAGGAGGCCGACGACGCCGAACAGCATCGCGCCGCAGACAAAGCCTGCGATGACGACGACGGGATGCAGCCGCGCGGCGTGCCCGAGCACGATCGGCCCGACAATGTTGTCGATCGACAGGCGTAGGGCCAATACGAAACCCATCAGCAATGTCGCCGCCGTCAGCGTCGTCTGCTGCGTCGCGACGATGCCGACCAGCAGCGCTGCCGAGATCGGTCCGACAACCGGCATGATTTCGAGGATCCCGACCGTGACCGCCAGCAGCACGGCGCCGGGCAGCGCGAAGATCGGGCCAAAGCCGATCCATGCTATAACGCTCGTGTAGAGGACGACCAGAAAGATGCCGAGCAGATAGCGCCGCAACGCCGGGACGATCTTCGGCAGCAGATCGGTTACGGATTCGCGGCGCTCGGGCGGGATCAGCCAGATCGCACCCGCCGCGAGCCGCGGGCCGGAGATCATGAAATAGGGCGTCAGCACGAGCGTCAGGAACAATCCGAACAGCGCGCCGACGCCGAACGACCCGAGCTTCACGATGGCACCCGCCGCGACCAGCTTTTCGGCCGCTGCGGAGAGCGCCTGCATGACATCGTCGGCCCGGTAAATTTTGCCGAACAGCGCGATCCCGTTCGGCCCGAGCACATCCGCGATAAATTTGCGGAGCGTCGCCGGGCCGCGCTCGGCCATTTGCATAAAGTCATGCACGGCGTTCGCGCCGATCGCGTAGAGCGTCGCCGCAAACAACAGAATCAATACCGCGTAGATCAGCACGCCGACGACCCAGCGTGGCAGCCTGAGGCGGCGCTGCCCGCCCCGGATCAGCGGATCGGTGACGAACGCGATCGCGATCGCAAAGACAAACGGCAGCAGCGCATAACGAATGAGGTAGAGGATCAGCGCGATGACAGCGAGGGCGGCCGCGATCGGCCACCCGCCGACGCGCGAGCGAACCGTTCCCGGTTCCGTCGCCCGATCTCCGCCCTCGCGACGGCGGACCCGGATGGCGTCAGGGCTGTCCGGCGGAGGCTTTGCGCTCGATTGCGTAGGTTCTGCCTTTCCAGGTGACCCGCCCGGCGCGGCGCAGCGCGAAGCTTCGCCAGGCGAGCGCGGCAACCGCACTATAAGCGACCGGAAACAGGAACCCGAACAGCGGCGATATGCGGAAATACCGCGCCGTTCCGATCTGGACTCCGATGATCGTCGCCGAACCGAGAAGGGCCAGTGCGGCGCCGGCGAGCGCCGCGGCCGAGGGCTGTCCAATCGCGGCGAGCACGATTAAGAGCGGCATCAAAACGGCCGCCCAGCCGATGACGAGGGCGGCTATCGCGGCCGCCACCGTGTTCGGGCCGTCGCCAAGGATCTCGGTCGCATTCTTCGCCAACCCCTCCCACAGCGTATCGAGACTCGTATACATGCGGGTACGCGCCAGATGCTCCGCCCCGAGCATGCGGTAGTGCCAGCCCCCCTGTCTGACGCGCATCGCGAGCGCCTTGTCCTCGCAGATCTCGCCGCGCACCGCGGCGTGCCCGCCGGCGGCGAAATAGACATCGCGGCGGATCAGCAGAACCTGCCCGTTGACCGCGATCTCGTTCGAGCCGGCTTTGTTGGCCGGCCGCAAATCCTGCACGCAGCCGATCAGCACGAGACCCGCCGGGATGATCAGCCGCTCCCAAAAGCTGCCGACTTCCTGCAGCGGGTTCAGCGACAGCATGTCGATGTGCTGATCGAGCGCGGCGGCAAGCGCACTCCTGAGCAAATCGGGTGCGGCGCGGACATCGGCGTCGACAAAGCACAGCCATTCCGCCTCCGGCTTCAGCGCGCCTTGCCAGCAGGCATGCGGCTTTCCCATCCAGCCCGCCGGCAGATCGCCGGCATCGATCAGCCGGATTCGCGGCTCGTCCTGTGCGATCTTGCCGACCGCTGCCGCCGTGCCGTCCTGCGAGCCGTCATCGACGACGATGATCGGCGGCTTGTGGGTCAAACCGCGCTGCGCGGTCAGCCCGGCGAGACAAATGGCGATATTGCCGATCTCGTTGCGCGCCGGGACGATGACCGCGACCGCCGGCAATTGTTCCGTGCTGGTCGGAGGCGGGCCGAGCGATGCGTTGCGATGAGTCCGGAATTGCCGCATCAGGCGCAGCAACAGCCAGCCGACCAGACCCGCCCAGGTCGCGCCCGCGAGCAGCGCCGCCATCTAGATCGCCCGTTCGGGTACGGCGTCGTCCGGGGTCGCGTTCACCGGCGTCGCGTCCTCTGGGTTCGCCTCGCGCGCAGCGCGGCCATAAAGCCGCCGCAGCGTCGCGCACGAGATCCATACTTTGTGGTGGTCGCGCAAAAAGCGTTGCCGCGGCAATGCTGCCGGGTTGAACGCGCGTGTGAGCCCCCACACGATCAGCGAGTCCGCGAAGGTATGCAGATAGCGGGACAGGGTCGGCGGGCGCTCGACAATCTCGAAGCCATAGCGCGGCGCCAGCCGGCGTAGCTGGGCGCCGCCGATCCGGCTCGACAGCATCGAGTCGCCGCAAAAGGCCTGCACGTTTTGCCAGGCAGGGTCGTGCTCGATGTAGTCCGCCAGGAGGCCAAGCGACCACAGCATGCGGCGCCGCATCTCTTTCGCCCAGGCGAGGTTCGGGCCGCTTCCGGCATAGCGCGGCACATGCTCGTTCCACAGATGCAGCGCGCCGATCCGCTCGCCCTCGCGGATCTCGGTGCCGTCGGACAACAGGACCGGCATCACGGCCTTCATAAATCCGATGCGCAAGACGCAGCGGGGGTCGCCGGTAAATTCCTCGATGCGATAATAGGCGCGCAGCGACGCATCGATCGACCCGATGAATGCGCGCCACGCCTCGTCTTTCCAATCGGTATGCCAGGGACCGGGATCGTAGGTCTGTTCTGGGGAGGCCGCCTCAATCGCCATCGTTCAAGCTGCCTTGGCGATTGTTCGCCGTTGCTGCCTCACGCCAACCGCCGCGGGCGTAGCGGTCTCTGGCGCTCCCTCACACCTCGCCGCAATCGGCATCGAGCGCATGCTGTTCTCCCGTTCCGGGAATAGCTGCGCTTATTGTGCGGATACTTGTAGCCCGCAGACAAGTTAAACCTCGCAATTTCGCAGCGGGCATGCTTTACATGGTGAATTCTTTTAACTCAGATCAAACGCGCCTCACTTATGCGGCGCGACGCCTTGCGGCCTATCGACAGCCAGGTGCATTGGCTGCCGCAGGCCTCAACCACCACCGGCGCCGGCAAACCGATGCCGGCGCTCCTCGACGCGGCTGCGCTCAGCCGTAGAAGCGCTTCAGCCAGCCCGTTAGCCTCTCGCCCAACCCGGCCTGAGGCGCGGCGGGCTGGCTGCGCAGGGCCATCAACCGGCCGGCGATCAAATCGTCGCGGGCCCGCGACAGTACCTCCACGACTTGGACGTGGTCGGTGTCGGGATGGTCGTTGAACGATTCGATGCGCCGGTAGTGCCGGCCGGTCACTTCGTTGATCGCGCGCAAGACGACCGGCTGCAACGTGCCGACGCCGTCGACGGCCATGATCGCGCCGCGGATGCAGCGGCGCCCGTCATGCGTTTTAAGAGTTCCTTTGCACCACTTGTCCGGCGTGGCGAGAAGGTCGATCACCTTGTCGATCTTGCCGACGCGCTCGTCCAAACCGAGACCAACCCCATCGAACGGCATCTGTTTGCCCTCCGAATCTGCGAAAGCTATGAACCCATAACGCCGGGTATGTGCCAGGGTTCAAAGGGTAATTCGATCGCCGCCGCCGAGACGGAGTCGGTGCGGGCTCTCGCGGGCGCTCGTGCGCATCGGGCGGAGCCCAACTGGACGAGCTTGGTGGCGGCATGTAAACCTCGGCTGGGGGAGCGCGGCTGCGAGGCTGCGGGGATGGCGGTGGTCACGCTCGACGGCATCGGCAGAAATTACGGCGCGGGGGGCGCCGTCTTGTCGGAAATTTCGCTGACGCTTGAAGCGGGCGAGTTCTGCTTTCTGACCGGTGCGCCCGGTGCCGGGAAAACGACGCTGCTGAACATCATCGCTTTGGCCGAGGAGCCGTCGGCGGGTCGGCTGACCTTGTTCGAGACCGATACCGCAGCGGTTGACCGGACGGCACGGGCCGCGCTGCGCCGGCGCATCGGCATCGTGTTTCAGGATCTCCGCCTGCTGGACCATCTCAGCGCCCGTGACAATATCGCCCTGCCGCTGCATGTGGGGGGAATGGCCGATGCCCAGATACGCGAGCACGTCGGTGAGGTGGCAAGCTGGCTCGGCATCGGTGGCCGGATCGAATTACCTCCGGCGGCGCTGTCGCCCGATGAACGGCAGCGTGTCGCGATCGCGCGCGCCATCGTCAGCCGGCCCGATCTGCTGCTCGCGGACGAGCCGACCAGCCACATGGACGACGAGAGCGCGCTGACGCTGATGCGCGCCTTCGAGCAGCTCAGCCGCTTTGGCACGACGGTTCTGATCGCCACATCGGATCTCGCGCTCACCCAGCAATCGCAGCACCCGCGCATCTATCTCGAGGCGGGCCGCTTGACCGGGCCGGAGAACGGCGGTCCCCGATGAACCCCCGCGCCTTTATCCGGACGCCCCTCGATCTAGCCTTGCCTCGCGACGCCACCGCGCTGCTGCTGGTTTCGACGCTCGCGCTGATCGGTTATCTGGCCACGCTTGGCGGTCTTATGCTGGTGCTGTTGGGCGACGATTTACGCGCGTGGAACCGCTCGCTGGACGATTCCTTGACCTTGCAGATCCCGGCAGAAACTTCGGCGGCGCGCATCGAGACGAGCCTCGCCTTGCTGCGCCAGACCCCCGGAATTGCCGAATTACGCCTCCTCGATCAGGCGGAAACCGCGCGTCTGCTGGAGCCGTGGCTGGGTTCGGCCGCGGCGCCTGACACCTTGCCGATCCCGCGCCTCATCGACATCCGGACCGAGCCCAGCGCCGCGGTCGACATTGCCGACCTGCGGGAAAAGCTGGCCGCGATCACGCCGGGAGCGCAGCTGGAAGATCATCGGCCGGCGCTCGCCGTCCATCGCCGCGCCGCAACCCGCCTGGCTATCCTGATCGCGCTCGGTGTCGCCGCCGTCGCGGCCTTCGCCCTGGTGCTGACCGTAGTCGCGACAAACCTCCGGCTTGCCCTGCATCGGGGCGCTGTCGAATTGCTGCATTTGATTGGCGCCGCCGATGCCGATCTCGCCTGGCCGGTGCAGCTCGCGGCGCTGCGCCAGGGCTTTGCCGGCGGCGCGATCGGTGCCGTGGCGGCGCTTCTCACGGTCCTCGTCATCGGCCACCTGATGCCGCTCGACGCCGCGGCCAGTGCCGGCGATTGGCGGTTCTGGGGCGTGGCACTCGCCGTCATTGTGCTGGCCGGTGCCGGTGCGATGAGCGCGGCGCGGTTCGCCGTGCTGCGCCAATTGGCCCGCATGCCCTGAGCGCGGCATGAACGTGCTCGGCCGCAGTGTTCTCTGGCTAGCGCGTATCCTCGCTGCATTGATCCTCCTGTGGATCGCCGGATTTATCTGGTTTGTCGCCAGCAGCTATTGGATCCGCCCCGACCCGTCGAACACGACCGACGCGATCGTCGTTGTGACGGGAGGCCGACTGCGGCTCGAAGCCGGCCTCGAGCTCCTCGCGGCCGGCAAGGCAAAAAAACTGTTCATCTCCGGCGTCAATCAGCACGTCGACCGCGACGAGCTGCTGCACACGCTGGGACCGGTGCCCGAGAACGCCGCCTGCTGCATCGTGATCGGCCATTCCGCATCCGACACCTTTGGCAATGCTCGCGAGACCGCCGAATGGATGCATGGCGAGGGCTATCGCAGCCTGCGCCTTGTCACGAGCTGGTATCATATGCAGCGCAGCCTGCTCGAATTCGGCCGCGCCATGCCGCAAGCCTGGATCATTCCGCATCCCGTTTACGCGCATCATGTCGATCCGCAACGCTGGTGGAACCGGCACGGCGCGCCGCTCCTCGTGCTCGGCGAATACGACAAATACCTCGTCACCCTGGCGCTGCCGCTGTTGCAGGCCTGGTGGCCGCCGGCGCCTGCCGGCCCCGCAATCCGCACCGCTTCCGCCGCCGCGCCCGGTGCCAGGCGATGACCTGGCTGCGCGCGCTTCTCTTCAACATCGCGTTTTTCGGCAGCACCGCGCTGCTCGGTGCCCTCGGCCTACCGCTGCTGCTCGCCCCGCGCCGGACCGTCATGGAGTTTGGCCGCTTCTGGGCGCGCTGGGTGCTCGCCTCGGCGCGGGCGATCGTCGGGCTCGATGGCGAGATCCGCGGCCTGGAGCACCTGCCGAAGGGCGGCTGCCTGATCGCAATGAAGCACCAATCGGCCTGGGACACGCTGGTCCTGCCGGTTGTGCTCGGCGACCCGGCAGTCGTCATCAAACGCGAGCTGCTGTGGGTCCCGTTCTATGGCTGGTACGCGGCGCGCGCCGGCTCGATCGCGATCGACCGCCGCGGCGGGGCAGGGGCCCTGCGCCGGATGCTGGCCGATGCGCGTGAAGCCGCCGAACAGGGCCGCGCGATCGTGATCTTCCCCGAAGGCACCCGCACCGCGCCGGGCCAGACGCTCACTTACCAGCCCGGGGTCGCGGCGCTCTACCAGGCGCTCGCGCTGCCCTTGGTGCCGGCGGCGGTGAATTCCGGGCTTTACTGGGGCCGCCGCGCCTTTGTAAAGCGCCCCGGCCGCATCGTCTTGTCATTCCTCGAGCCGATCCCGCCAGGCTTGCCGCGCCGTGAGGTCATGGCCGAATTGGAAACCCGCATCGAGACTGCGACCGCCGGCCTGGAGCGCGAAGCCGTTGAGGGCGATATCTCGCCGAAAATTTCCTCCGGCTCGGGCTTGACGAATTACTCGATAAGAACAAAATAGGAACTAAAGCGCTATGCGTAGGCTCGGAGGGGAGCCCCGCGCCTGCAAAAAGCCTGCAAAAAGCAGGTAAGCGGTAACGGGTTGGAGCGCTATATATTGATGGCTTATTCGTCCTGAGGAACTAGCGCAGATGGCCGTCGTCGCCTCGATCTCGCAACAGATCTGGGACATGAAATACCGGCTGAAGGGCCCGGCAAACGGACCCATCGCGGGCGAGCCGATCGATAAGACGATCGAGGACACCTGGCGGCGCGTTGCTACCGCCGCGGCCGCGCCCGAAAACGAGCCGCAGCGTTGGGCGGATCGGTTCTACGCGGCGATGAGCGATTTCCGCTTTCTGCCGGCCGGGCGCGTCATCGCGGGCGCCGGGGCCGGGCGCCAGGTGACGCTCTTCAACTGCTTTGTCATGGGCGAGATCCCGGACGATATGGGCGGCATCTTCGCGCATCTGCGCGAAGCGGCGCTGACGATGCAGCAGGGCGGCGGCATCGGCTACGATTTCTCGACCCTCAGGCCGCGCGGCGCTTACGTCAAAGGCGTCGGCGCCGACGCCTCGGGGCCGCTCTCCTTCATGGATGTGTGGGACGCGATGTGCCGCACGATCATGAGCGCGGGCTACCGGCGCGGCGCGATGATGGCGACGCTCTCCTGCGAGCACCCCGATATCGAGGCTTTCATCGAAGCCAAGCGCGAGCCCGGCCGGCTGCGCATGTTCAACCTCTCGGTCCTCGTCACCGATGCTTTTATGAAGGCGGTCGAAGAGGACGCCCCCTGGGAATTGCATTTCGGGGGACCCGGACAAACAAAGACCGTGGCGAAGGTGCTTCCCGCGCGCGAGCTCTGGGACAAGATCATGCGCGCGACCTACGCCTATGCCGAGCCCGGCGTCATCTTCATCGACCGCATCAACCGCCGGAACAATCTCTGGTATTGCGAACAGATCCACGCGACCAACCCCTGTGGCGAGCAGCCCTTGCCGGCTTATGGCGCGTGCCTTCTCGGTTCGTTGAACCTGGCGCGCTTTGTCGAAAGCCCGTTTACGCCGCAGGCCCGGCTCGACACCGCTTCCCTCGCGGCGCTCGTCCCGGATGCCGTCCGGCTGATGGACAACATCATCGACATCTCCGGCTTCCCGCTGCCGCAGCAGGAGGAAGAAGCAAAGCAGAAGCGCCGCATCGGGCTCGGCGTCACCGGCCTCGCCGACGCGCTGATCCTGTGCGGGCTACGCTACGGCTCGCCCGAGGCGATCGCGAAAACCGAGGAATGGCTTGGCGCGATCCAACGCGCCGCCTATCTCGCTTCGGCCGAGCTCGCCGCCGAAAAGGGCGCCTTCCCGCTGTTCGACCGCGACAAATATCTCGCCGGCGAAACCGTCGCGGCGCTCGACCCCGATGTGCGCGACGCGATCGCCAAAAACGGCATCCGCAACGCGCTCTTAACCTCGATCGCGCCGACCGGCACCATCTCGCTGTTCGCCGACAATGTCTCCTCCGGCCTGGAGCCGGTGTTCAGCTTCCGCTACACGCGCAACGTGCTGATGCCGGATGGCAGCCGTCGCGAGGAAGAGGTTACCGATTACGCCTATCGCGCCTTCCGTCGGCTTAAGGGCGAGACAGCGCCGCTGCCCGAATATTTTGTCGATGCGCAGACCTTGTCGCCCGAGGACCACGTCCTGATGCAGGCGGCGGTCCAGCGCTATGTCGACAGCTCGATCTCGAAGACGATCAACATGCCGGCCGACATCCCGTTCGAGCGCTTCAAGGACGTCTACACCCAGGCTTACGCGCTCGGCTGCAAAGGCTGCACGACCTATCGGCCGAACGAGGTTACCGGCGCCGTCTTGGAGGCGCGTCCCGAAATGTCGGCCGCCGAAATGCCGGCGCCACAACCCCGCCCGCGCCAGAGCGAGTTGCCGTTGCCGGCGCCGCCGCCGGCGCGCCGCCCCGCCGACCCCTACGAAGCCGGTGGGGTGGTCTATATGACGCAGCCGCTGTCGCGCCCCGAGGCGCTCCCCGGCCAGACCTACAAGATCCGCTGGCCGGACAGCGAGCACGCCCTCTACATCACGCTGAATGACATCATCCAGGACGGCCGGCGTCGCCCGTTCGAGATCTTCATCAACTCGAAGAACATGGAGCACTTCGCCTGGACCGTCGCGCTGACCCGCATGATCAGCGCGGTGTTCCGCCGCGGCGGCGATGTCTCCTTTGTCGTCGAGGAAATGAAAGCCGTGTTCGACCCACGCGGCGGCGCCTGGATGGAAGGGAAATACGTGCCCTCGCTGCTGGCCGCGATCGGCGATGTCATCGAGCAGCACATGATCGAGATCGGCTTCGTCCCGCCGAAGCGCCGCCCCGACGCCCCGCTCGAAGGCGAAGTCGTCACCCTCGCGATCGCGGCCGGGCCGCAGTCAAACCCTCCGCAACCGGGCGAGGGAATGAGCCGCGGCGCCTCGCGCGGCGCGGGCTTCCGGCAATGCCCAAAATGCGGCGAGGCGGCATTGATCCGCCTCGAAGGCTGCGATCAGTGCACGAGCTGCGACTACTCGAAATGCGGCTGATCCACTACTCGCACGGTTAAGCGATCAGCGCGGCACGAGCTTGATCGTCGTCGAGCGCGCCTCGGCGGCGACCATCGGATCGACCCATTGCGCGCCATGATGCAAGTATTTGCTGCGATATGCGGCGTCGATCGCATCGTTGAGCGCGGCATCGGCGGCCTCCTCGAAGCGGACATCCTTCGCGACGCCGCCGGCCATGATATGGCCGTCGCACCGCTGCCGCGCGCCGCGGTACCAGGCAGCGGGGTCGCCGTATCCCGACCGCACATAGAGATCGGCGCCGTGGCGTACGACCCAGATCGTCACCGGCTTTCGCGTCGTGCCGTCGCCCCGAACGGTCACGATCTCCAATTCGTCCGCCGATCCGATCTTGTCAAGCTCGTCGCGTGTCCAATGCGCCATCGCCGCCTCGCCTCTGCAAAACTGCCCTCGCTCCGGCCACATATTGTTCGTCAGTGAGCTTCCGGTAGCCGCATGGATCGCGCAAAATTTGTCGAGCTGGGCGCGTGGCTGACCGAAGCGGGTCTCGCCGGCAAAAGCGAGACCGAGATCGTCGACGGGTTCTGCCGTCGCGCCGTGACAGCCGGGCTGCCGGTGACGCGGGCCCTGGTCATCATTGATACCCTGCACCCGGTGCATGAGGGCCGCGTCTTCCGCTGGCGCGGCGACCAAGAGGCGGACCAGATCGAGGCGGCCGAATACGGCCCGACGGATCAGGGGGAAGTGGCCGAGAACTGGCGCCGCAGCCCGTTCTTCTGGCTGCTGGAAAGCGGCGGCGCGCGATTGAGAAGACGCCTCGACGCAGGGCAGACGCCGGAGTTTCCCGCCATTATCGCGTTGCAGCAGGAGGGAATGACCGACTATCTCGCCCTGATCAACCGCTTCGCGGCGCCTGGCGTGATCGGTGAGATGGATTGCGTTTACTCATCCTGGACGACGGAACGCCCGGGCGGGTTCGATGACGGTCAGATCGAGGCGCTGACGGAGCTGGCCCCAAAATTGGCGCTCGCGGTCAAATGCGTCTCGCTGGCGCGCATCGCCGGCACCTTGGTCGAGACTTATCTCGGCCGCGATGCCGGGCGGCGCGTACTCGCCGGCCGCATCCGTCGCGGTGTTGCCGAGAAGATCAACGCCGTCTTGTGGTACAGCGATCTGCGCGGCTTCACTCGCATCACCGATGAGGCGCCGCCGCAGCAGATCATCCCCTTTCTCAACGACTATGCCGAAGCGGTGATCTCGTCGATCTACGACAATGGCGGCGACGTCTTGAAGCTGATCGGCGACGGCACGCTGGCGATCTTCACGTCGGATACCGCCGCGGCGGCCTGCGGCGCGGCGCTTGCGGCACAGGAGAGGCTGCGGGACCGTCTCGCCGATCTCAACCGGCGCCGGGCCGGCGACAATCTGCCCACGACCGAGGTCTATCTCGGCCTCCATATCGGCGAGGTGTTCTACGGCAATATCGGCAGCGACGAGCGACTCGATTTCACCGTCGTCGGACCGGCGGTCAATGAGGTCGCCCGCATCGCCGCGATGTGCCGTTCGGTCGAGCGCGGCATCTTGCTGTCGCAGGCTTTCGCGGAAGCGATGGCGCGATTGGAGCGCGGCCGGCTTGTCTCGGTCGGGCGCTACGCGCTGCGCGGCGTCGAACGGCCGCAGGAGCTCTTCACGCTCGATCCGTTCGCGTCGATGTGACCTTTTATTGTGCAACGCATCATAGTTGCGGTGTTGCGGCAGGGCCACGGCAATCGCGTCAAGGTGGCCGCCGCCGAATTCACCTTTGTCGCGCTCAATGAGACCGGCAAACCGCGGCCAATCCAGCAGCACGCCGCCTGAGTCGCAAACCCAGAGCCCGAAAACGGAACGGGCCCTTGCGGCCCTTTCTCGGCCGCTCAGGCCCGCTTCGTTGGAAGGTGCGTGAATGAGTGTGTTAGCGCGCCAGCATCCGCATAAAGGATTGCGTGAAAT
>Ga0310810_10006391_pt1 | contig 13309 bp, 11 predicted proteins | sample NCmetagenome_FD_207641 | JGI IMG/M metagenome (GOLD analysis project Ga0310810, IMG submission 207641) | Soil microbial communities from experimental microcosm in Duke University, North Carolina, United States - NC | ecosystem: Engineered > Artificial ecosystem > Soil microcosm > Unclassified ... | reverse complement strand
TCTTCGATTCCATCCGCAGCTTCGCCAGCGATGGGCTCGGCGTGATCGCCACGAACGCACCACCACCCTCGCGCACCGCGCGAGTCAGCCGCACCATCTCCGTCCCCTCGGGCTCCGTCCCGTCGAGCACCACCAGCGCAAACCCGCCACATCGCAACAGCTCCTCCGCCCCCTTGAGTGCGTCCTGCCGGCTCTTGGGCTGGACGAGGTATGGTCCGTTTTCCCAGAACGCGCCGACAATGGTGCCGGCCGTATCGATCCAGACTGCCCGCTCCCCGGTCGCAACCGCTGAACGACAGGCCGCTCGGAGCATCGAGCAGGCGCCGCCTTGAGGCGTCCACACTGTCAGCTGTCCGCGCGGCAGCCCACCACCCGGAAGGATCCGGTCGAGTGGCTCCACGCCGGTGGCGACCGGCTCCGCCGCCCGCCAGTTCGCCGGCGTTGCGTCGGGAAAGCGCTGCTCGATGAGCTCGCGAAGAGCGGCAATGGAAAGGGCAGGCATTGGCGGGACGGCGACCAGCGACGACGACGAAACGACGGCACCTGTCTGCTCCGTACAACGCCGAGCAGGCTAAGCAGACTTTATACCGAACAAGAACCGAAAGCAAGAACGCCGGAAGGGGATGAGGGAAGGGGATGAGGGAAGGGGATGAGGGAAGGGCTTCTTCCCCCATCCCCCATCCCTCATCCCCCTTCCCTCGGGTGTGGTATCTTCCTTCCCCATGGCCAAGATCCTCGTCACCGGCGCCGCCGGATTCATCGGATACCACACCGCGACGCGCCTTCTCGCGCGCGGCGACACGGTGGTCGGGCTCGACTCCCTGAGCGACTACTACGACGTATCCCTCAAGGAAGCCCGCCTCGCACAGCTCCGGCCCAACAAGAGCTTCCGGTTCGAGCATCTCGACGTCGCCAATCGAGACGCCATGGCCGCGTTGTTCGCTCGAGAGCGCTTCGATCGCGTCGTGCACCTCGCCGCTCAGGCAGGTGTGCGCTACTCGCTCGTGAACCCCCACGCCTACATCGACGCGAACATCCTCGGCTTCCTGAACATCCTCGAGGGATGCCGGCACAATCCCGTCGAGCACCTCGTGTACGCGTCATCGTCGTCCGTGTACGGGGCGAACACGCAGATGCCGTTCGCCGTCCACGACAACGTGGACCATCCGGTGAGCCTCTACGCCGCCACCAAGAAGGCCAACGAGCTCATGGCGCACTGCTACAGCCACCTCTACGGGATCCCGACGACCGGCCTCCGCTTCTTCACCGTCTACGGTCCGTGGGGGCGGCCGGACATGGCGCTGTTCCTGTTCACGAAGGCCATTCTCGAGGGCCGGGAGATCGACGTCTTCAACCACGGACGCATGCAGCGCGACTTCACGTACATCGACGACATCGTCGAGGGCGTGGTGCGCGTGACCGACCATACCGCCACGCCTAACGCTGCCTGGAGCGGCGATGCCCCCGACCCGGCCACCAGCCGGGCGCCGTATCGCCTCTACAACATCGGCAACAACTCGCCGGTGCAGCTCGGTCACATGATCGCCGTGCTCGAGGAAGCACTCGGGCGGACCGCCCGCAAACGGATGCTCGACATGCAGCCGGGTGACGTCGCGGCAACCTACGCCGACGTGGACGACCTGGGTCGCGACGTGGGCTTTCGGCCGGCGACGAGCATCGAGGAAGGCGTCCGCCGCTTCGTGAGCTGGTACCTCGACTACTACCGAGCCGAGCGCCTCGCGAGCACTGCCTGATCGGCGCGCCGCGGTGGTCCTTGGTCCCCGTTAACGTTGCGCGTTCGGTCGTCGTCCGTCGATCTCGCGGGAACCTTTGTGATTTTCGTGACTTTCGACGTGTGGAGCGCGACGCGTGCGTGATCTCTTTGGCGACCGCATTCAGCCGGTGGTTGTGTACGGGGCAGGGGGATACGGTCGCGAGACCGTCCAACTGATCGAGGACATCAACGCGCACCGCGCGCGATGGGATCTGCTCGGCTACATCGACGACGATCCGTCGACTCACGAGTGCGAGGTCAACGGCCTGCCGGTGCTCGGTGGTCTCGAGTGGCTGAACAGCGAAGGCTCGAACGTTCGCATCGCACTCGGCGTCGGCAGCCCGACCGCAAAGCGCCGGATCGTCGCCCGGGTCGGCAGCGATAACCAGCGATTCATCACGACCGTCCACCCGACCGTCCGGCTCTGTCGCTGGCTCGAGATCGGGCCAGGAACGTCCATCGCCGCCGGCACGATGCTCACCGTCAACATCCACATCGGGGCCTTCGTGTCGGTGAACCGCGTCTGCAACATCAGCCACGACTGTCGCGTGGGTGACTTCGCCACCGTTGCCCCGGCGACAAACCTGTCGGGGGGTGTGGAGCTCGGAACTGGCTGTGAGGTCGGCAGCGGTGTGACGACCATCGAGGGCGTCCGGGTTGGCGAATGGACGATCGTGGGTGCGGGAGCAGTCGTCGCGTCCGACCTGCCGGCTAACTGCACGGCCGTAGGAGTTCCGGCGCGGCCGATCAAGCATCGCGAGAGCGGCTGGCAGCTCGAGGCGTGAGTCGGGCGTGGGCGGGTGGCGCTGGCGGGCGGCCACTCCAGCGCACGAACAATCTGCACGGCCAGATTGATCTCGAGCTGGAATGACCGCACGCCGGCGCGAAAACCACGCGCTTCGACTCGAATGGAAAGCAACCGATGTGCCGCGAGGCGACGCACGGTTGGCTACGTCGCCAAGTGACGGCGTGTGTGTGCTTTGCCTGGCAAGAGTCGTGGTCCAGTCAACAACTGCCGCAGACTTGCGTTCCATACGCTGGTGCGCGGAGGCGACATCTGTTGCTCGGCGCCAACGCCTCGTCATGCTCCCGACGCGTCACACCCAGGCATCGGCGCCTGCTTCTCACACCAGTGAGCGCTCGATAGGTTCACAATTCATGGCCCTTTCCCCTTCCCACTCCGCTAACGCAGTCGGCGACGGACGACCCGTCGTCATCATCGAGCCACCGCGACGCTGGATGCCGCTCGACCTGCGCGAGCTGTGGGACCAGCGCGAGCTCGTCTACTTCCTCGCGTGGCGCGATATCAAGGTCCGGTACAAGCAGACCGCCCTCGGCGCGAGCTGGGCGATTCTGCAGCCGATCTTCGGGATGGCCGTCTTCAGCATCTTCTTCGGAAAGCTTGGCCGGATCCCATCCGATGGACTTCCGTACCCGCTGTGGAGCTTCGCCGGCCTCGTTCCGTGGGCGTTTTTCTCTCAGGCGCTCACGCAGTCCGCGAACAGCCTCGTGATGAGTCAGAACCTCCTGCGAAAGGTCTACTTTCCCCGACTCGCGATCCCGATCGCAACGGTGCTCTCGGCGGCAGTCGATCTCGTGCTCGCGTTCGTTGTCCTGCTCGCGATGATGGCGTTCTACGGCGTGTTCCCGACGACGCGGGCAGTTCTCGTGATCCCACTCGCTGTGCTCGCGTTCGTGGCGGCACTCGGCTCGGGCCTCTGGCTCGCCGCGCTCAGCGTGCGCTACCGCGACGTCAGGTACGCCGTTCCCGTGCTCGTACAGTTCTGGCTTTTCGCGACGCCGATCGCGTACCCCAGCAGTCTTCTGCCCGGCAACTGGCGCGTTCTGTACGCCTTCAATCCCATGACCGGAGTGGTCGAAGGGTTTCGATGGGCGCTTCTCGGGGCGCACACCACACCGGGAGCCATGCTGGCCGTGTCCACGGTTGCGGCGATCGTGACCCTCATCGGCGGCGCGTACTATTTCCGCAGCATGGAACGAACTTTCGCCGATCTCGTCTGACGTTGATGAGCAACGCCGTCATTACCGCGAGGGGCGTCGGCAAGCGGTATCGACTGGGTGCCGCTCCGGTGTCGGACTCACTTCGCGACTCACTGGCCGCGACGTTCTCGCGGGCGACGCTCTTGCGCGTCGCCGGTGCAATGACGTCGCTCCGTCGCGGCGAGAGGGACAGCGATGCAAACACGGTGTGGTCGCTGCACGACGTGTCGTTCGACGTCGGGCCGGGCGCGACCCTCGGTATCATCGGTCGCAACGGCGCCGGCAAGAGCACGCTGCTCAAGATCCTGTCGCGCATCACGCAGCCGACGGCCGGGCGCGTGCGCATCGTCGGCCGCGTCGGATCGCTGCTGGAAGTCGGCACGGGCTTTCATCCAGACCTCACCGGACGCGAGAACATCTTCCTCAACGGCGCGATCCTCGGCATGCGCCGCAGCGAGATCGCGCGGAAGTTCGACGAGATCGTTGCGTTCGCGGAGGTCGAGCGCTTCCTCGACACGCAGGTCAAGCACTACTCCAGCGGCATGTACCTCCGACTGGCCTTCGCGGTTGCTGCGCATTTCGAGCCCGATATCCTGCTCGTGGACGAGGTGCTCGCCGTCGGCGACCTGGAGTTCCAGCGGAAATGCATAGGTAAGATGGGACGCGTCGCCGGGGAAGGGCGGACGGTGCTGTTCGTCAGCCACAACATGCCGGCCGTTCGGTTGCTTTGCCGGTCGGCGATGGTCGTGGACGCGGGGCAGATCGTGCGCGAGGGCGACCCGGCCGAGTGCGTCGCCTACTATGTCGCGAACGGGTTTCAGGAGGACGCGTCGGAATGGACGCGGCCTAACGATTCCGGCGGAGCGCTCGTGATGACGCACATCGCCTCTCGTGTCTCAGGCCATCAGCCGCGCCTGACGCTCGAGCTCGACGTCGCCGTGGAATCGCGCGCGCCGCACAAGCCCGCGATGGTCGCGGTGGACGTGTTGGACGCGGCGGGTGTGGCACTCATGCAGGCACTGCCGAGCGTCGAGGGGTTTGTCGCGTGTGCGTCGAGCGCACAGCGTATTCGAATCGCGATAGACCTGCCGCCAATGATTCCGGGACAGTACTTCGCCACCGTGTGGCTCGGCGCGCATTTCTCCGAGACGCTCGACGTCGCCGAGCGAGCGATTCGCTTCGAGGTGCACGACACACCAACAACGGGTCGGAGCCACCACCACTCGCCGGATCATGGAGCGATAGTGCCGCTATCGGCCGCGAGGTGCGAGCCGCTGTGAGCGACCGGATCCGACGTCTGCTCCTGCGCTACTTCCGCGGCCGAGCGGATTTCCTGGAGGTCCTGCTGTTCGAACGATCAATGCGCGCTCGCGGGCTCGGGCACGTCAGCGACATCCCGACCTGGACCTGGTCGATCGAGCTCCGCGCCCTTCACGACCTCGCCGCGGCCGCGGCACCTAACGCCACGGTTTTGGAGATCGGGTCGTATCTGGGCGCATCAACCTGCTACCTCGCCGCCGGGCTCGCACGCCACGACGGGCGGATCGTCTGCGTGGACACGTGGAACAACGAAACGATGCCGGAGGGCGAGCGCGACACATTCGCCGAGTTCACGAGGAACACGCGCGCGGTGGCGAATCGCGTCACGGTCGTTCGCAAGCGGAGCGAGATGCTTCGCGATGGTGACATCCCGGCGCCGATCCATCTCGCGTTCATCGACGGCGATCACGGATACGAGGCCGTCCGCCGAGACTTCGAGATCGTCGCCGGGCGGCTCGCGCCGAGCGGCGTCATCGCGTTCCACGACTTCAGCAACGCGAACTTCCCGGGTGTCACGCGCGTGGTCGGCGAGGCGCTCGCAAGTGGACGGTGGGTCCAGCGGGGCTTCGTCCGCACGCTTGTGTGGATCACACCGGTGGCCAAGGTAACGGAGTAGTGCCTCGCCTCATTGTGCGCACGCCAGTCTACGGCGCTGGCTCATCGAGCCTTGAGCACGTGCGTCGGAGGACCGACCGTGTCGGATAATGGGAGCTCACCGCATCCGGACTTCGCGGTCGTACCGCCCGTTCCGCCGGGGGCGGCGCGTCCACGCTGGTCGGTGATGATTCCGACCTACAACTGCGCGGATTACCTGGCGCACACACTGCGCTCGGTGCTGCACCAGGACCCGGGGCCGGACGCCATGCAGATCGAGGTGGTGGACGATCGGTCCGAGCGAGATGATCCGGAGCGTGTCGTGCGCGACGTCGGTGGTGGGCGCGTGTCGTTCTTCCGCCAGCCGACGAACGTCGGCCACGTCCGCAACTTCAACACGTGTCTCGAGCGCGCGCGGGGACGGCTCGTACATCTCCTCCACGGTGATGATGCGGTGCTCGCCGGTTTTTATGACGCGATGGCTGTTCCATTCCGCGAGAATTCCGACATCGGGGCGGCATTCTGCCGCACGATATACATGGACGAGCGCGGTCACTGGACCTCGTTTTCGCCGTTGCTCCGCTCCGGTCGCCGCGTGCTGTCGGATGCGCTTGCGCTGATGGCGACGCGGCAGCCCGCGCAGCCCCCGTCAGTGGTCGTCAGGCGAGACGTGTACGAACAACTCGGAGGCTTCGATCCACGCTTTCGCACATGTGCCGAGGACTGGGAGATGTACGCACGAATCGCGGCGCACTACGCCATCTGGTACGAACCGGCCCCCCTCGCGCTCTACCGTCGTCGACCACATTCGCTCACAGGACGTGGCATACGCGACGGGCAGAACGCGCGGGACGCTCGTCTGGCCATCGAGACGTACCGGCGTCACGACCCAGCATTGCCGCCCGATGTGACTCGTCAAGCGCGGGAACTCGCCGCCCTGTGGATGCTGATGGTGGCGCGAGGCGCCCGAGACGCGCGGGACGACGTCGCCTGGCTTCGCCAGATGTGGGAAGCGATCCGGACGAGCCGATCGCGCCCAGTGCTGGGCAGGCTGGTGCGCGAAAGCGCCGCGCAGACGCGTGCCGTTGCGCGGCGGCCCGCGCTCGACCGACCGCACGGGGCCAGCGCGTGATGACGGAATATCGTCCAACGATCGCGGCCGTCCCTCTGGGCGTACACCGCCCCCTGTGGTCTGTCATGATTCCGACCTATCAATGCGCTCGCTATCTCGCCCACACGCTTCACGCCGTCCTCTGCCAGGATCCGGGTCCCGACGCCATGCAGATCGAGGTCGTGGATGATCACTCGACCGATGACCCTGAGACCGTGACGCGGGACGTCGGTCGTGGGCGCGTCGGATTCTTTCGCCAGCCGGCCAACGTCGGTCACGCCCGAAACTTCGAGACCTGCCTGTACCGCAGCCGCGGCCATCTCGTTCATCTGCTGCACGGCGACGATGGTGTCCGAGACGCGTTCTACGCGACGATGGAAGGAGCGTTCCAAACGGCTCCCTCGATCGGGGCCGCGTTTTGTCGCCAGATCATCACCGACGCGGACGGCAACTGGGTGCACATCTCGCCACTCGAGCAGGAAGAGAGCGGCGTCATTGAGGGGTGGCTGGACCACATCGCGTCGGGACAACGACTCCAGACGCCCGCGATGGTGGTCCGCCGAGAGGTCTACGAGCGGCTCGGTGGCTTCGACCGGCGCCTAACGTGGACCGAGGATTGGGAGATGTGGGTGCGGATCGCGAAGCATTTCCCCGTGTGGTACGAACCGGCCCCGCTCGCGCTCTACCGCGTCCACTCGCAGTCCAGCAGCGGCCGCCAAATCAATACCGCTGAGACCATCCGCGATGTCCGTCGCGCCATCGAGATCATACGAGGCTACCTTCCGGCGGAACGCGCTGATGCACTCGCGCGCCAGGCTATCCATGCCACGGCGCACGCGGCCATTCGCCGAGGCCGACGGTTCGCGGCAAGCGGCGTGCGGGCGGCTGCTCGGGCGCACGCGTACGAAGCCGTGCGAACGGAGGCGTCACCCTCGGTGATCGCTGGTGCGGCGCGCGTCATGCTGGCGACGCTCCTGCCAGCACGTCGCCCATCTGAGGCGCCGTGAGCAGCGCAATCGGGATTTCCGTCTGCATCGCCTGCCGGAACGAGGCCGATCGCCTCGCGACGTGCCTCGAGTCCGTCGAGTGGGCGGACGAGCGAATCGTGATGGACCTCGCGAGCACAGATGATTCGGCGGCGATCGCCGAACGACATGGGGCGCGGGTTGTTCGGCGCGATCCCGTGCCGATCGTCGAGATGATCCGAAACGAGATCGCGGCGCACGCGACGAACGACTGGATCCTGGTACTCGATCCCGATGAGCGCGTGACGCCCGGCCTCGCTGACGAGCTCCGGCGCGCGGCGGCGCAACACGACGTCGATGCGGTCATCATGCCGCGGATGAACTGGGACCTCGGCTACCCGCCGTCGAACCCGAACGAACGGTATGAGCAACAGTTGCGGATGTACCGAAAGAGTCGTGTCCAGTGGCCCGTCATACCTAACGCCTTGCCGCAGGTGACCGATGCCCGCAAGTACCGGGTGCCAAGCACGGACGACACGGTCTTGGTTCACGACCGCAACCGGAACATCCCCGAAGTGTTGGACCGCATTGTTCGCTACGCACCGCTTCAGGCGCAGTCGATGATCGATCGCGGGCAGCTGTTCAGCGCTCGCGCGATGTTCGTCTCGCTCGGCACGCGCGCGAAGCGACAGTTCATCGACGGGAAGGCGTGGCGCGATGGCGTCCCGGGCATGCTACGTGCGGCGATTCTGGTGGGCTTTCATTTCTACATCTGGGCGGCGTTCTGGCAACTCTCGGGCGCGAGGCGCACGCCGGAAGACGATCGCTTCGTGCAACGCATGGGGCGCTGGCTCGAGCGAGCACAGCGTGGCTACCGTGCCGTCACGGCGCCGGCGCGGCTCGTTGGGCGGCTCGGGGATCGCGCCCGCCGGATCTTCGGGCGAGCCTAACGGCGGTTGTGCTTTTACGGCTCGATGAATGGCAGGCCGGCCAGCGCGGAGTCCGGAAGCATTCGTGCCTTCGATCGAGGATGCCGGAAGAGATCGTCGGGACTAATCGCACGCATCGTCGGCGTGATCAGGTGCTCGCGAACATAGAAGAGGTTGAACCCGAACCGGTTTGCCGCCACGAGACGATAGCCGCGGCGCCTCGCCAGTGCGGTCATGGCCGCCGGCGACGCACCGAGGAAATGAGCGGGCATCTCGGCGACGTGACCCGGGTCGTCGGCGTATGGCGCGACGAGCGACCGGTGTCCCAATTCGGGATGCGTCTCGATGAGCACAACGCGCGGCTCGACGACGGTGAGCGCTTCCCACACCCAGTAATCATTGCCGTCGATGTCGATCGAGAGGAAATCGATCTCGCCGCCAAAACCGGCCGCGGCCACGAGATCGTTTACCGTTGCCGGCGTCACCGCGGCATTCGCGAAGACGGGCGGATAGACTGACGTGTCCGGATGCCCGGCGTAGAATGCTCGTCCGCGCTCGACGAGCGCGGCGTTGGCGTCGATGAACAGGCCGTGAAACCCGAGATTGATCGCGAGGTTCGCACAGTTGCTCGCGAAAACGCCGTCGCCCGCACCAATATCAATGAAGAGGCGAGGCCCCTCGCCTAACGATGCGAGTAGCGCGAGCGCGATGCCGTCCTCCTCGAACTGAGAGAAGATCCGGAACCCCGCAGCCGACGGGTCTCCGATCGGCTCGCCGCGTACGGCGCGGTCGGCATGGCGCAGCCACAGATGGCGAAGCCCGACCTTCAGCGCGGGAGACCAACGCGCGTCGGCGTGCGTATGCTTGACCGATTCGGCAGCGAGCCGCCTCGCGAGACCCGCCGTGACGCGATCGAATATTCCCATCAGCGCGTCCCGTTGCCGAGCTTCCAGCCCTGCGAGAGCCCCCGCGCGGTGCTCACGAGCATCGTCACCTCGTCGCGTACGTCAGCCCAGTCGCCGCGTGTGGCCGCCAGCCGCATCTGACGCAGGCGCAGCTTCGTCCATTCGCGGAGGATATATCCCGAGCTTGAGTCGCCTTGGCGGTGCCAGATCGCGATCGCCGCGCCCATTCCGCGGCCGTACATCGGCCGTCGCGCTCGCCGATCTTCGCGCGTCTGCCGCTCGTGGTACACGATGGCATCCGGTTCGTACAGGATTCGGTTTCCGCCGCGAAGCAGGCGATGGAACAGGTCCATATCCACTCCACCTTGTGTTGGCGACCCGGGACCCAGCCGCTCGTCACATCCGCCGATCCGCATCAGCGCGTCGCGCCGAACCGCGAAGTTGTTGCCACTACCCACCTCCCACGGCAAGGCCCGGCCGCTGAACTCGCGCCTGACGATCGAGCTCCGCGAGGAGACCGCGAACGTCCGCGCTCCCACGGCGTCGAGCGGCAGGACACGCCCGGTCACCCCGTCGAGATCGACGCGGTCACCCATCCGCGACGCCACCACGTGTAGCCAACTCGGGTCCGCGATGCAGTCGTCGTCGAGCACGGCGATGATCGGGTGATGCGCACGGGCGAAGGCGACGTTCTGGGCGGCGCCGAGCCCGCGAGCCTCGTGCCGCTCGTACTGTATCGTTAGGCCCGCGTCGCGCCAACGTGCCGCGACGCCACTCGACTCCCACCCCGCACTCTGGTCGACCACCACGATCTCGTCTGGCCGCCGCGCGCCCGCCGCGAGGGACTCGAGACACTGGCCCAACGCGGCGGGTCGATCGCGCGTCGAGATCGCCACGGCGATCGTGGTGGGCGACCTCACGGTCAGCGGGCAACGGGACGAAGGCGGTCGTACAGCGCCTCGTATTCCGCCACCCACCGTTCGGCGCCGAGGTTGGCCACCGCCCACTCGCGCGCCTTCCGCGCGAGCGCGCCGCGCGCGTCGGGCGACTCCAGGAGCGACACGATCCGGGAGATGAACTGATCGTCGCTGTCCGCCACCGCCACGTCGACCCCATCCGTGACGTTCAACCCCTCCAGCGCGCGCGGCGACGCCACAACGGCTTTGCCGTACGCGAGGGCCTCGACGACCTTCACCCGCATCCCGCCTCCGAGGCGCAACGGGACGACGACGACCGCCGCTGCATTGAGCCACGGCGCGACGTCGGGGACGCGCCCGGTGACCTCAATGCCGTCACGCGTCCGCGCCAGCAGCGCCGCCGGCGGATGGGCGCCGACGATGCGCAGCATGGCGGCGGGGACGCGTGCCCGCACCGCCGGAAAGATGTGGTCTGTTAGGCGGAGCGCGGCGTCGACGTTCGGCGGGTGCATGAAGTTTCCGATGAAAACGAGTCGCGGATGACCAGCGGCGCCTAACGGTTCCAGCGGAAACCGCGGGATGTGCGTGCCGATGCCGATTCGGACGATGGGCGTCTCGCCAGCGAGCGGAGAGAGTGCCACCTTGTCACGGTCCGAGAACACGACGACGGCGTCCATGGCCCTGATGACGCGCCGCTCGAACCGATCCCACGCGCGTCGCTGAAGGCTCGACTCGAGCACACTGCTATTCTTGCCGGTGGCCATGTGCTCGCGCGCGGCGAGTACGCCGGCCTCATACTCGGAGAGAATGTGGGCGGCTCGATGGTCGGGCAGGACGCGCGCGTACTGACCCATTACGTGATACTCGAAGTGCACGATGTCGGGACACCACGTCGTCGTGATCTCGCGAAGCCGATGCGCGAACTCGGGCACGTCGACGAACGACGCCCACGATGGTATTCCGCGAAGTGCCGCGGTGCGGCGCGCGAGCCGAGTCGCAAACGTGAGGCGGCGAGGGTACGGAATTTCTTCGACTCGCGGAAGCGAACCCTGAAGGTCATCGTCGATCGGCAGCTCGCCGCGCTCGCGCAGGTACAGGGCAGCCACATCATGGCGGGCTCCCAGCGCGCGAATGAGGTACGCCATGACCCGCGCACCGCCGTGGATGGCGTCATGCCGCGGAGGGAAGGGAAGCAGAAAGAGGAGTCGTCGCCGCAACAATCGCTGCCTGTATCCGGATCGGTGGTCAGGAGATACCGAGGGGAAATAATCGATCCACATCCGCGGCCAGCGACCGCACGATGCGGGCGTCCTGCACGAATGGCGCGTCGTTCATTGGCTCGCGCTGCAGCCGTAACTGAGTCAGTCGGCGCAAAGCGAGCTCGATGCGGTGGAGCGCCACGAGCAGCGGAGCGACTCGCGGATCGAGCCCGAGCGCCTCGAGATACGATACGAGGGCACTGTGGGCGACGCTCGCCGTGGCGTCTCTCGTCGGACCCAGGACGTCGCGAACGCAGCGCGCCTCGTCGTTGACACCGTCGCCGAGATGTACCGAGTACAACCAGGTCGTCACGAGGTGAACGGCATCGAGCGCCCCGAATCCGTCACGCGCGCCCTCCCAGTCGACGACCGCGAGATCGTCGCCCGAGCGCAGGACGTTCCAGGCGGCGAAATCCCGGTGCTGGGTCGCAATGGCGACCTTCTGGTCGCCTAACGACTCGGCGATCGCGGCGAGTCGCGCACGGAGCGGGCGGTCGGCCGGCGTGCCGAGCTCGCGCTGATACGACTCGAGTGGCTCGTCGACCAGGCTGCTGCGGAGATCCCGAACCGTTGCGCGTCGTACCTCCGTGGCCCGGTGGAAGCGCGCCAGCCACGCCGCCGCGAGGTGTAGGTCGGCGATCTTCTCGTCGAGAGAAACCGCGGCGTCCATGGCCCGTGTCGCCAGCGACGCGCCAGCCATGAACCGCTCGCACGCCGCGACGGTTCGGCCGAGTCGCACCGTGCCGAGCGGTTCAGGAATGGCGCGGCGGAGTGCGTCGTCGAGCGTCCTCCGAAGCGCCACGAGGTAGTGCTGTTCATTCTCGGTGCGATCCACGAAAGCGTCGTCTTTCGGGACCTTCACGACGCCAATCGGCTCACGTGCGCCTTCGACGAAAGGGAAGAACAAGGCTCGGTCGCTCCCATACGTCAACATCACCGCCGCCGTTGGCTTACCAGTCGCCGCGAGATGGCGGATGACGTCCGGCTCGCGCAGCACGCCCGGAGCGGAATCCACCGCATCGCCGGCGACGGCGACCACCGCGTACGGTCGATTCAGCGCGGCAATCGTGGTGCCACCGATCAGCACGGCGCGGCGCCTAACGGCATTCGCGATCCGCACGGCCGCGCGGTCACTGTACGACGTGCGCCGATGCCAGCTCATCGCGCGAGGCTCATCGAGCGGGATGAACGCGCGTGGTTCGCGTGAGCCGGGTTCCATGACGTAGAACGCGCATGCCGTCAAACCCGCCGCCCGCAGCATCTTCGACACGCGGCCCGGTGTCGTACCGCGGGCACCGCGCCGGTGACGATCGACCTCGAGGTAGAGCAGGCCGCCTCGCGCCACCTCTCGCGCGATGTCGGGTATCTCGTACGGGGCATCCGCGTACGCCGCCACGAGATCCGCGCGGCCGGGCCCGGACAGCTCCGCTACGACATCGTCGGCGAGCCCCGCGCTCCTCGCGCGCGCCACGAGCCCGGGCGTGCCGCCTACCAGCACGAGGCGATCGAACCGCCGGTCCACCGGGCACGGGAG
>Ga0310810_10006390_pt1 | contig 13310 bp, 12 predicted proteins | sample NCmetagenome_FD_207641 | JGI IMG/M metagenome (GOLD analysis project Ga0310810, IMG submission 207641) | Soil microbial communities from experimental microcosm in Duke University, North Carolina, United States - NC | ecosystem: Engineered > Artificial ecosystem > Soil microcosm > Unclassified ... | reverse complement strand
CAAGGACTTTCGTGGTCGTGCCCCTCCTGCTCGCGGCGATCGTGGCGATTGCCTGCGCCGCGCCCGCGCGGCGCGCGGCGCGCGTCAATCCCCTGATCGCCCTGCGCTACCAATAGGAAGTTCGCACCGGGGAGTTATCGTATTGGGAGTTGGGAGTTGTGCAATTGACACCCTTAGCGATCAGATATCACGCCCCTTACATGGAATGGGCGAAGACGAGGCCGGCGCCGGAGTTCGATCTGGCCGGCAGCAATATCCTCGCCTGCTCGCTCGACGACCTGCCGGGGGCGTGCACGGCTGTGGACCTGCAAGGCGCGAACGACAACGGCTATCGCCCGCTGATGGAGGCGATCGCGGCGCGCTACGGTGTCGATCCGGATCGCGTGACGACGGCCAGCGGCACCTCGGGCGCGAACTTCCTCGTGTTCGCGGCGCTGCTCGACCCCGAAGACGACGTCCTGGTCGAGCGGCCTGGGTACGATCCGCTCCTCGGCGCGGCGCGCATGTGCGGCGCGCGGACGGTTCGCTTCGATCGCGTGTTCGAGGACGGCTACGCGCTCGATCCCGAACGCGTCCGCCGGGCGATGACGCAGCGGACCAGACTGATCGTCGTGACGACGCCGCACAATCCGACAGGCGTCCTCGCGGCACAAGCGGCGCTCGAGGAGATCGGCCGCATCGCGGCGAGCGCGGGCGCGCACGTGCTGGTCGACGAGGTCTATCACGACCTGACCGGCGACGCGTCGCCGCCCGCGGCCGCGCTCGGCGACGTTTTCATCACCACCAACAGCCTCACGAAATCATACGGACTCTCGAGCCTGCGCGCCGGATGGATCATCGCGGCGCCGGAGGTGACCTACCGCGTGCGCCGCGCGCGCGACGTCGTGGACGGTACTGGATCGATCGTCGCCGAGCGGCTCGCCACGCTGGCGTTCGAGCACCTGGATCGCCTGACCGACCGCGCGCGTACCCTGCTCGCGCGCAACAAGGCGATGGCGGACGGTTTCCTGAACTCCCGGCGTGAGCTGGCGTGGGTGCCATCGGCCGGCACGATCGTGTTTCCGCGCATCAAGGGGGTCGAAGACGCGACCCCGTTCGCGGATCGCCTGATGCGCGAGTACCGCACCGCCGTCGGGCCAGGGGCCTTCTTCGACGCGCCCGCGCACTTCCGCGTCGGCTACGGCGGCGACACCGGGAAGATCCGCGCGGGCCTCGATCGCCTCGCGAGCGCTCTCGACACAATCGGAGGAGGATAGGGACAGGAGCAACCTAATGGTTCTCCTGGTCTCCTGCCCTCCTGCTATGACGTCTCCTGGATTCCCCTCCCCTTCTGATCTCCTGTCACGAAGCTCTCTCCGAAGTCCAGAACTCGAAACGCATTCGCATCGACGCCGGCGGCCCCGCGCGCCTGTTCCAGCGCGCGCAGCGGATCGTCGATCCCCTCGTCGGTCAATTGAAACGTCCCGAAGTGCATGCCGATGCTGAGGCGCGGTCTGAGGTCGAGATGCGCGCGGACGGCTTCCTCCGGATTCATGTGGGCGGGCGTCATGAACCACCGCGGCTCGTAGGCGCCGATCGGCAGCAGGGCAACGTCGATGGAGGGAAACCGCACCGCGATCTCCGCGAAATGCGGGGAATACCCGGTATCGCCGGCGAAATAGACGGTGATGCCGTCAACCTGAACGACGAACCCGCACCACAGCGTGCGGTCGCGATCCCAGGGCGTGCGCGCGGAGAAATGCTGCGCCGGCACGGACGTGATCTGTGCGCCGTTCACCGTCGCGCTCTGCCACCAATCGAGCTCGACGATCGATCCGAGGCTTCCACCTTCAGATGGAAGACTGCGCGCCAGCCCGAGCGGCGCGGCGAACGACGCGCGAGCGGCAAACAGCCGCAGCGACGAAGGCTGGAAATGATCGTAATGGTTGTGGCTGACAAAGACGACGTCGATCGGCGGCAGCGCGTCTGGCGCAATGGCTGGCGGACGAACCCGGCGCGGTCCAAGCCGTCCGAACGGCCCGGCGTGAGACGTGAACACCGGATCGGTGATCAAGACCCTCGACGCCGTGCGAATCAGAAACGTCGAGTGCCCGATGAACGTGATCCCCGCCTGGCCCGGCTCGACCCGCACGGGCGGCGTGGGATGTTTCGCGAGCGCCACCTGTTTCGGCCACCGCGTCCGCTGCCGCGTCCGCATCCATTTCAGCACTTCGCCGAACGACCGATCGGCGCTCTCGTACCGGTTGAAGAACCGCTCGCCGTCGCAGTGATCCGACTTCGGAAACGTGGACACCGCCGAACCGTACCACGAAGGGGTCCTTGGTCCCCGGTCCCCCGTCCCCGTCGCCGGTCCCCCGTGCCCCGTCCCCCGTCCCCCGTCCCCCGTCCCCCGTCCCCCGTCCCCCGTCCCCCGTCCCCCGTCGCCGGTCCCCGGTCCCGGTCAGAACTTGAACACGAGCGTCGTCAACAGTGCGGCGTCGTTGCTCTTGACGGCGGCCGACGGAGGACGTGTCGCGTACGTGTCGAGCAGCTCGATCTTCATCTGCGTTCGGGACGTCAGGGTGGCGGCGAGCCCGGTCGTGAATGTGTACAGCGCATCGCCGAAATCCTGCGCCTTCCAGAGGGCCCCGAAACCCTCGGTCACCGCCGCCGACGCCGAGAGCTTGTGTTCGAGCTTGTCCGACGCGGTCACCACAGGATCCGTACGGCGCGGGATGTCGGGATTCTTCTCCACCTTGACGGCCAACCCGCCGTCGACGTTCAACGACGTCTGCGGCGTAGCGACGAGCTTGTAGCCGAGTCCGGCGCCCGGCGCGAAGAGATAGTCGATGTCCTTGAACTGATCCTCGAGAAACTGAATCTGGCCGAACGCATAGACGCGGGAAGTGATCGAGCGTTCGTTGCGCCCTTCGAGGTTCAGCCGGTCGACGGCCAGCGAGCCGTTGTTTTCGCCGCGCAGGTAGAGTCCCTTGAATCTCCATACGCTCGTTGTCTTCGGATCGTGCGTCGCCTCGAACGAGGCGTTGAGGTTGGTCGTCGCGGTATTGCCGCGGTTCAAGGCAAGGCCGAATCCCGCGTTGCCGGTCCAGGGCGGCGGCGGGGCCGCTGGCGGCGCGGGCGCCGGCGGCTGAGCCTCGGCGGCGGCGCTGAAGATCGCAAGAAGGGCGAACGTCGCGAGAGTGTGTCTGAATCGACGCATGGCCCTCCGCTCTCTGCATGAACCGCGCCGCGTGGTACACTCCGCGGCTCGAACACATGGTCCAGGGTATTCCGGCCGCGTTCCCTCCGACGCGCCACTCGGTCGTCCGCGATCTGGGCAGTTCCGATCCGCGAGCGCGTGCGGAGGCCTGCGAGGCCCTGGCGCGCAGCTATTGGCGGCCGGTCTACACGTACGTGCGCTTTCGGTGGCGGCGCGATCGCGATCAGGCGCAGGACCTCACGCAGGCGTTCTTCGCGCGCGCGTTCGAGCGGGAGTACCTGAGCCGCTACGATCCGGCGAAAGCGCGCTTCCGCACGTTCATGCGCGCGTGTCTCGATGGCTTCATCGCAAACGAGGACAAGGCGGCGGCGCGCCTCAAACGCGGCGGCCACTGCGCGATGGCCGCCGTCGACTTCGCGCGCTTCGACGACGACCTCGCCGCGCACGCGCGGAGCGACGATCCGGATCCGGAGCGATGGCTCTATCGCGAGTGGGTCCGGGAGCTGTTCGCGGGAGCCGTCGCCTCTCTGCGCGCGCGCGCGATCGCCGCGGGACACGCCCGGGCGTTCGACCTGTTCCTGCGCTATGACATTGACGACGACGCGGCTGCGTCGCGGCCGACCTACGCGGCGCTGGCGCGCGACCTCGGCCTTCGCGTCACCGACGTGACCAACGAGCTCGCATGGGCGCGCCGGACGTTCCGCGGCATCGTGCTGGACGGCCTCCGCGCCGTCTGCGCCACCGAGGAGGAATTTCGAGCGGAGGCCCGCGATCTGCTCGGGATTACGCTGCCATGACACCGGCACGCGGCCATGGATCCGAAGACGGATGGCTCTCGGACGCCGCCCTCGGCCGACTGCGCGCGATCGACGATCGTCCGGATTTCGGCTCGACCCGCTACGAGCTGCTCGACGAGATCGGCCGCGGCGGCATGGGCATCGTCTTTCGCGGCCGCGACCGCGAGCTCGATCGCGACGTCGCGATCAAGGTGACGTCATGGCCGACCGGCGGAGATACCGAGCGTCTGCGGTGCGAGGCGCGGACGCTGGCGGCGCTCGAGCATCCGGGGATCGTGCCAGTACACGACGTGGGACGGCTGCCCGACGGCCGCCTCTTCACCGTGATGACGCTCGTGCGCGGCGAGCGGCTCGACGTCTACACGCGCACGCTGCCGCTGCCGGATCGACTGCGCCTGTTCGATCGCGTCTGCGAGACCATTTCGTTCGCGCACGCGCGCGGGGTCGTCCACCGCGATCTGAAGCCGGCGAACGTGATGGTCGGGACCTACGGCCAGGTCTTCGTGCTCGACTGGGGCGGCGGCTTCACACGCGGCTACATGGCGCCGGAACAGGCGCTGGGCGCCGCGGACGGGCGCGCCGACGTGTTCGCGCTCGGCGCGCTCCTCGGCGATCTCATCGGCGCCGCTGACGCACCGCGTCTGCGTCCGCTGACCTCCATCGTCGCGCGCGCGACGGAATCGGACCCGGAGTCGAGGTACCCGACGCCCGCGGAGCTCGCGGCCGACGTGCGGCGCTACATGGACGGCGCGTCCGTCAGGGCCCATCGAGAGACCGCGTTCGAGCGCGGCGCCCGCCTCGCGCGCGTCTACCGCGCGCCAATCGCCCTCGTGCTCGCCTATCTCGTCATGCGCACCCTGTTCGTGTTCTTTTCGCGTTAAAGAACCGTCCCCGGACGTGTAATAGAAGCCGTAGAGGAGACCACTCGTGAGCAAACCCGTGCTCGGCCTCGTGCTCGGCGGCATTCTTGGTGTTTTCGACGGCCTGTCGGCGCTGATTTCCGCGCCGGACGATCCCGCAGTCAGGGCCGGCATCGTCGGCATCGTGATCGGATCGACGATCAAGGGGATCCTGACCGGCGCGATTATCGGATGGTTCGCCAGACGGACCCGGTCGCTGGCGACCGCGATCGTTTTCGGCCTGGCGGTCGGCCTGGCGCTGGCCTTCTGCGTCTCGATTGCGCAGAAGCTGGGGACCGGTGTCGGCCACTACTGGGAAATCATGCTCCCGGGCGGCATCCTCGGGCTGATCGTGGGGTATGCCACCTTCACGCACGGCCGCGGCGCGCGCAGTCTCTCTTAGTCCACCAGCGATCGGCGCCGCGTGCAGGCCGCCGCCCCACCAGCCGATAAGCCGAGGGCATGATCCAGCTCGAGGGCGTGACCCGGAGGTTCGAGGGCCGCGCGGGGGTGACGGCGCTCGACGACACGAGCCTGACGATCGCCCGGGGCCAGATGGTCTCGATCGTCGGTCCGTCCGGATCGGGCAAATCGACGCTGCTGAACCTGATCGGTGCGCTGGACCGGCCCACGTCCGGCGACGTTCGGATAGACGGCGAATCGCTGGCGCGACTCTCCGACGATCGCCGGACGAAAGTGCGGCGCGACAAAATCGGCTTCATTTTTCAATTCTTCAATCTGCTGCCGACGCTGACCTGTTTCGAGAACGTGGGCCTGCCGCTGCATCTCCGCGGCTGGCCGCGAAAAGAGGTCGCCGCGCGCGCGCGCGAGCTGCTCGAGCTGGTTCGACTGGGGGACCGGCTGGAACACCTGCCCGACGAGTTGTCGGGTGGTCAGCGGCAGCGTGTCGCGATCGCCCGCGCCCTGTCGATTTATCCCCCCATTCTGCTCGCCGACGAACCCACCGGGAACCTCGACACGCGGACGGGCCAGGACATCCTGGCGCTCATCCGCGATCTCCACTCGCGCTTCGGTGCCACCGTGGTGATCGTCACGCACGATCCGGCCGTGGCGGCCAGCTGCGAGCGGACAGTGACGCTGCGCGACGGACGGATCGTCGAGGACGTTTTCCGATGAGGCTCCTCCGTCTCATCAGTTGGCAATACGCCCGGCGACACATCCTGCGAACGGCGCTGACCGTGGCCGGTATCGTCCTGGGGGTCGCAGTATTCGTCGCCATGCGCACGGCCAATCAGAACGTGCTCCTGGCCTTCTCGCAGACGATCGATCGGATCGCCGGACGGACCCAGCTGCAGGTGACCGCGGGCGAAGCGGGCTTCGGCGAAGAGATCCTGGAGAAGGTCCAGTCGGCGCCCACCGTTCGGATTGCCGTGCCGGTGATCGAAGCGGTCGCGGAGTCCGGCCTGCCCGGGCAGGGCACCCTCCTCGTCCTCGGGGTCGACATGACGGGCGATCGCAGTCTCCGCGAGTACGATCTCTCGGGCGGTCAGGACGCGACCGTCGACGACCCCCTCGTGTTCCTCGCGCAGCCGGATTCGCTCATCATCTCGAAGGATCTGGCGGAAAAACACCACCTCGCTGTTGGAAGCCGGCTGCCGCTTCAGACCGCCCTGGGCGAACGGCCGTTCGTGGTGCGCGGCATCATGGAGCCCACCGGCCTGGCTACCGCGTTCGGCGGCAGTCTGGCGGTCATGGACGTGTATGCCGCGCAGAAGATGTTCGGCCGGGGCCGCACGTTCGATCGGATCGATGTCGCGCTGGCTCCGGGGGCGACCGTCGCCGACGCGGAACGCCAGTTGACGGCCCTCCTGGGCCCGGGATTCGAGATCCAACCACCGGCGACTCGCGGCCGCCAGGCCGAGGCGATGCTCGCGGGTTACGCGGTCATGGTGAGCGTCTCCAGCGCATTCGCGCTCTTCGTCGGGATGTTCATCATCTACAACTCGTTTGCGATCGCGGTGACGCAGCGGCGATCTGAAATCGGCATTCTCCGGGCGCTCGGGGCGACACGGCGACAGATCCGATGGCTCTTTCTCTGCGAGAGCGCAGCTCTGGGTGCGATCGGATCGGTTGCTGGCCTGGGTCTCGGCCTGCTGATTGCCCACGCGACAGCGGCGACACTGAGCGGCCTCGCCGCCAATCTCTACGGCGTCGCCCAGCAGGCCAGCGAGGTCACCACCCGTCCGGGCGTCCTCGCGTTGGCGGTGTTCATCGGCGTGACGACGAGCGTCATGGCTGCCGTGATCCCGGCCCGAAACGCCGCGGACGTCGACCCTGTGCAGGCACTGCAGAAGGGGCGCTTTCAGGTGATCTCGGCGCAGGAGAACCGGACGCGGATCCGGCTCGCTGGCGTAGCGGCCGGCCTGTCGATCGCCTGCATGTTTGCAACGGAGCGCAGGCTCCTGTTTTACGCGGGGTACGCTTTCGCGCTTGCCGCCGCCGTCCTGCTGGCGCCGCTCCTCTCCGGTCGCCTGGCCAGGGCGCTTCGACCGGTCCTGACGTCGGTTCGCCCGGTCGAGGGAGCGCTCGCGGCGGACAGCCTGATCCAGTCGCCCCGGCGCACGTCGGCGACCGTGCTCGCATTGATGTTGTCGGTCGCCCTGATCGTCGCGTTTGCCGGGATGGCGCGAGCCGGCTACGCCTCGATCGTGCAGTGGATGAACACGACGCTCAATCCGGATCTCGTCGTGATGCCGTCGCCGCGATTCGATCTCCGCACGACCAGATTTCCGGCGGCCATGGCGCCGGAGATTCGGGCGCTGGAAGGGGTCGAACGCGTTCAGATGTTCCGGTTCAGCCGAATCACGCTGAATGGCGTGCCGATCATGGCCGTCGCGCTCGAGATGCAGAGCGTCGCACAGACGACGCGGCTGCGGCGGCCGGTCGCTGGAGATATCGAGAAGATGTTCCAACTGTCGGCGGCGGGCGCAGGCGTGATCGTGTCGGACAACCTGTCGCGGCGCCTGAAACTCTCTCTCGGAGACACGCTCGACATACCGGCGCCGTACGGCACCATTCGTCTCCCTGTTGTCGGGATCATCGTGGACTATTCGGACCAGCAGGGCGCGGTCCTGCTGGATCGAACTGTGTTCGTGGAACACTGGCACGACGATTCGGTCAGTGATATCCGCGTGTTCGTGGCCCGGGGCGCGGACATTGCCACCGTCCGTCAGCGCATCATCGACCGCTATGCAGGCAAACGGCGGCTGTTCGTGCTGACGAGCGAGCAGAGCCGGAGCTACGTCCTGAACATCGCGAATCAGTGGTTCGGCCTGATGTACGTTCAGGTGGCGGTGGCGGTCTTCGTCGCGATTCTCGGCATCGTCAACACGCTGACCGTGTCGATCACGGACCGCCGGCGGGAGCTCGGCGTGCTGCAGGCGGTCGGCGCGCTGCGGCGCCAGATTCGCCGCACGATCTGGCTCGAGGCGCTCGCGGTCGGGGCGATCGGCGTGCTCCTTGGGTGCGCCCTTGGCGCGGTCAATCTATATTACGTACTGGACATCGTCCAGCGCGACGTGGCGGGATTGCGGTTCGACTACGAATACCCCGTCACGACCATACTGGCGATCGTTCCTGTCATTCTGGGCGCGGCGTTCGCGGCGGCCATCTGGCCGGCTGAAGCCGCCCTGCGCCTGCCGCTCGTGGAGGCACTCGAGCATGAATAGCCGTCGAGATCGACCGTTGATCGCCAGGCCTTTTGTCCTCGGCGCCGTATTGCTCATCGGTGCGGGTGCTCTGAGTGCGGCAGGGATGCACGCGGCCGGTCCGCCCGTGGACGCCCGGGCGATCGTCCAGGAAGCGCAGAAGCGCGGTCGGGCCAGCTCTCAGCGATACGAGGGGCTCTTGCAGACGTTCGAGGCTCAGGGCAAGACCAGCGAGAAGCGCTGGATTTACGAGCGCCTCGGATCGTACGGCGCGAGCAAGGTCATCATCCGGTTCACGGCGCCGCCGGAAGTGCGCGGGGTGACGTTGTTGATCGTGAACCATCCCGACAAGGCGTCCGATCAGTGGATGTGGACGCCGGCCCTCGAGCGCGACCGCCGGATTGCGCTGCAGGATCGATCGACGAGGTTCTTCGGCACCGACTTCAGCTTCGAGGATCTGGAGGAGCGCGACGTTGATCAGTTCGACTACAAACTCCTCGGCGAGGAAGCGGTCGACGGCGCGATGTGCTGGAGCATCCAGTCGACGCCGAAGCTGTCCAGGTTTTCGCAGTACACGCGGGTTATCAACTGGATCCGGAAAGACACCTACGCATGGACGCGCATCGACTCATATGTCAAAGATGACGTCGTTCGGCGGCTGGAGCATCGCGATCTCCGCAACCTTCAGGGAATCTGGACGGCGCTTCAGACGACGATGACGGACCTGCGGCGCGGGAGTATCACGCGCCTGGCGCTCGACAAGGTCGAGTACAACGTTCCGCTCCGGGAAGAGGATTTCACCGTCGAGGCGCTGCGACGCAAATGAAGAGCGCTCTCCTTGCAGCCGTCGTGATCCTGGGGGCCTCGAGCGCAGCCGCGCAGACCGCGTCCGTGAGCGGTTTCGTCGACGGACGTCTTTTCGGCTTTCCGCAAACGGCACCGAACGACGCCGCGCGCGTCATCGGCGACGGGCTCTTTCGGAGCGAGATCGTCCTGCGTCCGGTCGAGTGGTTTCAGTTCGCCGCGGGGCTCGATCTGCGCGCCAACTCGCACCACCAGGTCGAAGATCGCTGGCGTCTCGACTTCGAGGATCGCGGGGTGCGGCGTCCCCGCGCGGCGGTTCGCCGTCTTGCGGCGACATTCACCGCGCGAGGCATCACGCTCGACGTCGGGAAGCAGTTCATCCGCTGGGGACGCGCGGACATCATCTACCCGACCGACCGGTTCGCGCCCCGCGACTACCTGAACGTCATCGACACGGATCTGCTGCCAGTCATCGGCGCGCGGGCGTCGGTTCAGATCTCCAGCGAGACGTTCGAGGCCGTCTGGGTGCCGCAATTGACGCCCAGCCGGCTACCGCTCCTCGATCAACGCTGGGCAGCCCTCCCGGCCGAGGCCGCGGCCTTCACCATCACCGATGGCGGGTCTGAGATTCCGCACGGATCGCAGTATGGCCTGCGCTGGCGGCACACGCGAAGCCGGGTGGAGACAGCGCTGTCCTTCTTCGACGGGTTCAATCATCAGCCGGACATAGCCGTACGCCCGGGATCCGACCCGGCCGCAGTCGATATCGTCCGGGTCTATCCCGCGATTCGCATGTTCGGCGGGGACATCGCCTTGCCTACCGACAAGCTGACGCTGAAAGGAGAAGCCGCGTATGTGACGTCGCCGTCCGCTACGAGCGACGAGTACGTGCTGTACGTCATCGAAGCTGAACGGCAGACGGGCGAGTGGCTGCTCGATGGCGGCTACGCCGGCGAAGTGGTCAGGCAGTCACGCGTGTCCGTCGTCTTTTCGCCGGACCGGAGCATGGCGCGATCGATCATCGGTCGGGCGTCCTATACCGTCGATCCCCGCCGTACCGTGATCATCGAAGGAGCGGCGCGGCAGAGCGGCGACGGCTTCTATGCCAAGCTCCAATACTCGCAGGCGATGAAACAGCACTGGCGCCTCACGCTCACCGGCGTTGGTCTCGGCGGGAATCAGGACAACTTCCTTGGCCGGTATCGGCGGAACTCCAACGGCTCGGTGGCGCTTCGATTCAGTTTCTGAGGCGGCCCGCAGCGCGCTTCACAGTTCTGCCCGGAGCGACAAATGTCTTCATGCAGAGAGACTTTCCGCTAGTAACCCATCCGCATCGCAGCCGTAAGTTATTGGAGAGGTGGTAGTTACCGTAGACGCCCGGCTCGGCCGCTTGTTTGCTTAAGCGGACGCCGAGTTCACGTACGGCGTGAGAAGCTCGAGGGGCGAGTTCGTGACCTGGATCCTCTGGCCCGCCGACGAATGGGAGATTGCACAGGAGCAACCATCATGATGCTGAAGAGGATTGGGCTAGCGGCGTTCGCACTTCTGTGCGTCGCGGGAACGGCAAGAGCCGACTCGGTTTCGCTTACTGCGGGACCCTATGAGGCCAAGTACGAGAATTTGGAAGCGTTTTTCACACCGGCCGGCGCGCCGTGCACCACAATTGTCGCTGGGTGCGTGAACCAAGGCATCGTCGACGTCACTCAGATTTTCACCTATCCGAGCTTCCTTAATCCAATTCCTTGGTTCAGCGTGAGTCCTACGGCGGAGATAACCGGATACTTCTATGGCGTGACCGTAACCAGCGTCACCCCCAACGCCGACGGCACGTTCACGATCAACGCGACCGGCGGGCAACTGGACCTCTACGTTGATAACACCCCCGATTACAATGGAACGGTCGCCAACGCGACAAATGGGACCCTGCTGGTCAGCTTCCAGTTCATCCCCGGGATCATTCCTGGAGATTTGACCACGACTGTCCATGGCACCGCATCGGCAATCACTTCCCCACTGAGTGGTCAAGCCTCTGCTTACCTGGCTGTTATACCCGGTTCCGGTACATCGTCCAGCTTCTTTAACGGAAATGCAGTTCCCGGGCAGCCCGGCGCGCCCCCGAATGCGGATGCGTTCGAAATAAGCAACTTCACTTCTGCGTCAGGGCTGCCTGGCCCGTGGACATTGTTCAGTCACGACCCGGTCGTGGGGACTATCGTTCCAGAACCCAGCAGCCTGCTGCTTCTCGGGACGGGCCTGATCGGATTCGGCCGTTTCTTCAAACGGCGTTTCGACAGCAGGTAAAACTGATCAGGACGCCCGAAGCCACGAACAACTGAAAAAGGCGGGAGCCACGCTCCCGCCTTTTTCTTTTTCAGTACACTCTCAGCGTTGTGCCACGGATCTGGACTCACAAGGCGCGAGTCGTTCTCGCGCTGCTCGTCACAATCGCCGTCCTCCATTTCGTCGCCAACCGCGTGTTTGCCGTTGCCGTCCTCGCCCTTTCCTGGTCTTTTCTCTTCGCTCCGTTCAGTACAGGCGAGCTGGTCGCCTTCGTCCTGGCCGCCTTTTTCTTTCTGCTTCAAAACTACGTCTGCCTGCGGGCTGGATTGTTCGAGTTCCGTTTCAAAGACGTGCTCCTGATGCCGTACTACGAACCCCTGTTGTGGGGCTTCTACTTCATCAGCATGAAACGGTTCATCACGGGCCCCACCAGCGAAGACATCGTTATCGACAAGAAGAGCGTCGCGGGCGTTGTCCTGACGTCCGTGGCGTTCTCACTGTTTTCCTTCGACTCGCGCGCGTTGTTCGTCGCGACCGCCTGCTCGACGACGTTCCTTTTCTTTCTGTTCCACTCCAAGATCGATCTCTATTACGCGTCGTATGGGCTCATGCTGGGGGTCATCATCGAGCTGTTCGGCGTGTCCACAGGGTTGTGGTGGTACCCGGCGCCTGATTTCCTCGGGATCCCTTACTGGTTCGCGACGATGTGGATCAGTGTGGGGCTGCTTGGACGGCGCTTTCTGATCCCCGCGTCGGAAACGGTCGCCAGGAACATCCGTCGGTCAGCGGGAGTATCGGCCGGGTGACACGACGCCCGCGGGGTCCAGAGCGGTTTTCAATCGCTCCACGACGTCCCAAAATACGTCGTCCTTGGTGGTCTCCAAGGCCATCGAGTGCAGTCCGAGCCGGTATGGAATGTAGCCGGCGCGGCTGCATGCGTCGTGCAGCTCCGCGTAGCAGGCCTGCGCGGCAGCGACTTCGCCCGGACTCTCGCTATCGAACAGAATCGGGAGCGTGCAGTCGAAGCATCGCTCGTTCACCGCTGTGAGGGTGATACAGGTTTCGAGCCCGTGCCTCGCGAGAATGGGCTCGATGATCGACCGAAAGGCGGAGACATCCTCGCTGGTCATCGGGATGATCGGCGCGAACCACATCAGGCCGCACCGATCGAGCGCCGGATTGATCGAGCCCGCTGACCCGGACTTCTGCCGATTGCGCCAGTAGGCGAGCGAGAGCGCGACTTCACTCGGAACGCCCTTCATCATGCCGTAGGAATTCTCCAAGGTCTTCAGGAGATCCGGGATGTTCATCTTCAGGATCGCACTGAACATCCTCGGGAAGCGCTTCAGCAGATGCAGGCGGTCGTCAGAGAGGAACGTCAGGCGATCGACCTTGCCCTTGAGGGCGCGCGCGATCGTCCGCTTGGCTGCGGCGACCTGAGGCCGGCTGCCAGAGATCGCGCCCACCCCGTTCCAGGCGCCTATTTTCTTTTGCGCGGCCAGCCGCGAGGCAACGGGTTCGGACAGCGGTGTGCGTCCGTCCATTTCCTGCCACGGATACTGGCCCAGCATGATCAGAACACGATTACGGTGCAACAGATTAACAGGTCCCTGGAAAACCCCCAGGAAGAGCAGTCCGCGGATCGCGGGGATCAATTCCCCGA
>Ga0310810_10006389_pt1 | contig 13310 bp, 11 predicted proteins | sample NCmetagenome_FD_207641 | JGI IMG/M metagenome (GOLD analysis project Ga0310810, IMG submission 207641) | Soil microbial communities from experimental microcosm in Duke University, North Carolina, United States - NC | ecosystem: Engineered > Artificial ecosystem > Soil microcosm > Unclassified ... | reverse complement strand
TGGTGGAGTGCAGCGGTCATCGCTGGCGTGATCGGCATGGTTGGCGTGGCATCGCCCTCGGCGATGGTCGTTGTGCCTGCCGAATTCTCGGAGATGGTCACCGCGTCGGAACTCGTCGTGCATGGGCGGGTGCTGGACGTTCGCGCGCAGATCGTCGGCGACCGGCGAACCATCGAAACCGTGGTGACGCTGTCGGTGCTCGATGCGATCAAGGGCCAGCCCGGTGAGACCGTGTACTTCAAGGTGCCGGGTGGTCAGATCGGACGTTACCGCCGGGTCATGGTCGGTGCGCCCGAGTTCGCGTCCGGCGATGAAGTGGTGCTGTTTCTCAAAGGCCGCCCGCCGGCCGTGCCGTTCCCATTCGGGTTGAGCCAGGGCGTCTATCGCGTGGTGCACGACGCGTCGGGGCGAAGTCTCGTCACACCGCCAGTCGTGTCGGAGGCACCGGGTCGCGTGGTGCGCGGCGACACCTCTAGACGTCCACTCGAACTCGGGGCGTTCGCGCGCAACGTTCGAGCGATCGCGGAGCGCCAGCCATGAGACGCGCGCTCACGTTGCTGCTGGCGATCGTGTCGCTGACCGCCCAACCCGCGCAGGCGTATCTCCACCTGACGTCTTCGACAGGGACGACGCAGACTCCGCTCAAGTGGAACCAGTCACGTGTGCGCTGGTTTGCTACCGACCGCGCTGTGAACGGTGTGACGGCTTCACAATTCCAAACCGCAGTCGCCGCCGGCTTCGCGACCTGGGAAGCGGTGCCGACCGCGTCGATCACGTTTCAGTTCGTCGGCTTCACGTCGGCAGCGCCCTTCGACGACGACGGCATCTCGACGTTTGGATTCGACGCAGAGCCGGATCTCGATCGCGTGCTCGGCGCGACGTCGTTCGTCGTCGATACGCTGACCGGCGAGATCGTCGAATCGGACGTCTTTTTCAATTCCATCTTCACATGGTCCACCGCTGCGGCTGGCGATGCCAGCCGCTTCGATTTGCAATCGGTGGCGACGCACGAAATCGGGCACTTCCTCGGGCTTGGCCACTCGGCGATCGGCGAGACGGAGATTCGGCCCGACGGCGGACGACGAGTGCTCGCGTCGGGGGCAGTGATGTTTCCAATCTCGTTGGGCCGCGGCATCACCTCGGATCGCACGCTGCAGCCCGATGACATCGCCGGCGTGTCCGATCTCTACCCGGATGGCGATTTCAAAGACACTACCGGGGCCATCAGCGGCCGCGTGGTGCGCAACGGTCGAGAAGTGATCGGCGCACATGTCGTGGCGTTCAATCCGAAGACTGGCACGCTCATCGGCGGCTTCGCACTCGGGGAAGGCGGGACTTTCCAGATAGCGGGTCTGGCACCGGGCGCGCACGTGATTCGCGTCGAGCCGCTGGACGATGCCGACATCGACAGCTTCTTCTCACCGAGCGGCATCGATGTCGATTTTCAAGTGACGCTATTACCGCAGCTCATCGTCGCCCCGAAAGGCGGCGCCAGCGATCGCTTCGACGTGTCGGTGCGGCCGAAGTGACTGCGCGCGTCTCACTCATCGCTGTTGTGGTGCTGCTGGCCGCCTCGGCGGCCGGCGCACAGACCGAACCTCCGCTACATCGACTGCAGTTGGGAGCGGGCGTCGGATTCTTTGGCGGCGCGCCGCTGGGGGATGCAGACGCCAATCTGCGCACGGCCACTACCGATCCGTTCCGGCTGTTTTCGACGTCGACCGAACAAGCCGGGACAATCGGCCTCGACCTGCACGCGGCCGTTGACCTCACTCGTCGCTTTGGAGTCGAGGCGCATACGTTGTTCGCCCGCCCCGAAATACGCACCAGTGTCACCAACGACGCGGAGAACGCGCCCGCTGTTGACGCTGTGGAGCAGATCGATCAGTACCTGATCGACGGTGGCATCGTCGTCCGGCTGAACGAGCTTCGTATGGGCGACTGGGTGCCGTTCGCCACCGCCGGCGCCGGGTATCTGCGGCAACTGCACGAAGGCTTGACGCTCAGCGAACACGGCCACCTGTTCTACTTTGGCGGCGGTGTGCGGCGTGCGCTTCTGGTGCGGCCCAAAGGGTTCGTCCGCGGCCTCGGCGTTCGCGGCGACGTTCGCCTCGACATCCTTTCCGACGGCATCACGATCGAAGACAAGACGCGCAAGCACCTCTCGGCGAGGGGGAGTCTTTTTGTGGTGTTTTAGTCAGGTCAAAGGTCAAAGGTCAAAGGGCAAAGGCGAGATGTTAGGTCTAGGTCTAAGTACGAGGTCTAGGTGCCAGGTAAAGGCGCTGATTTCTTCGTACTTCGCGGCTTCTGTCGACGGCACATTCTGAAACGTCTCGTTGTCCCTCCGCTAGATCACGACGTCTTTCGCTCTTGAACCGAGCTGGCACCTCGCGTGCTCTTTACCGTCGTCATGAAACGAGACGACAAAAACGGCATCGACGAGCGGTCGCACAGGTTCTACGTTGACGTACTGGCATTTGTCGATACGATTCCTGCCGGACCGAAGACGAAGAAGTTGATCGAGCAACTCGCAGGCGCTGCGGGATCTATTGGCGGCAATCGGGAGGAAGCGCTCGGCGGCTCTTCTCGAAAGGAGTTCATCCGCTTCAATGAAGTCTCATTGTGGGGAGCAAACGAGTCAGCGCGCTGGCTCCGAGCCTGTGCGGCGGGAAAACTCGGTGAGCAGCAGCAGTGTGCCACGTTGCTCGATGAGGCCCGTCAGCTGGCAAAGATCCTGGGCAGGATTATCGTGACATCAAAGCGACGCGACAAGGAGAAGGGCGAGGAGGGAAGTTCCTAGCACCTAAACCTTTGTCCTCGCCTTTGCCCTTTGACCTTTGCCCTTTGCCCTTCGCCCTTCGTCCCTTGCCTCCGAGTTATCATCGGAGATCATGCCTACGCTGAATAGCTTCGGTACACGCACTGAGATCCGCGTCCTCGACAAGCCCGTACAGATTTACAGCCTGCCCGCGCTCGAAAAGGCAGGATTCCCCGGCGTCTCGCGTCTCCCGTACTCGATGAAGATCCTGCTCGAGAACCTGCTGCGTCGGGAGGACGACGCGTTCGTCAAGGCCGACGACATTCGCGCGGTGGCCAAGTGGGACGCGAAGGCGAACGTGCAGAAAGAGATTTCGTTCATGCCGGCGCGGGTGCTGCTGCAGGATTTCACCGGCGTGCCCTGCGTCGTCGATCTGGCGGCGATGCGTGACGCGGTGATTGCGCTCGGCGGAAATCCCGTTCGCGTGAATCCGTTGCAGCCGGTCGAGCTCGTCATTGACCACTCGGTGCAGGTCGACTACTTCGGACGCCCCGACGCGTTCACGCTGAACGCAGAGCTCGAGTTCTCGCGCAATCGCGAGCGCTATGCGTTCCTGCGCTGGGGACAGAACGCGTTCAACAATTTCAAGGTCGTCCCACCTGACACCGGCATTGTTCATCAGGTGAATATCGAGTACCTCGCTCGCGTCGTCGTCGCGCAGAGTGTGGACGGCGTCAACCTGGCGTATCCCGATACTTTGGTCGGCACCGACTCGCACACGACGATGGTCAACGGTCTCGGTGTCGTGGGATGGGGCGTTGGGGGTATCGAGGCCGAGGCAGCGATGCTTGGTCAGCCAAGCTCGATGTTGATTCCACAGGTGCTCGGGTTCCGACTGAGCGGCGCGATGCCCAAAGGCACGACGGCCACCGACCTCGTGCTCACGATCACCGAAGTGCTTCGTAAGCACGGCGTCGTGGGCAAGTTCGTCGAGTTCTTCGGCGAGGGGCTCAGCGCGCTGACCATTGCCGACCGCGCGACGCTCGGCAACATGTGTCCCGAGTACGGGGCGACCGTCGCGATCTTCCCGATCGATCACATGACGCTCGATTACCTGCGGCTCACCGGACGCGATGCGTCGCAGGTCGCGCTCGTCGAGCAGTACGCGATGGCTCAGGGGCTCTTCCGCACGCCGGGCAGTCCCGACGCGATCTACTCGGAAGTGATCGACCTGGATCTCGCCTCGATCGAGCCGAGCCTGGCCGGACCGAAGCGTCCGCAGGATCGCGTGTCGCTCTCGAACGCCAAGACCGCGTTCCAGTCGGCCTTGCCGTCGATGCAGATGCCGGCCAAAGGATCCGGTGGCACGTCACCCGCGGCGCGTTCGGCAGTCGCGGTTGCGGAACCGGCGGTTGGGACGCTGGATCACGGCGCGGTTGTGATTGCGGCGATCACCAGCTGCACGAACACATCGAATCCCAGCGTGATGATCGGTGCCGGGCTCGTCGCGAAGAAGGCGGTGGAGCGTGGCCTGAAGCGCCAGCCGTGGGTGAAGAGCAGTCTCGCACCTGGCTCGAAAGTCGTCACCGAGTACCTCAATGCGGCGGGCTTGACGCCATATCTCGATCAGCTCGGATTCAATCTGGTGGGGTACGGCTGCACGACGTGCATCGGGAACAGCGGACCGCTGCCCGAGGAGATCGCCGCGACGGTTCGTGAGAAGAACCTTGTGGTGTGCTCGGTTCTGAGCGGCAATCGAAACTTCGAAGGACGCATTCAGCAGGACGTGCGCGCCAACTACCTCGCGTCGCCGCCGCTCGTTGTCGCCTACGCGCTGGCGGGATGGATCACGACCGACATCACGACGGAGCCACTCGGACACGACCCCGCGGGGCGTCCCGTGTATCTGAAAGACATCTGGCCAACCGAACACGAGCTGCAGGAGACGATGCTCAAGGCGGTGACGGCCGACATGTTCCGGCGCAGTTACCACGATGTGTTCAGTGGCGATACGCGTTGGCAAGGTCTGCAAGTGCCTGAGGGCAGCGTGTTCGCGTGGGACAACGATTCCACGTACGTGCGCAAGCCGACGTTCCTCGAAGGCATGACGATGGACCCGGCGCCGCTGACCGACATCACCGGCGCGCGCATGCTCGCCGTGCTCGGCGACAGCGTGACGACCGATCACATTTCACCGGCCGGCTCGATCAAGGTCGACAGCCCGGCGGGGAAGTATCTGATCGAGAAGGGCGTGAAGCCGGCCGATTTCAACTCGTATGGTGCGCGTCGCGGCAATCACGAAGTGATGATGCGCGGCACGTTCGCCAACGTCCGCCTGCGCAACCTGATGGCACCCGGCACCGAAGGCGGCGTGACGCGGTATCAGCCGAATGGCGAGCAGATGACGATCTTCGACGCATCGGTGAAGTATCAGGATGCTGGCGTGCCGCTGATGATCGTTGCGGGCAAGGAATACGGATCGGGATCGTCGCGCGACTGGGCCGCCAAGGGCACATATCTGCTCGGCGTGAAGGCCGTCATCGCCGAATCGTTCGAACGAATCCACCGCAGCAACCTGGTCAACATGGGCGTGCTGCCGCTGCAGTTCAAGCTGGGTGACACCGCCGCCTCGCTCGGGATCAACGGCACCGAGTCGTTCCAGATCACAGGCGTGGCCGCCGGCCTGAAGCCACGCGGGGACGTCATGGTCATCGCAACCGAGACCGACGGCTCGACGCGCGAGTTCACGGTCACCGTCCGGATCGATACGCCGGAGGAACTGATCGCCTTCAAGCACGGCGGCATACTCCCGTACGTGGTACGACAGCTTGTCGGAAAGTCGTAAGGTCAAAGGGCAAAGGTCAAAAGGCAAAGGCGCCTTTGACCTTTGACCTTTGACCTTTGACATTTGCCCTTGGACCTGCGTCACATTCTTCTATTCCCGGTGTCCTTCCTTCAGAGCAGCATCAATGAACGCTCTGGCTGATCTGGTGGTTGCCGCCCAATCGGGCAACGTCGAGGCGTACGGGCGACTCGTCCAGGCGACGCAGACGATGGCGTATGCCGTCGCGCTCAGCGTGCTCAAGGATTCGACCGCCGCGCAGGACGCGGTGCAGCAGGCTTACCTGCGCGCGTTCCGGCGCCTTGGCGATCTGCAGGAGCCCGCCACGTTCGCCGGATGGCTCCGTCGCATCGTCATCACCTCGGCGCTCAACATGCGGCGAGCGCGACGGTGGACGCTCCTGTCGCTCGACGATGTTCCGGATGTTCCAGTCCTGGACGAGGCGGAGACGCGGTGGTCTGAGGCGCAGCGACATCGCCTGGCCCATGCGCTTCTGATGCTGACGCCGGAGGAACGTCAGCTCTGCGATCGGCGCTACCACGGTGGCTGGAGCACGGCGCGACTCGCGGCAAACGCCGGAGTGGATGACGGCGCGATGCGCAAACGGCTACAGCGCATTCGCGACAAGCTGCGCAAGGAGATGGAAGTGGCTGAACAACGCGCAATCCGGCCCGACGAGATCCGGGCCGATCTGCCCGCCAAGGTCGTTGAACTGCTGGCGAGGCCCAAGCTCACCGACCTGCCTGAGAATCCGGTCGGCAAGATGCTCGACCTTCTGCACTCAGCCTATCCCGAGTTCGCCGAGCAGAGCATCCCCGAGGTGGTCGACCTCGCCGAAGCGAAGAAGACGATCGCGAGCGAGGCGATGTACATCGATCCGGTGGAGCTCCATCGCGTTGATGAGCACCGAATTCTTCGGTACGACCTGACATTGCCGCTGTTGCTGACCGTTCGATACGAAGGGAAGCCACTGCAGATCTGGACCGCTGGCAAGTGCTATCGGCTCTGTCAGCAGGACGCCATGCACCTCGAAGCCTTTCATCAGGCGGAAGTGCTGTGGGTGGACGAACGCTCGCGTCTCGATCCGTGGCAGATGACGGGCCGCGTGCTGCGGTCGGTCAATCGAGCTCTGCCCGGCCGCACAGTGAAGATCGTGCCTACTCAGTACGCAATGTGCAGCCAGGCCTGGGAGCTCGAAGTCGATGACGAAGGGCGCTGGTCGGAAGTGCTCGCGTGGGGCGTGTACAGCGACCGGATCGTCAGGCATCTGGGCGGAGATCCCGAGCGGCATGTCGCCGTCGGTGTCGGCTACGGGCTCGAACGGATCGCGATGCTTCGATACGGGATAGACGACGCCCGCAAGATCGACGTCGCGAGTGTTGCGTAACGTTCGTACTTCGCGCGATCGCGATACGGCACAATCCGAAACCACTTGCCTCGTCTCGAGTGAGAAGAGGCGCAATTCGCTCTGAATCGGCCCTGGCATTTCGCCTGCACTGGGGCCGCTCGATGAAACGAAACGATCCAGAAGGCATCGACGAGCGCGCGTATCGCTTCTACTGTGACGTGGTAGCGTTCGTCGAAACGGTTCCCATCGGGCCAACGACGAGCCGCATCATCGGGCAACTGCTCGACGCCGCAGGCTCGATCGGCAGCAATCGCGAGGAGGCGCTGAGCCGGTCCTCAACTCGCGAGAGGATTCATTTCAACGAGATCTCGCTGCGCGGCGCCAGCGATTCAGTGCGCTGGCTTCGCGCATGCGCGTCGCGTCGGCTCGGATCGCAAGAGAAATGCGGACCGCTGATCGAGGAAGGTCAGCAACTGGCTCGCCTGCTGACGAGAGTCGTCATTCGCGCAAAACGGGAGGACGAGTCAGGACGTAAGACCGGGACGTAGAGGCGGGTCTTTCAGACCCGCCTGCGAACTAAGATTGGTCGATGGTTGACGCCGCGAGCATCAAGCAGAAGGCCGTCTCGCTCGGCTTCGATCTCTGCGGGATTGCTCCGGTAGATGCGTTTCCCGAGCTCGCGGTCCTGCAAGAGTGGTTGGCGAACGGCTACGCGGGTGAGATGGCCTGGATGGCCCGTACCGCAGAACGGCGCGCGGACGTTCGTCATGTCGTCCCCGGCGCGCGCAGCGTGATCGTGACCGGCACTTTGTACAACACCAACCGGCCGTACTCAGACGAGCTGTCGCCCGATGTGGCGCGCATTTCTCGATATGCGTGGGGGGACGACTATCACGATGTGCTCAAGGCGCGGCTGAACGAACTGCTCGAGTGGATGCGCGCACAGTCGGACGAGGTATTCGATGCGCGCGCATACGTGGATACCGGTCCCGTTCAGGAGCGCGTGTACGCGCAATACGCCGGCTTGGGCTGGATCGGCAAGAACACCTGTCTGATCAATCCTGAACTCGGGTCCTGGCTGTTTCTCGGCGAAATCATCTGCACGCTGCCGCTCGAGCCGGATACGCAGGGCCTGGAACAATGTGGCAGTTGCACGCGCTGTCTCGAGGCGTGTCCGACCGACGCGCTGGTCGAGCCTGGAGTGCTCGACTCGAATCGCTGCTTGTCATACCTGACGATCGAGCTGCGATCGGAAATCCCCGACGAACATCGGCGGCCGCTCGGCAGTCACATTTACGGCTGTGACATCTGTCAGGAAGTCTGTCCCTACAATCGTCCCGCACCCCGTTCCGATGCCGGCGAGTGGCAGCCGCGAGCCGGACTGGACCTTCCTCGTCTGGTCGAACTGTGGCGACGGCCGGATGCGGAGCTTCGCCGGCTGACCAAAGGTGGCCCGATGACGCGCGCCAAGATCGCCGGGCTGCGACGTAACATCGCTGTGGCGATCGGGAATAGCGCCGACGTGGACGCGATCGATCAGCTGGACACAGAAGACGCTGACCGGCCGTCACTTGCCGACGCACTCGTGCGCGAGCACATCGACTGGGCACGCGCCCAGAGCCCCAAGCCCAAAGCCTGAAGCCCAAAGCCGAAGCCGAAAGCCGAAAGCCAAAAGCCAAAAGCCGAAAGCCCAAAGCCGTCGAGTATGATCGTCGCTCGGAGGTGACCATGACGTCACGACGAACCGCCTGGGTAGGAGTGGTTCTGTCTGCGGTGATGATGATGGCTGCAACCGCGGCCGCTCATCATTCCTTCGCGGTGTTCGATCACACGCGGACCCTGACGATTCGCGGAACGGTGACGAAGTTTCAATGGACGAACCCGCATGGGTTCCTCGAGGTGGACGTCCCGCAGCCCGACGGAACGACGAAGCACTACAGCATCGAGTTGACCAGCATCAACATGATGCAGCGTGTCGGCTGGCGTTCGAACATGATCAAAGCCGGCGACAAGGTCACGGCCGTTGTGGCACCACTGCTGAGTGGCGACCCGGTCGGTCTCGGGCTCGAGGTGACGATGGCGGATGGCACGACGAAGCCGCTGCCCGTGCCGAACGCCGGCAGCTTCAAGCGGACGACTGAGACGCAGTGAGAAGGTCATGAGAGCACCTCACCTTGCTTTGTCGTTGACGCTCGCGGCCCTGGTCGCGGTGGTGGCGGCGCAGTCCGCCGCACGTGCGCAGAGCAAACCAGCCGCGCTGCCTGATATCACTGGATCGTGGGAGCGGCACGGACTCGGCCCGGGAGCACGAGCCGGCGGACCGCGCGATGCAACCATTCCTCCCCCTCCGCCCCAGCCACAGCTCAAACCGCAGTATGCGAAGGAGTGGCAGGACCGCATCACAGCGGGACGGGCGGCTGACGCCAAAGGCGAGCCGCTCGCCACGAACTACACCGATTGCCTGCCTGACGGCATGCCGACGATGATGGGCGCGATGTTCCCGATGGAGATCCTGCAGAGCCGCGGGCAGGTCACCGTCATCGAGGAGGCTTTCACGCAGGTGCGTCGCATCCTGATGGACAAGCCACAGAAGTCGGTTGAGGATGTCGAGCCCGGCTTCTACGGATATTCGGTCGGGCGCTGGGAAGGTGACACGCTGGTTGTTGATACGATCGGGATCAAGGAGAACGTGCGTTTCCAGAACATGCCGCACTCGCCCCAGATGCGAATCAAAGAGCGCATGAAGCTGGTCTCGCCCAACGTCCTCTGGAACGAGATCACGATCGAGGACCCGGTGGTGCTCGAGAAGCCCCACACCTACACTGTGGCGTATCGACGCATGCCGGACTACACGCTGCTCGAGTACGTGTGCGAAGACAATCGCGAGTACGCGGACGACAAAGGGCGACAGAAAATCCGTATCAACTGACCATGCCAGGACCGGCGCCACTTCTTTTGCTCTCGATGCCGCAGATGGCGGATCCCAACTTCGCGCGAAGTGTGGTCCTGCTGTGCGACTACACCGAACGCGGTGCGTTTGGCTTGATCGTCAATCGGCAAATGGACGAATTCGCCCACGCCGTGGTGAAGACCGATCCCAAAGTGAACGTGGACCCGGATCTGCGGCTCTTTGTTGGCGGCCCGGTTGACGCACACAGCACCTGGATCGTCATGGCCGAGGCTCAGGGCCCGGATGACGAACAGCGCGAGGTGTGCCCTGGTGTGCTCCTATCCGTCTCTCGGCGACTGACGCTCGAGTTGCTGCAGTCGCCACCCTCGAACCGCGCGCGTGTCGTCGTCGGCTGTGCGGTGTGGGGGCCGGGTCAGCTCGATGCCGAGATCGCCGAATCGTCGTGGCTGACGATGGATATCGATCCATCGCTGATCTTCGGCGTTCCGCCGGAGCAAATGTGGGAGACGGCGATTCGTCGTCTCGGGACGGATCCTGCGAAGCTGCAGGTGAGCTCAGGAGTGCACTGAGACGCGCACGCGAAAGCGTGCGCTCTACGCTCACACATGAAACATTTCATCCTGCTTATTTCGAGTCTCGCGCTTGTGACCGCATGCAGCCGCGAGGCTTCCCAACCAGCCGTGCCAACCCAAACCACGACCGCCGCTCCAGCCGCCGACACCGAAACCAAGAAGCTCGAGACGATGGCCGCGCGGTTTGCGCCTGTCGATCTCACCGCTGACATTTCGAAGCTGCCAGACAACGAACGGCAGGCGCTCGCGAAGCTGGTTGAAGCGGGAAGGGTCTTCGACGCGTTGTTCCTGCGTCAGGTCTGGAACGGCAACGAGACGATGTTGTTGGACCTGGTGCGCGATGGCTCAGCGCTCGGACGTGCGCGGCTGCATTACTTCGTGATCAACAAGGGACCGTGGTCGCGACTCGACCACAACGAGCCGTTCATTCAGGGCGCGCCGGCCAAGCCGCCACAGGCGAACTTCTATCCGGCTGGTGCCACCAAGGAAGAGGTCGAAGCCTGGATGAAGAGTCTCTCTCCGGCCGAGCATGCGCGCGCAACCGGATTCTTCACGACGATCCGCCGTGGCCCGGACGGCAAGTTCATCGCGGTGCCGTACTCGCTCGAATATCAAGGCGAGCTCGCACAGGTGAACACTCTGCTCCGCGAAGCAGCGGCGCTCACGACGCAGCCGACGCTCAAGAGCTTTCTCGAGAAGCGCGCCGCAGCGCTGTTGAGCAACGACTATTACGACAGCGACATCGCCTGGATGGGCCTCGATGCCAGCATCGAACCGACCATCGGTCCGTACGAGACGTACGAAGACGAGTGGTTCGGCTACAAGGCCGGGTTCGAGTCGTTCATCACATTGCGCGATGATGCCGAGACGCAGAAGCTGTCGCGATTCAGCTCCGAACTGCAGGATGTCGAGAACAACCTGCCCATCGATCCGAAATTTAGAAATCCGAAGCTTGGCGCCTCTGCGCCCATTCGAGTGGTCAACACCGTGTTCTCGTCCGGCGACGGCAACCGTGGTGTCCAGACCGCCGCGTTCAACCTGCCGAATGACGAGCGGGTGATCACCGAGAAGGGCTCCAAGCGAGTGATGCTGAAGAACACGCAGGAGGCCAAGTTCAAGACGGTGTTGCAGCCGATCAGCATGGTGGCGCTGGCCGCCGACGACCGCAAACACCTGTCCTTCGACGCGTTCTTCACCCACATCCTGATGCACGAGTTGATGCACGGGCTCGGGCCGCACAACATCAACGTCGGCGGGCGTGCGACGAACGTTCGTCTGGAGTTCAAGGACATCTACAGCACCATCGAAGAAGCCAAAGCCGACATTTCGGGGCTCTGGGCACTGCAGTTCCTCGTCGATCGCGAGAAGCTCGACAAGTCGTTCAACGAGACGATGTACACCACGTATCTCGCGTCGATGTTCCGCTCGATCCGCTTCGGCATCACCGAAGCACACGGCCGCGGCGTGGCGATCCAGCTCAATTACTTCCTCGATCACGGCGGGGTGACCGTCGCCCAGGACGGCACGTTTGCCGTCAACATGGAGCGCATCAAGCAGAACGTGACCGACCTGACGCGCGACATCATGACGATGCAGGCGACCGGTGATGTGCAGGCGGGCAAGCAGATGATCGAGAAGCTCGGTGTTGTCCGGCCGCCGGTGCAGGCCGTGCTCGATAAGTTGAAGGACGTGCCCGTCGATATCGAGCCGCGGTTTGTGACTGCCGATCAGCTACTGGCTGGAAAGCGGTAGCCCAAAGCCTAAAGCCCAGAGCCCGCGTCCAGAGCCCGAAGCCCAGATATAATCCGGCCACATTTTCAAGGAGCTTCCTGTGCGCATCAGGCGTCTTCGTGGCCGTGCCATCCTTCTGCTCGCCGTCTTCACGACGGCCGGTCTTCTGGTCGCACGCGAGCTCGCCGGTCAGAGCCGGAACACTGTGCAGGCACCGTACTTCGAGGTCGATCCCTTCTGGCCGAAGGCGCTGCCCAATCATTGGGTCCTCGGCTCGTCGATCGGCGTGTCAGTGGACGAGCGCGACCACGTGTGGATGATCCATCGCGGCTCGGCGACGCTGGCCGACAAAGAGAAAGCGCTCGAAACGAAGCTGTCCGACGAGTGCTGCGGCGCGGCGCCGCCAGTGCTCGAGTTCGATCCCGAGGGCACACTCGTAGGGCACTGGGGCGGTCCCGGCCAAGGCTACGAATGGCCGACGTCGAATCACGGCATCACCGTCGATCACAAAGGCAATGTCTGGATCGGTGGCAACGGCCCGGGCGACTCGCAGGTCCTGAAGTTCAGTCGCAGCGGCAAGTTCCTCCTGCAGATCGGCAAGGCCAACGCGCGCATGGTTCAGGCCGCGAGTGGCGCGAAGCCCACCTACGCCGGCGGCAGCAACGATCAGGTCTCATTTGGACGCGTGGCGAAGATCTTCGTGGACCCGGCGGCGAATGAGGCGTACCTCGCCGATGGCTACTTGAACAAGCGCGTCGCCATCATCGACGCCGACAGCGGCAAGTTCAAACGCTACTGGGGCGCCTACGGCAACAAGCCTGACGACACCGACCTCGGTCCCTACAAGGCGACCGACCCGCCGGCGAAGCAGTTCCGCTCACCGGTGCATTGCGCCGATCTCTCGAACGACGGGCTCGTGTATGTGTGCGATCGTCCGAACAATCGGATCCAGGTGTTCAGGAAGGACGGCACGTTCGTGAAGGAAGCGTTCTTCGCGAAGAACAGCCTCGGCGACGGCTCGGTCTTCGATCTCGCGTTCTCGAAGGACCCGGCGCAGACGTATCTCTACATGGCCGACGGCAACAACATGAAGATCCGAATCCTGCGCCGCGACACGCTCGAAGAGCTCACCAGCTTTGGTGACGGCG
>Ga0310810_10006388_pt1 | contig 13310 bp, 11 predicted proteins | sample NCmetagenome_FD_207641 | JGI IMG/M metagenome (GOLD analysis project Ga0310810, IMG submission 207641) | Soil microbial communities from experimental microcosm in Duke University, North Carolina, United States - NC | ecosystem: Engineered > Artificial ecosystem > Soil microcosm > Unclassified ... | reverse complement strand
ACGAACTGGCATCGAGGGTCGTCTCGCCGCGTACGGCGTAACCATCGCGCAGCGCCAATGCCTGCTCGGGATGGCGCTTGCCGATGACCGCACTTGCCGCCAGCGTCAGGCCCAGCGCGTTCTCGACAGCCTCCTCGCGCGGCTCGACTGGCCCGATCGAAAGATCGAAGCTTGCCAGGACATCGGCGAGCGGGGTCAGCCGCGCGATCCGCTGGATTTCGGAATCCGCAACCATGCGGGGAACTTGACGCGATCCGGCGGGGGTGTCCAGTGTCGTCCGATCACGGTAAAGCGATTGATCCGATGGGCGAATCCAAGGTCAACATGCGCGGGCTCAAATGTCCGCTGCCGGCGCTAAAGACGCGCAAGCTGCTGTCGAAGATGTCTGCGGGCGACGCGCTGGAAATCGAATGCACCGATCCGCTCACCACCATCGACATCCCGAACCTGATCCGGGAGACTGGCGACACCATCGAGAGCACGGTCAAGAAGGGCCGCGTGCTGACGTTCCGGATCAGGAAGGCTTAGTTCTTGCCGAGCAGCCCGGCGCGCTCCAGCGCCGGCTTCCAGGTCGCAACCTCGTCGTCGATGAACTTGTTGAACTCGGCGACGCTCATCGGGTCGGCGATCAGGCCGTCGCGCCGCAATCGCGCCGCCACTTGGGGTGTCTGTACGGCGCGGTTGATCTCGGCGTTGACCTTTTCGGTGATGTCCTTCGGCAAATGCGCGGGCCCCGCCAGTCCGAACCACAAGGTGGCGACCATGTCGTAACCAAGCTCCTTGAAGGTCGGGATGTCGGGGAAGTCCGGCAGCCGTGTCTTGCCGGTGTGGGCAAGCGCGCGAAGCGTGCCGCCGCGAACCAGAGCTGCGGCTGATGACACGGTCTGGACCGAGAAGACGATGTGTCCGCCGGCGAGATCGGTCAGGCCCTGCGAGGCACCCTTGTAGGGCACATGCTCGAACTTCACGTTGGCGAGGTGTGCGAGATTCTCCCCGAACAGGTGGCCGGAGCTGCCAACGCCCGATGACGAGTAGGTGGGCGGCTTTTCGGCGGTCCGCGCTTGCTCGATGAACTCCTTCAAATTTTTGGCCGGGTTGTCCTTGTTGACGACGACGATCAACGGCGAGCCTGCGATCAGGCCGATGTTGGTGAGGTCGCGCTTGACGTCGTAGCCGAGCTTCGGATTGGTCAGCGGGTGCAGCACCAGCAGCGAGGCGTTGGTGAGCGCGAAGTTGTAGCCGTCGGGCGGCGAGTCGGCGACGAACTTGACGCCGATGGTGCCGCCGCCGCCGGCGCGGGTTTCGACGAAGAACTGCTGCTTGTAGGTCGCCGAGAGCTGTTCGGCGGCAATCCGGGTGAGCACGTCGGCGGTGCCGCCGGCCGCGAAAGTGCTGACCATCCGCACCGGCCGGGACGGCCATTCGTCGGCGGAGGACGGGGCGGCCGCAAGCGCAGAAAACACCAGGGCGAGGGTGGTGTACGTGCGAGTCATGGCGGCTCCATTGCGATTTCCGGCGCCGACTCTAGGCGTCCCACCGCCGTTCCGGCAACCGACGCGAAGCCGCAGACCAGCCATGGACAACGCCGGGTTTATCGGGGAATGTCGAAGCCGTTCTGCAATCCCCCGGGTGAGTTTTCGATGGCTATTCCCAAAGCATCCCAAGCCCTTGCGCGCTTCACCGTGCTTGACCTGACGCGGGTGCGCTCAGGCCCCACCTGCGTGCGCCAACTGGCCGATTGGGGCGCCAACGTCATCAAGATCGAAATGCCGCCGGACGACAAGGGCGGCGAGGGCATGGGCGGCCCGCGCGAGGGTGGCGACTTCCAGAATCTGCACCGCAACAAGCGGAGCATGACGCTCAATCTGAAGTCCAAGGAAGGCCGCGCCGCGTTTCTGAAGATGGTCAAGAAGGCCGATGTGGTGGTCGAAAACTTCCGGCCCGACGTGAAGCGGCGGCTCAAGATCGATTACAAGGATCTGAAGAAGGTCAATCCGAAGATCGTTTACGGCAGCATCTCCGGCTTCGGCCAGAACGGGCCGTACGAGAATCGTCCGGGTTTCGATCAGATCGCCCAGGGCATGGGTGGGTTGATGTCGATCACCGGCTTGCCGGGGCAGGGACCTGTGCGTGTCGGCATCCCGGTCGCGGACCTCACCGCGGGCTTGTTCTGCGCGCTCGGCATTCTCACCGCGCTGCTCGAGCGCGAGAAATCTGGCAAGGGCCAGCACGTCGAGACGTCGCTGCTGCAAGCGCAGATTTTCATGCTCGACTTCCAGGCCGCGCGTTGGCTGGTCGCGCAGGAGGTCGCCAAGCAGGCCGGCAACGATCATCCGACCTCGATCCCGACCGGTGTGTTCAAGACCACCGACGGCTATATCAACATCGCCACCACCGGTGGTGCGATCTGGGAGCGCTTCTGCAAGGCGCTCGGCGCCGGCGCGATGCTGAAGAACCCGGACTATTCGTCGTCGAAGCTTCGCTCGGCGAACCGCAAGGCGCTCAACGCCGAGATCGACACCTACACGCAGCACAAGAGCAGCGGGGAGTGGATCGACATCTTCGCCAAGGCCGCCGTGCCGTGTGGGCCGATCTATTCGATCGACCAGGTGTTCGCCGATCCGCAGGTCAAGCATCTGGGTATCGCGCAAAGCGTCAAGAAGAAGGACAAGTCGACGCTCACCCTGGTCGGTCAGCCGTTCCTGATGTCGCGCACCAAAAGCAAGATCGCAGCGCCGCCGCCCACGCTCGGCCAGCACACCGACGAGGTGCTCAAGGAATTCGGCTTTAAGCCGAAGGAAATCGCCGCCTTGCGTAGAGCGAATGCGCTATAGTTGAGCAACGAACATCCACCGTCATGCCCGGCCTTGTGCCGGGCATCCACGTCTTTCTTTTTTGCAAGCAAGACGTGGATGGCCGGGACATAGGCGAGCGAAGCGACGCCGTTCTTCGAACGGCTATGCCCGGCCATGACAATTGAGAGGTTGATGCCATGACACAGGCTGCTGCCGTCGCCACGCCGCAGGCGGAAAAGATGCTGTCCCGTAAGGAGGGCAGCGTCGGCACCGTGATTTTCAACAATCCCGAGCGCCACAACGCCGTCTCGCTCGACATGTGGAAGATGGCGGGCGAGATGCTCGACGACTTCCGCAACGACGACAACATCAAGGTTGTCGTGGTCACCGGCGCTGGCGGCAAGGCGTTCGTCTCGGGCGCCGACATCTCGCGTTTCGAGAAGGAACGCTCGAGCGAAGACGCGGTGAAGCACTACAACGAGGTGGTCGACAAGAGCTACCGCGCCTTCCACGAGTTCCCAAAGCCTGTCATCGCCATGATCCGCGGCTATTGCATCGGCGGCGGCATGGGGCTCGCGACCTGCTGCGACATCCGCATCGCCACCGAGAAGTCGACGTTTGCCGTGCCAGCAGCGAAGCTTGGGCTTGGCTACGGCTACACCGGCTTGAAGCGGCTGGTCGATGTGGTCGGACCGTCGTTCGCGATGGAGATTTTTTACACGGCGCGGCAATTCACCGCAGCCGAGGCGGTGACCATGGGCCTCGTGAACCGGGTGGTTCCTGACGGAGAATTGGAGAGTTACGTCAAGAACTATGCCGAGACCATTGCCGGCAATGCGCCGCTCACTATCAAGGCGGTCAAGGTGGTGGTCAGCGAGATGATGAAGGACGAAAGCAAGCGCGACTTGAAGCGGGCGCAGGATGCGGTGGACGCCTGCTTCCGCAGCCGCGACTACGAGGAAGGCCGCAAGGCCTTTATGGAGAAGCGCAAGCCGGTGTTCACAGGACGCTAGCCAGATTGGAAATGCTCTGCATTCCGGGTACGCGCAGCCTGGAACAACGGGCAAATCGCGGTGTTCGTGTTGCAACGGGTTTAGGGGAATTCAGTGGCGTCGGTCGAACTGCGCGGGTTGACAAAAAAATACGGGCCGAATGCCGTCGTCGATAACGTTTCTCTGACGGTCGAGCACGGCACGCTGGTTTGCCTGCTCGGGCCGTCCGGCTGCGGCAAGACCACGACGCTCCGGCTGATCGCGGGTTTCGTGGAGCCGACCGAAGGGGAAATCCGAGTCGGCGACCGCATCGTATCCTCGCCGCAGAAGACGCTGCCGCCCGAGCGGCGCAACATGTCGATGATCTTCCAGAGCTATGCGCTGTGGCCGCACATGACGGTGGCCGAGAACATCATGTACGGGCTCAAGCTCCGCAAGATCGACAGCGCAACGATCAAGCAGAAGCTCGACGCGATCCTCGCCACCACGCGACTGGCGCCGCTGGCGCAACGCTATCCCGGTGAACTGTCCGGCGGCCAGCAGCAGCGCGTGGCGCTGGCGCGCGCGCTGATCGTCGAGCCGGAGACGCTGCTGCTTGATGAGCCGCTGTCCAACCTCGACGCCAACCTGCGCGAGGAGATGCGCTTCGAGGTTCGCAGACTGCACGATGCGTTCCGCTACACCACTGTTTATGTCACCCACGACCAGTCCGAGGCGATGACCACGGCCGACGTGATCTGCGTCATGAATCTCGGCAAGATCGAGCAGGCCGGCTCGCCTGAGGACATCTACGACCGGCCGCGTTCGGAGTTCGTCGCCCGCTTCATCGGCATGAGCAATGTGTTCAAGGGCAAGGCGCTCGGCGACGGCCGTGTCGAGTTTGCCGGCGTGCCGCTGCGCGTCACCGGCGAGCCGCTGCAACTGAACGCCATGACGCCGGTGTCGATCCGCCAGCACCAGGTCGAGCTTCTCGCTGCGGAACCCGCCGCCAAGGACAACGTGGTTCCGGCCAAGGTGGTGCGGCAGGTGTTTCTCGGATCGAGCCGGGACTATATGGTCGAAGCGGCCGACGGCACGCAGCTTCGCGTTGTGACCGAGGCCACCGAGAGCGCCGGGCCGGGAGCGAATGTCTGGCTCCGCTTGCCGCCGGAGCGCTGCCGGACGCTGGCCGGATAAGCCGAATGCGGCATCCGGAGAAATTGGGAAGCCGGGGGCGACCGAGGAGGAAAACACGATGGCGCGTATGGTATCGCGGCGCGATCTGCTCAAGGCTTCCAGCGTCCTAGCGCTGACGTTGCCGGCGACGCCGCTTCGCGCCGCCGCGCCGCCGGCCGAGGCGGTGACGCCGGCGCTGATCGAGGCGGCCAAGAAAGAAGGCAAGGTCGTCTACTACACGTCGATCGATCTTTCGCTCGCCGAGAAAATCGCCAAGGCCTTTGAGGCTAAGTATCCGGGCATTGCCGTGCGCGTCGAGCGCACCGGCGCCGAGCGCGTGTTCCAGCGCATCAGCCAGGAGTATTCCAGCCGCATCTACGCCGTCGATGCGGTGAACTCCTCGGACGCCGCGCATTTCATCGCCTGGAAGCGCGCGGGCGTCCTGCAGCCCTACGTTCCCGAGGATGTCGCCAAGTATTACCCGCCCGAGCACAAGGACGCCGACGGGCTCTATGCGAGCTTTCGCGTGGGCTTAAGCGTGATCGGCTACAACACCAATCTGGTGAAAGCCCAAGAAGCGCCGAAGAGCTTCGCCGATCTGCTCGATCCGAAATGGACCGGCAAAATGGTCAAGGCGCATCCGGGCTACAGCGGCAACGTGATGAGCGCGACATTCGAAATGGTCCGCGACATCGGCTGGGAATACTTCGAGAAGCTCGCCAAGCAGAAGATCATGCAGGTGCAGTCCTCGACCGATCCGCCGAAGAAGCTTGCGCTCGGCGAGCGCGCGGTGATGGTCGACGGCAACGAATACAACGCGTTGATCCTCAAAGAAGAGGGCAAACCTATCGAGGTGGTCTACCCCACCGAGGGCACGCCGATGGCGGTCGGTCCGAACGGCATCTTCAAGAACGCGCCGAACCCAAACGCCGCCAAGCTGTTCCAGAGTTTCTGCTTCACCCCCGAGTGCCAGCAGCTCGTTATCGACGTCGGCGCGCTTCGCTCGGTGCATCCGCAGGCGAAGGAAAAGCCCGGCCGCAAACCGTTCAAGGATATCAAGGTGATGAAGGACGATGCCGCGGGCGTCGAGAAGAATGCCCAGGACATTAAGGCGCGCTACAGCAAGATTTTTGGCGTGTAAGAAAGATCGGGGCGGGCAGGAAGCAAGCGAGGACGGACTATGAAAACCAAATTCACCCGGCGCGACATGCTCAAGGCCGGAACGGCGCTAGCCGCGACGCCCCTGTTTGCCGAGCCGCTCCGCGCCGCGGCGCCTCCCGCCGAAGCGGTGACGCCGGCGCTGATCGAGGCGGCGAAGAAGGAAGGCAAGGTTGTCCACTACACCTCTGTCGATCTGCCGCTCGCCGAAAAGGTCGCCAAGGCGTTCGAGGCGAAATACCCCGGCATCGCCGTCCGCGTCGAGCGCACCGGCGCCGAGCGCGTGTTCACCCGGATCGCTCAGGAGCGCGGCAGCAACATCCACGCTTGCGACGTGGTGCAGTCGTCGGACGCCGCGCACTTCGTGGTGTGGAAGCGCGAAGGTATTCTGCAGCCCTACGTCCCGGAGGAGGTGGCTCAGCACTATCCGCCGGCGCACAAAGATCCCGACGGGCTGTTCGCCAGCTACCGCGTCTATCTGTGCTGCATGGGCTACAACACCAGCCTGGTGAAGGCCGAGGACGCGCCGAAAAGCTTCGCCGATCTGCTCGATCCGAAATGGGCGGGCAAGATCGTCAAGGCGCACCCGAGCTACAGCGGCACCATCCTGACCGCGACCTACCAGACTGCGCGTGACGTCGGCTGGGACTATTTCGAGAAGCTCGCCAAGCAAAGGGTGCTGCAGGTCCAGTCGGCCTCCGACCCGCCGAAGAAGCTTGCGCTCGGCGAGCGCGCGATCATGGCCGACGGCATCGAGTACGGCATCTTCCAGTTGAAGGAGAAGGGCCAGCCGGTCGATGCCATCTATCCCAAGGAAGGCACGCCGCTGATCATCGGACCGAACGGCGTGTTGAAGAACGCGCCGAATCCGAATGCTGCGAAGTTGCTCCAGAGCTTCATGATGTCGGCCGAGTGTCAGCAGTTCAATGTCGAGTTCGGCGGGCTTCGCAGCGCCCACGCGCTGGTCAAGGACAAGGCCGGGCGCAAGCCGATGAAGGACATCAAGATCATGAAGGACGACGCCGCGGCCGTCGAAAAGGAGAGCGGCGAGATCAAGGCGCACTACACCAGACTGTTCAAGGTGTGAGGACCAACATGCGCAAAGGATTTTCTCGCCGCGACGTTCTCAAGGGCTCGGGCGCGATTGCGCTCGGGCTTTCGTCAACCCGGGTGCTGGCCGCGCCGCCACCGGCGACCGGGGTCACGCCGGCTCTGATCGAAGCCGCCAAGAAAGAAGGCAAGGTCGTCTATTACACATCGGTCGATCTGCCGCTTGCGGAGAAAATCGCCAAGGCATTCGAGGCGCGATATCCCGGCATCGCGGTGCGCGTCGAGCGCACCGGCGCCGAACGCGTGTTCCAGCGTATCGGCCAGGAGTATGGCAGCCGTATCCATGCGGTTGACGTGGTGAATTCGTCGGACGCCGCGCACTTCATCGTCTGGAAACGCGACGGCATCCTGGCGCCGTTCGTGCCGGAGGATGTCGCCAAGTCCTATCCGCCCGAGCACAAGGACGCGGACGGGCTGTTCGCCAGCTTCCGGATCGGGCTATCGATCATCGCCTACAATACCAACCTGGTGAAGAAGGAGGACGCGCCGAAGAGCTTCGCCGATCTGCTCGATCCGAAATGGACCGGCAAGATCGTCAAGGCGCATCCGGGCTACAGCGGCACCATCATGACCGCGACCTACCAGATCCAGCGCGATCTTGGCTGGTCCTATCTGGAGAAGCTGGCCCAGCAAAAGGTGATGCAACTGCAATCGGCGTCCGATCCGCCGAAGAAGCTCGCGCTCGGCGAGCGCGCCGTGCAGGCCGACGGCAACGAATACAACATCTTCCAGATCAAGGAGAGCGGCGGCCCGGTCGAGCCGGTCTATGCGACGGAGGGCACGCCGCTCGTGGTCGGACCGAACGCGGTGTTCAAGGACGCGCCGAACCCGAACGCCGCCCGGCTGTTCCAGTGCTTCTGCTTCTCGCCGGAGTGTCAGCAACTCATCTCCGATGTCGGCGGTCAGCGCTCGATCCATCCTGCGGTGAAGGAGAAGGCCGGCCGCAAGCCGTTCAAGGAGATCAAGACAATGAAGGAAGACGCCGCCGGCGTCGAAAAGATGGGCGAAGAGATCAAGACGCGATACAGCAAGCTCTTCAAAGTGTAAGGACACGTATCATGCAGAATGGAAAATTTTCGCGGCGTGACATCCTCAAGGGCTCCACGGCGCTCGCCGTCGGTGCGGTGTTCGCTGAGCCAGTGCGGGCGGCGGCGCCGCCGGCCGAAGCCATCACGCCGGCGCTCATCGAGGCGGCGAAGAAGGAGGGCAAGTGCTCCTTCTACACCGCGATGGACCTGCAATTTGCCGAGAAGCTCGGCAAGGAGTTCGAGGCCAAGTTCCCCGGCATCGCCGTCCGGGTCGAGCGTTCCGGCGCCGAGCGGGTGTTCACCCGCATCGGCCAGGAGTATTCGAGCAACGTCCACGCCGTCGACGTTGTCAACACCGCGGACCAGTCGCACTGCATTGTCTGGAAGCGCAACGGCTGGCTGGCGCCCTATCTGCCGGAGGAGGTCGTCAAGCATTACGGCAAGCAATACTACGACCCCGACGGCCTGGAGGTGACGACCCGCATCCTGGTTTCGCCGATCGCCTACAACACCGATCTGGTGAAGAAGCAGGACGCGCCGAAAAGCTTTGCCGACCTGCTTGACCCGAAATGGAAGGGCAAGATGGTCAAGGCGCATCCGGCTTACAGCGGCACCATCATGAATTCGACCTTCCAGGTCGCCCGCGACCTCGGCTGGGAGTACCTGGAAAAGCTCGCCAAGCAGAGCATTCTCCAGGTCCAGTCCGCCACCGACACGCCGAAGAAGATCGCGCTCGGCGAACGTGCCGTTATGGTCGACGGCGCCGGCTATCTCGTCATCCGCGAAAAAGAGGCCGGCAAGCCGGTGGAGGTTGTCTATCCGACGGAAGGCACGCCGCTGGCCACCGGCCCTAGCGCGGTGTTCAAGGCTGCGCCCAATCCGAATGCGGCGCGGCTGTTCTTCAACTGGATGCACTCGCGCGATGGCCAGCAGATTTTGGTCGACTGGGCGCGGCAATATTCGCCGCACAAGCAGACCGTCGAGAAGCCCGGCGTGCGCAAGCTCTCCGACATCAAGCTGATGAAGGAGGACCCCGAGGGCGTCGAGAAAGGCGCCGAAGAGATCAAGAAGCGCTACGCGCAGATTTTCAAGGTGTGAGCAGCGTTTTCGGATGCACTTCCCGCTCGCGCAAACCTATCAACGTCATGGCCGGGCATAGCCGTCCGAAGGACGGCGTCGCTTCGCTCGCCTATGTCCCGGCCATCCACGTCTTGCTTAAATTGCTTGGCTTGAAAGAAAGGCGTGGATGCCCGGCACAAGGCCGGGCATGACGAACTCAAATGGCCGTTGCTGAAACAGTTTCTTCCGCCCCGCGCATGTCGCACGGCTTCGACTTCACCAAGCTCGTGCTCTACGGCTTTGCGCTGGCGTTGTGTCTGCTCATCGTGTTGCCGATGTCGTGGCTGGTCTATTACAGCTTCACCGACAAGGACGGCGCGTTCACGCTGTCGAATTTCGCGTCTCTGGTGAGGGACTCGACGCTGCTCGATCCGTTCGTCACAACCTTCATCCTCGCCACCAGCACCAGCCTGATCTGCTGCGCCGTCGCGGCTCCGATGGGTTGGTTGGTGGCGCGGACCGACATGCCGCTCCGGCGCACGGTGCGCACACTGGTCACGGCCTCGTTCGTGACGCCGCCGTTCCTCGGCGCCATTGCCTGGGAATTGCTCGCTGCGCCGAATTCGGGGCTCCTCAACAAACTCTACCGCACGCTCAGCGGCGCGGAGATGGACGAGCATTTGTTCAACATCTACTCGTTCCCGGGCCTGATCTTCGTCATCGCCTGCTACACGTTCCCTTACGTGTTTGTGCTGGTCGCCAACGCGCTCGATCGTACGCCGGGCGAGCTCGAGGATGCCTCATCGGTGCTCGGTGGCGGCGCGTGGGTCACCGCACGGCGGATCACCATTCCGTTGGCGTTGCCGGCGATCCTTGCGGGCGCGCTCGTGGCATTCCTTCAGGCCATGACGTTGTTCGGCTCGCCGGCGATCCTCGCCATTCCGGCGGGCTACCACACCATGACCACCAAGATCTGGAGCCTGTTCCAGTACCCGCCGAAACCCGAGCTTGCCGCTGCCGCTTCGCTACCGCTCCTCATCCTGACCGTGATGCTGCTGCGTGCCGAGCACATGATCCTCGGCCGTCGCTCCTACGCGGTGCTCGGCGGCAAGAACAGCGAGCCGCGACTGATCCGTCTGGGCTCCTGGCGATACGCGGCGCTGGCGCTCTGCTTTATCGTGCTGCTCAACCCGGTGTTCCTGCCCTACGGCGCGCTGCTCAACGCGTCGTTCTCCAAGGTCGCCTCGCAGTTCATCTCGTTCAACAATTTCACGTTGCACAACATCGAGTTCGTGTTCACTGAACTGTCCGCTACCAAGCTCGCGTTGTACAACACGTTCGTGCTTGGTATTTCGACCGCGACCATCGGCACCGTGATCGCGGTTGTGATCTCCTATCTCACCACGCGCGAGGCGGTGACGGGCCACAAGGCGCTGGGCTTCCTGGCCACCGCGCCGGTGGCCATCCCGGGCATCGTACTCGGCGTCGGGCTGTTTCTGAGCTACACGCGGCCGCCGTTCGTGCTCTACGGCACGCTGTGGATTCTACTGCTGGCGTTCCTGACGCTCAGCATGCCGGCGGCCTATCAGCAGATGCAGTCGGCGTTCAAGGCGATCCACCCGGAGCTGGAAGACGCCAGCCGCATCCTCGGCGCGACGCGGTTGCGCGCACTATGGCAGATTACCGCGCCGCTGCTTCGCACCTCCGTGATCGCAACGTGGTGCTTCGTGTTCGTCGGCACCATCCGCGAGTTGTCCGCCGCGGTCATGCTGTTCACCTCGGAGACCAAAGTAATCTCGGTGCTGATCTTCGATCTCAACGAGAGCGGCGATCTGGCGGCGATTTCCGTGCTTGGCCTGATCATGCTGATCGTCACCTCGGTGATCGTCACGCTGGCCAACCGGCTGCGGCTCGGCGGCGGCAATGTGCGGCTACGGGACAATTGATGGACGCTAAGCTTCCCGATATCGCGCTGGCCGAGCATCTGGCCGGCCGTATCGCCGCGGTCGACGCTGGCAAGCTGCCGGCGGCGGCCCGCGAGAAGTGCCAGGAGACGCTGATCGATGTGGTCGGCCTCTGCATCGCCGCACGCAACGAGGACTACGTCAAGGCCGCGCTGAACGGCTGGGACGACGACGGCCCCTGCACCGCGATTGGGCACAGCCGCACGCTGAGCGCGGCCGGCGCGGCCTTCGTCAACGGCACGGCGGCGCATGGCGAGGACTTCGACGACACCTTCGAGGGTGGCCCGGTCCACGCCGGCGCGGTGATCGTGCCAGCGGTGCTGGCGATCTCCGAGCGATACAAGCTCGATGGTAAGGCCGCGCTGGAGGGGATGGCGGTTGGCATCGAATTGATGTGCCGGCTGGGCCTGGTCGCGCCAAAGATGGTGCACAAGGCGGGCTTCCATCCGACCGCAGTGTTCGGCGCGATGGGGGCTGCTGCTGCCGTCGCCAAGGCGCTCAAGCTCGAAAAGAAGCAGATCGTCGACGCGCTCGGTGTGGTCGGCTCGATGGCGTCGGGCATCATCGAATATCTCGCAGAGGGCACCTGGACCAAGCGCATGCACGCCGGCTGGGCGGCGCAATCGGGGATGCGGGCGGCGCTCTTGGCGCGCTCCGGTTTCTCCGGCCCCCGCACGGTGTTCGAGGGCGTACACGGGTTCTTCCACGGCTTCGCCAACACCACGCAGGGCAACTTCGACGCGGTGACCGGTGATTTCGGCCAGCGCTGGCTGACGCAGACGCTGGCCTTCAAGCTCTATCCCTGCGGAACCATGACGCACCCGTACATCGATTGCGCCCGGCGGCTTGGCGCTCGAAGAATTGGCGCGCGCGGCATCGAGCCCGGCGATGTCGTGGAGATGGTCTGCGATGTGGGCGAGGGCACCGTGCATCGGCTGTGGGAGCCGCTCGCCGGAAAGCAGACGCCGAACAATGGCTATGCCGGCAAATTCTCTACACCCTATTGCATCGCCGCGGGCTTCATCCGCGGCAATGTCGGCCTGTCCGATTTCTCGGACGCTGCGGTGAAAGACCTGAAGGTTGTGGCGCTCGCCAAGAAGGTCCGCTACCACATCGATCCGAACAATCCGTATCCGAACAACTTCACCGGTCACATCAAGGCGACGCTGCGCGACGGCAGCGTTGTCGAAGAACGTCAGCCGCACATGCGGGGCGGCGCACACGAGCCGCTGTCCCGCAAGGACATCGAGGACAAATTCCTTCTCAACGCCCACCACGGCGGATATGACGCGGCGCGGGCCCGTAAGGCGCTCAGAAGCTAGTTACCCACCGACGTCATGGCCGGGCATAGCCGTTCTAAGAACGGCGTTCTAAAACGCCTATGTCCCGGCCATCCACGTCTTGGCAAAGAAGTAAGGCGTGGATGCCCGGCACAAGGCCGGGCATGACGTGGAGAGGTTCGGACGATGGCAGATAAAGAACTCGCTGGCCGGGTGGCTATCATCACCGGCGCCGGCCGCAGCATCGGCCGCGCCATGGCCCTGGAACTGGCCGAAGGCGGCTGTGCGGTCGTCGTCAACGTGCGCAGCAATCGCGCCGAGGCGGAGGCCGTCGTCAAGGAAATCGAGGGCAAGGGCGGCAAGGGTTTGGTTGGCGTCGCCGACGTGGTCGACGCCAAGGCCGTCCACGCCATGGCCGATGCCGCGTTGAAGACATTCGGCCGCATCGACTACCTCATCAACAATGCGGCGCTGCGCGGCGAGAAGACCATTGAGCACATGACCTTCGAGGAATGGCGCCACATTACCGGTGTGGTGCTCGACGGTGCATTTCATTGTGTGAAAGCCTGCATCGAGTCCATCAAGAAGAGTGACGCCGGCTCCATCATCAACGTCGGCGGCCTCACCGGGGCGATGGGCGCGCCCGACCGTGTCCACGTCGTCACCGCAAAGGCCGGCGTCGCGGGCTTCACCCGCGGGCTCGCCCGCGAGTTCGCGGAGTACAAGATCACGGTCAACACGCTGGTCCCGGCGATGCTGGCCAAGCCCG
>Ga0310810_10006385_pt1 | contig 13311 bp, 7 predicted proteins | sample NCmetagenome_FD_207641 | JGI IMG/M metagenome (GOLD analysis project Ga0310810, IMG submission 207641) | Soil microbial communities from experimental microcosm in Duke University, North Carolina, United States - NC | ecosystem: Engineered > Artificial ecosystem > Soil microcosm > Unclassified ... | reverse complement strand
AGAATTTTTCCCGCGGACGGCTTGTCTCGATTCTCGAACCGTCGCCCGCGCGCCGGGCGCCCGAGTGTCCGTATGTCGCGTCCTGCGGCGGCTGCCAGTACCAGCATCTCGCTTATGAAGAAGAACTGCGCTGGAAGGAAAATCAGGTCCGCGACTATTTTGCCCGCGAGCTCAAAACCGATCCCGGGCGGGTCAAGGCCATCCGCCATGCCGCGAAACCTTACGGCTACCGGAACAGCGTCACGCTCCATGCGGCCCGCGGCGGCGTTCCCGGTTTTTTCGGCCGCGATAATGAGAGTGTGGTTCCCGTCGCCGAGTGCCTGATCGCGGATCCCGCCCTTGCGCCGGTGTTTTCCCGCAGCATTCCCCAAGGGGAAAAGAATCTCAGCTTCCGCCTTTCCGGCGCCGGGGAAATTCTCTCCAGCGCCGACGACCGCCTTTTCCAAGTGAGCCTTTTGGGCGAATCTTTCTGGACGCATTCGCGGAGCTTTTTCCAAAATAACCTGGCCGTCACGGAGCAGCTCCTCACGCAGGCCCGCGCGTGGGTGGACGAAGCGGGCCCCGATACTTTCATGGATCTTTACGCGGGTTCCGGCCTTTTTGCCCTGATGGCCGCGCCGGGCGTGAAGTCCCTTGTGTGCGCGGAAGAAAATCCTTATAGTCTTCAGGCGCTCGAGAAAAATCTGGAGGGGCGCCCCGCTTCCGTCGTTTTGGCCGAGGGCCGGGTCGAGTCGTTTTTGCATGAGCTCTGGGAAAAAGAAGCGAAGGGGAAGACTTTTGTCTTTCTCGACCCGCCGCGCCAGGGGCTGGCGCCGGAAGCCGCGGATTTTTTTGCGCACGACTTCGACGGCGAGGCGCTAGTTTACCTGTCCTGCCACATGGGCACGCTTCTCAGGGACTTGAAGAAGTTCCAGGCTAATCCCGCTTATGAATTGAAAGAAGTCGTTCCGTTCGACATGTTTCCGAGGACCAAGCACATCGAAGTCGCGGCTTTTTTCCGCCGCCGAAAGGAGTCTTAATGCCTACGATTTTCACGAAGATCATCAACGGGGAAATTCCCTGCCACAAGATTGCCGAAAGCGCCGATTACCTGGCGTTCCTCGATTTGAAGCCGATCCATGCCGGCCACACGCTCGTCATTCCGAAGAAAGAAGTGGATTACATCTTCGACATGGACGACGCCGCGCTCGGCGGGCTGGTAGCCTTTGCCAAAAAGGTGGCGCATGCGGTTAAAAAGGAAATCTCCTGCAAAAAAATAGGCGTGATGGTCGCGGGGCTTGAAGTGCCCCACGCTCATATCCACCTCGTTCCCATCCACGGCGTCGGCGACCTGAATTTCGCGAAAGCGCAGCCCGCTTCCCAGGAAGACCTCGCCGCCGTCGCGGAAAAAATCCGACGCCACTGGAAAGGCTGAAGTTCCTTCACTTCCGTTCCCTTTTTGCCGTTTTTTAGAAGTAAATCATGAGCATCCAGGGGACTTCCTTGAACAGAACCTTTTATCACGCGATCGCGCTGGCCTCGGCCGGGGCGGGCGTCTGCCTTGCCGCGGCAAGCCTGCTGCATCCGGCATTCGCGCACGCGGCGTTCAACCGGCTTTCCTTTTATATCCTGGCGCTCGTTGTGGCGGCCTGGGCCTCGGCGCTGAAAGAATGCGCGGACGCGCACCCGCCGGACTGGCGCGCCTTTCTCAGGGAATACGGTCCCGGCCTTGCCTTCTGCCTGACGGCCGCGGCTTTTATTTTTATTTCCGTGCGCCCGTATTTCCGCATCCTGGACGACGAGACCTGCCTGCTCTCTGTGTCCAAATCCATGCTGGCCGAAAGAAGCGTCGCCAACATCACGCAGGGCAAATGGCTTTTTTACAATCTCAGCGAAGGCGATTTCAACGAGCCCAAACGCCCGTTCCTGTTTCCTTTCCTGACGTATCTCCTTCACGTCCTGTTCGGCTACCGCACGGTGAATCCGTTCGTCCTCAACTTCCTATCGCTGGCCGGCCTTTTTTTCACGGCATTTCATCTTTTGAAGCGCAACGCGGGGAGTGCCGCGGGAGTCGCGGGCGTCCTGCTCATCGCGGCGCAGCCGGTCGTAATCCAGGCCGCGACTTGCGCCGGGTTCGATCTTTTCACCGCGTTCCTTGTCTTCGCGGGCATGGCCCTCGTCGACGCCTATTTCCTCAAGCCCTCTCCCGCGAAATTAAGCCTGGTGTGGATGCATCTGATCCTGCTGTCGCACGCGCGTTACGAAGGCGTGCTCTATCTCGCCGTGGCTGCGGTCCTGCTGTTCTGGATGGGCGCGCTGAGATTCCGCTCGTGGAACGATTCTCTGGTTTACGCGCTGACGCCGCTCATGCTGCTGCCGGTTTTACTGCAGCGCCTGTATGTTGAGACGGACCTGCAGAATCCGGCCGGCGTGAAGCCTTTTTCGTTCGCGCATTTCCTCCATCACAACGCGGACTTCCTCAAGAGCCTGGGGCGCTTTGACTTTGCGCTGCCGTACGCCACGCCGGTCAACATCCTGGGTGTCGTGTCCGGAATTATTCTGACCACGGCCTTTTTCGAAAAGCGCTGGCCCGCAGCCCCGGCCCGGCGCAGCGCGGTCGTGGTGTCTGCGGCCATGTTCGGCGCGTACTGGACCGTGATGAACGCGCATTTCGGGGAGTTCCTGCGCCTGGAAGACGGAAGCCGCGTCATGGCGCTGATGGCGATCGTGCTCGCGTTTCTCGCGGCCCTGCTGCTCGGCCGCCTGGCGGTGTTCCGGCAAAGGCCGGCGCTGCTTGTCGCGCTGTCGCTTTCCGTGTTCATTCTTTACCACCGCTTCAGCGTCGAAAATCGATTCCAGAACGCCCTTAACCGGCCGCGTGAATACCGCATCGTGATGGATTTTCTGGGGAAGCAGTTCCCTCAAAGCATGATGGTCGTTTCCAACATGCCGCAGCTTTACCCGGTGCAGAATTACGGGGCCGTGAATTTCGACACGGCCAACAATAATCGCGCCGCTTTCCTGAAGGAGCTCAAAGACGGGCTCTACCATCATATCTTCGTGATCCAGGAAATCGATTACGCCACGGGACAGGCCATTCACGATACCGCGCTCGATCCCGGATATCCGCTCGAGCCGGTTTACGAAACCCAGCGCGAGCCCGGCATTCTCCTGCGCATCTCCAAGGTGGTGGCGCCGTGAAGAAACAGCAGCGTCCCGCCCCCCAGATGGCCGAAAGCCCGGCTGCCGGAAAAATCGTGGCCGCTCTTTTTCTGATCGCTGCCGGCGGGCTTGCCGCCGCGGGTTTTGCGAACCGGGATTTCATGCTGCAGTGCTTCCTGCGGCTTTCCTATTATATAGTGTGGCTGCTCGCTGCCCTGTGGGCCGTGATCGCGGGCGAATCGGTCCGGAAGCACGGCCCCGCGGTGAGGGGATTCCTGAAAGAAAACGCGGGCGGGATTCTCTTCTCATTCCTTCTGGCCGCCGCGGTCTTTGTTTCCGCGCCGCCTTATTTCCGCATGCTGAGCGACGAAACCAACCTTTTGTCCGTTTCCAAATCCATGCTCTTCAACCGCTCGACGGCCAATACACTGGAAGGTTTTTTCCAGTACTTCAATTTCTCGCCGCTGCATTACACCTACGAGAAAAGGCCTTTTCTTTTTCCGTTCGCCGTTCATCTGCTGCATCTTCTCCTTGGGTATCATCCCTGGAACGCGTTTGCCGTGAACTTCCTCGTGCTGGGAACGCTTTTCAGCGCGGTTTTTATTTTCCTGAAGCGCGCCGCCGGATTTTGGGCCGCATTGGGCGGCGTTCTCTTTTTCGCGGCGCAGCCGGTGATCACGCAATCCGCGTCGTCGGGAGGATTCGATCTTTTCTTTGTTCTCTTTCTCGTGCTGGCCTTCGCGGCGCTCGCGCTTTATCTGGAAAACCCGGGTCCGGAAACGCTGCTGCTTTTCTGGTTCCAGCTCCTGCTGTTCATCCATACGCGCTACGAAGGCCCCATGCTCGCCGCTGTCCTCGTGCTCGCGCTTTTGGCTCTCGGCAAAATAAAACCGCGCCAATTTCTGGACGCGCCTTATTACGCGGCCACGCCGCTGCTCGTCCTTCCCGTGCTGTGGCAGAGGATCCTGACGCAGGGCCTGGAAACGCCGCCTGGCGTCAAAGCTTTTTCCGTGGAGCATTTCCTGCGGCACCAGAAGGAATACGTGCAAAGTCTGGGCGATTTCGGATTCTTCCTGCCGTATGCCACGCCCGTCAACATTCTCGGGACCTGCGCGCTCGTGTACTTCGCTTTTCTCTACGCGTCGCGCCGCTGGCCCGCGTCACCGGCGTCCCGCACGCTTGTGACGGCCGCGGCGGCTGTCCTCGCCGCCGAATGGGTGCTGACCAACGCGTACTTTGGCGAGCTGCTTGCGGACCCGGGCGGCGGCCGCGTCCTGACCTTCGCGTTTCTGGTCCTGTCGGTTCTCGCGGTCCTGTTTCTGGTGCGGCTCGCGCCTTTCAAGCGCAAGCCTTTCCTCGCCGCGGTGCTGGGCCTTTTCTGCTTCGGCCTTTATCATCCGCTCACGATCGAAAATCGGTTTCTCAACGCCCTCGATCTGCCGCGTGAATACCGCACGGTGCTGGAATTTCTGCAGCGGCAGGACGGCCGCAACATCCTGATCGTGGCGTCGCGGCCGGGCCTGTATACCGTGCACGATTACGGCGCCGTCAAATTCGAATGGGCCAACGAGCACAAGGAAGATCTTTTGATGAAATTGAAGCAGCGTCTCTACAGCGATATTTTCGTGATTCAGAACATCGACGATGCCACGGGGCAGATCCTGGAAGACGGCGGGCTGGACGGCAGCTATGCGCTGGAAACCGTCTTCATCACTGCGCGCCAGCCCGATCCTCTGGGTTATACGCGGATTTCCAGGGTCGTGAACCGTTAGGAAAACATGGAAACTAAAAAACCAGCCGTGACCTGGTTTGCCGCCGCGCTGTGGCTTTTGCCCGCGCTTGTCCTGGGCGCCGCCACGACTCACAATCCGGATTTCATGCGCGAATGCTTCCTGGGCGGAAGCTTTTATTGCATGGCGCTGCTGGTTCTCGGCTGGACCGTCGTGTTCAAGGAATGGTGGGACGCGCGGAGGCCGGACATGCGCGGCTTTCTCCGCGAATACGGCGCGGGGCTTTTGTTCTGCGGCGCGCTGACCGCGGTCATCTTCGTCTCTGTGCATTCTTACTTCCGCGTGCTCAGCGACGAGGCCAATCTCCTGTCAGTCTCGCGGTCCATGACGTTCCAGAGAAGCGTCCACAATGTCATCCAGGGCAAATGGACCTTTTATAATTTGCGCCCCTACGAATTTATTTACGAAAAGAGGCCGTTTCTGTTTCCGTACCTGCAGTACTGGACGCACGTTTTCCTCGGCTACCGGCCCTCGAATCCCTTTGTCGTGAATGCCGCGTGCACACTCGTCCTTTTCTGCTGCCTGTTCGTGGGCCTGCGGAAAAATCTTGGGGATGCGGCCGCTTATGCCGGCGTCCTGCTCGCCGCGGCGCAGCCGGTCCTGACGCAGACCGCGACTTCCGCCGGCATCGACATGGTTTTCGTCATGCTGATCACGGCGTCGCTGCTCACGCTCCAGGTCTTCCTGGACCGTCCCGGCCCCGAGATTTTTGCGTTGCTGTGGGCGAGTCTCATGCTCGTCGCCAATGCGCGCTATGAAGGGCCGATGTATGCGGTCCTGGTCTTTGCGCTTCTCGCGTGCATGAAAAAAATCCGGCGCGAGTGGTTCGGCAGCTCTTTTGTTTTTGCCGCGACGCCGCTCATGCTGCTGCCGACGTTCTGGCAGCGGGTGTTCCTTAAGACGGACCTCGAAGTCCCGGCCGGCAAACAGGCGTTCTCGCTGGCGAACTTTATCGAGAACAGCATGGAATTCATCCGGTCCCAGTTCCGGTTCGACTACTTTCTGCCCGTCGCGAACGTCGTGAATATCCTCGGCTTCGCGGCAATCGTGTGGCTGGCAGTGGCGCTTGCGCGCCGGAAATGGCCGCATGATCCCGCGCAAAGGCCCTTTGCCTTGATCGCGTCTTCAGCCGCCGCGGCCTACGCCGTGGTCGTCTATGCCCATCACAGCAGCTTCATCACCGATCCCGCGGGCGCGCGCCTCATGACGTTCGGCTGCCTGGTGCTTTCTCTTCTTTGCCTGCTCTTTCTCCTGGCGCTTTTTCCGGGCGAGACAGGGCGCGCCGGCGTGCTGCTTTTTTCCGTGGGTATGTTCTGCCTGTATCATCCGGTGTCCGTGCGTAATTATTTTTCGAACGGCCTTGTCCTTTGCCGGGAATACCGCATGGTGCGCGATTTCCTGAAGGACCAGTGGCCGCGCAATTATCTCGTCGTGACGAACGTGCCCGGGCATTACACGGCGCTGGACCGGGGCGCGGTCAAATTCACGTATGCCAACGAACGCAGGGATGAGCTGCTCACGCAGTTCGGCAAGCATCTCTTCAGCGAGATCTTCGTGGTGCAGGAAGTCGACGTCTCGGGCGCGGTCGCGCAGGAAACCCTGCTGGATCCGGCTTACAAACTGGAACCCGTTTTCGAGTCCGATCACAAGATGGGTGTCTTTATCCGCATCTCGCGCGTGGTGAACCCATGAGCCCGCAAGTGACGGCACAGCAGCCCAAAGCGCCCCGTCTTTTCTCGCTCGCCGCGATCAGCGCGGCCCTTGCCATCGGCGTCTGGACCGCGCTCGACCGCGGACGGCTCCTGATGTGGTTTTACCGCTATTCGTATTACGCCATGGGCCTGCTGTTTTTCATGTGGATCTACGGCCTGGTCCTGGCCTGGCGCGAGGCAAAGCCGGATGCGCGCCGCTTCCTGAAAGAAAACGGGGCGGGCCTTCTTTTTTGCCTGGCGCTCGCGGCCCTTGTTTTTATTTCTTCGCGGCCGCAATACCGCCTCTTGAGCGACGAGACGAACCTTCTCTCCGTTTCCAAATCCATGCTCTACGACAAGCACGTCGCCAACGTCACGCAGGGCAAATGGTTTCATTACAATTTTTACGCCGAAGAGTACCAGCCGGAGAAAAGGCCATTCCTTTTTCCGTTCGTGACCTACCTGGCGCATACGATCCTGGGCTTCCATGCCTGGAACCCGTTCGTGGTGAATTTTTTCTCGCTCGCGGCGCTGCTCTTTCTCGTCTTCGTCTATTTAAGGAAGCATGCGTCCGGGGCCGCGGCCTATGCGGCCGTGCTGCTGGCCGCGGCGCAGCCGGTCGTGACGCAGACCGCGACTTCCGCCAGCATGGATATGCTGGCCCCGCTGGTCTTTCTCGCGGTGCTTCTCACCGTGAAATATTTTCTCGACCGGCCCGGCCCGGACAGTTTTTTGCTGCTCTGGCTGCACCTGTTGCTGCTGGCCAATGCGCGCTATGAAGGCCCGCTCTATGCGGCGCTTGTTCTCGGGCTTTTGGCCTGGTCCGGACGACTCAAGGCCGGCTATTTCCGTTCTTCGGCGGTTTATCCGCTGACACCGCTCGTCCTTCTCCCGGTTTTCTGGCAGCGTTTCATGATCCCGACCGATCTCGAAGTGCCTCCGGGCGTGAAGCCCTTTTCGCTGGAGCACCTTTTCCAGCACACTCTGGATTTTCTCGGGACGCTCACGCGTTTCGATTTCGTGCTGCCGTACGCCACGCTCGTCAATCTCGCGGGACTGGCCGGCCTTCTTTTCTTCGCGACCCGATTCGCGGCCCGCCGGTGGCCCGCGGAAAAGCCGCAGAGGCAGGCGGTTTCCATCGCGGCTTTTTTGTTCCTGGCTTACTGGGTCCTCATCAACGCGCACTTCAGCCCGTTCGCGCTGATCTACGACGGAAGCCGCCTTCTCGTGCCCGCGGTGCTCGCGCTCTCGGTTTTTGCCGCGCTTCTTCTGGAACGGCTGCCGCTTTTCAAACGCCGGCCCTTTTATCTTTTGATGGCGTCGTTTTCGCTCTTTTGCCTCTACCATCCGGTCACGATCGAAAACAGGGGATGGAATGCCGTCCTGCTCACGCGTGAATACAAATTCATGACGGAATTTTTCGAAAAGCAGAAACAGAAAAATTTTCTCGTCGTCGCTTACCGCACCGGCATCTACGCGGCGCGCGAATACGGGGCCGTGAATTTTTATTCCGCGAACGCCAACAAAGACGAATTGCTGGGCGAATTCGGCCATCATCTCTTCAGCGATATTTTCGTGATCCAGGAAATCGTCTGCGCGACGGATGAGCCCACGCCCGAAACCCGGCTGGATCCCGCCTTCCACCTGCAAAAAATCCTGGAGTACGCGAAACAGTACCCCGCCTCCAGCAAAATGCGCCTCTCCCGGGTCGTGTTGTAGGGGATGGCCTGCTTTTTGCTTTAATCAAAGGCAAGGAACCTTGGAGAGCCGGCATTTCTCTGCTAAGCTAGGGGAGTTTTTCGCCGATAATTCAGGCTCGGATAGGACATGGCCAAAAAAACCGGAGAGACCGCGAGAATGCCGAAGAAAAAGACCAACGGCCCATGGCAATTGGTCCATAAGGACATGACCAAAGAGGGGCTCAAGACCTCTTTTTGGTCGAGCCTCTATTACGCCCTGGCCAAGGACCGCTACACCACCACGTCCCACGACGACTTCATGGCTCTGGCCATCACCGTGCGCGACCGCATCGTCGAGCGCTGGATCGCCACACAGCAGGGCTATCACAGCGAAAACGCCAAACGCGTCTACTATCTTTCCATGGAATTCCTGATCGGCCGCCTGCTGGGCAGCAACATGATCAGCCTGAATTTGTGGGATGAGGCCAAGAAGGCGCTGGGGGAAATGGGCCTGGACCTGGAAAAGCTCATCGACGAAGAACCGGACGCCGGCCTCGGCAACGGAGGCCTGGGCCGCCTGGCCGCCTGCTTCCTGGATTCCATGGCCACGCTCGGCATTCCCGCGCACGGCTACGGCATCCGCTACGACTACGGCATTTTCAATCAGCGCATCCTGGGCGGCCATCAGGTGGAATCGCCGGACGAATGGCTGAAGCTCGGCAATCCCTGGGAATTCCCGCGCCCGGAATATTCCGTTCTCGTGAAATTTTACGGCGACACCTTTTTCTATCACGATCACCAGGACAAACTGCGCGTCCTGTGGCGCAACACGCAGGACGTCGTCGCCATGCCGTACGACATCCCGGTACCAGGCTACAAGAACGACGTGGTCAATACGCTGCGGCTGTGGTCGGCCCGCGGTTCCGAAGAGTTCGACCTGGAATATTTCAACACCGGCGACTACGAGCGCGCGGTCTACAATAAAATGTTCTCGGAAAACATCTCCAAGGTGCTTTACCCCAACGACGCGAATTCCCTGGGCCGCGAGCTGCGCCTGAAGCAGGAGTATTTTTTCACCGCCGCGTCCATCTTCGACATCATCCGCCGCTTCAAGTCCGGCAACGACGATTTTGCGAAGCTGCCCGAGAAGGCGGCCATCCAGCTGAATGACACGCATCCCGCCCTTGCCGTGGCGGAGTTCATGCGCGTCCTCGTGGACGAGGAACAGCTGGAATGGGAAGACGCGTGGGACATCACGGTGCGGACGTTTGCCTACACCAACCACACGGTCATGCCTGAAGCGCTCGAATGCTGGTCGGTCGCGCTTTTCGAGAAGCTCCTGCCGCGGCACATGCAGATCATCTTCGAAATCAACGTCCGGTTCCTGCGGCAGGTCGCGAACAAGTACCCGGGCGACACAGAACGCCTGAGACGGATGTCGCTGATCGAGGAAGGGGCGAACAAGCAGGTCCGCATGGCCTTTCTGGCGATCGTGGGCAGCCATTCCGTGAACGGCGTTTCGGAGCTGCACTCCAATCTCCTGAAGAACCACCTGTTCAAGGATTTTTACGAATTCTTCCCGGCTAAATTCAACAACAAGACCAACGGCATCACGCCGCGGCGCTGGCTGCTGAAATCCAATCCCGGGCTGTCGAATCTGATCACAGAGACGATCGGCGGCAAGTGGGTGACGGACCTGGATCAGCTGAAGAAACTTTCCTCCTGCCAGAAGGACGCGTCGTTCCGCAAGAGCTGGCGCCAGATCAAGGAAGACAACAAGCGCAAGCTCGCCGACGACATTTATCACAATACGGGCATGAAGGTGGACCCGCAGGCCATGTTCGACGTCCAGGTCAAGAGGATTCACGAGTACAAGCGCCAGGTGCTGTTCGCTTTTTACATCATTTCGGAATACCTGAAGCTGAAGGAAAACCCGAAAGCCTTCGTGCAGCCCCGTGTTTTCCTTTTCAGCGGCAAGGCCGCGCCGGGATACACCATGGCGAAACTCATCATCAAATTTATCACGAGCATCGCCTACGTCATCAATTACGACAGCGCGGTCAAAGACCAGCTCAAGGTGATTTTTCTGGAGAATTACCGGGTTTCGCTCGCGGAACGGATTTTTCCGGCCAGCGACCTCTCCGAACAGATCTCGACCGCGGGCACGGAGGCCTCGGGCACGGGCTGCATGAAATTCATGATGAACGGCGCGCTGACCGTCGGCACCTGGGACGGGGCGAACATCGAAATGGCGCAGGCCGTAGGTCAGGGGAACATCTTCACGTTCGGGCTGAGGGCGGACGAGGTTCTGAATCTCCAGCGCGGCGGCTACAACCCGCGGGACTATATCCAGCAGTCGCCGGTCCTGTCAGAAATCATCCGGATGATCCAGTCGAATTTCTTTTCGCCCGTCGAGTACGGCATCTTCGAGCCGCTGGTGAACAGCCTCCTCAACCGGGATTCGTTTCTAGTCTGCGCGGATTTCGATTCTTATTGCAAGACGCAGGACTCGATCTCGCGCAACTTCAAAGACCCCGACGATTGGGTCCGCAAGGCCATCGTGAACGTCGCCAATTCCGGAAAATTTTCCAGCGACAGGACGATCCTGGAATATGCCCGCGACATCTGGGACGTGATCCCTTAATTCCGCCCGTCTCCTCTTCTGCCCCTCTAACTGCTTTTGTTTTCGAGACTTGCAGGCCGAACCCTGTTTCCCGGCGCGGTTTTATAAGGAAACTCTTTACGCTATTCTCAGGGTTCCACGGCTGATTTTCTGATTCCATAATAAAAGAAGAAGTGTATACTAATCAGTCCCGGACCCTGCCTCCGGGATGCTCGGGTTCATTGTGATATAAAAGGCATGTTTTTTGCTTTGTAAATCATCAAGCCCTCAGATTTAAATTGCAAAAAATCTGGTCTAATCGGGGAAGTTCCCATGGCTCCGCTACGCATGAAAAAAACAGACAAAGTGAAAGAATCGCAGCCTGCCAAGAAGATTTCCGCCAAGACCAAACCCGCCGCGCGTTTGCAGAAAAAACCCGAAGAAAAAAAACTTCCCGTCCGCCGCAATCTCGTCGCCGAAGCGCGCCTGAAGGCCGCGCTGCCGTCCAAGCCGCTCAGAACTCCGGCCAAGGCCGCTAAGGAAACGCTGACTTCCCCGGAAATTTTCGGGCCGGCCAAATCCGCGCCTGATGCGGCCTCCGTGCGTGAAATTTTCAAGATGCCGGCGGAACTGCCGGCCAATTACGGCGATAACATGATTTACCTGCTCGTGCGCGACCCGTATTACCTTTACACGTACTGGGAAATCCAGAAGGACCATCAGGAGCGGACGCTCGCGAAACTCGGCGGCAATTGGGCGGACGTCCGGTCCATCCTGCGCATTTATGACACGAGCGACAAAAAAAGCGCCGCGTCTTTTTTCGACATCGAACTCCAGAACATGGCCGTCAACTGGTTCATTAATGTAGAACCGGGCCGCAATTATGTCGTAGAAATCGGACTGCTGCATAAAGACGGCCGGTTTCTGGCGCTGGCGCGATCGAACGAAGTCGCCACGCCGCGCGCGTCTGTCTCCGACGTGCTGGACGAAGAATGGATGGGCCTGGATTTTGAAAAGCTCTTTGCCCTGTCCGGCGGTTTCCACGCGGGCAGGAGCTCCTCCGAAGACGTCAAGGAATGGCTGCAGAAGCACATCCAGGCGGGCATTTCTTCGGGATCCGGCGGGAGCATCTCGAGCCTTTCCAGCCCGGTCAAAGGAAAGCAGCGCGGTTTCTGGTTCGTGCTGGATTGCGAAGTCATCGTCTACGGCGCCACCGAACCTGACGCCGCCGTGACGTTCCAGGGCCGTCCCGTGAAGCTGCGTCCGGACGGCACGTTCTCTTTCAGGTTTTCCCTCCCGGATGGAAAGTTCGTATTCGACGCGCGCGCGGTTTCGGCCGACGGCCTGGAAGAGCGCGTGATTACCCCCACCGTGCAAAGGACCACGGACCGACCGGCCCCCGTCATCAAATCTGAAGAAAAGGTGTAAGGTCGTCATGGAAAAAGGGCTTTTGTCCATCATCTTGCATGCCCACTTGCCTTTCGTGCGGCATCCCGAGCACGAATATTTCCTGGAAGAAAATTGGTTTTACGAGGCGATCACCGAGACTTACGTCCCGCTGATCAACATGTTCGAAGGCCTGGAAAAAGACAGGGTGGCGTGCCGCATCACCATGTCGCTCACGCCAACACTGATTTCGATGCTGCGGGACGGCCTGCTCCAGGATCGTTACGTACGCCACATCGACAAGCTGATCGAACTGGCCAACAAAGAGGTGGAACGCACCCGGTTCCAGCCGGAATTCAACGAAACCGCGCTTCATTATTATTGGCATTTTACGCAGGCGCGGGAGACTTTTGTGAACCGCTACGGCAGGGACCTCACCACCGCGTTCAAGAAATTCCAGGACGCGGGGCTGCTCGAAATCATTACCTGCTCGGCCACGCACGCGTTTCTCCCGCTCAATCACCGGACCGGCGCTTCGGTGCGCGCGCAGATTTCCACCGCGGTCCGGCAGTATGAAGACGTGATGGGGCGCAGGCCTGCCGGCATCTGGCTTCCCGAATGCGGCTATTATCCCGGCGTGGACTCGTTCCTCAAGGAAGAGGGCATCCGCTATTTCCTGGTCGACACGCACGGGCTTCTCTACGCGTCGCCGCGTCCCAAGTACGGCATTTTCGCGCCGGTCTATTGTCCGTCGGGCGTGGCGGCTTTCGGGCGCGACGTGGAATCTTCCAAGCAGGTCTGGTCCGCCATCGAAGGCTATCCCGGCGACGCGGACTACCGCGAATTTTACCGCGACATCGGCTTTGACCTCGACTACGACTACATCAAGCCCTACATTTCTCCCGACGGTCTGCGGGTCAATACAGGCATCAAGTATTACCGCATCACGGGCTCGAACCACAAGCAGCCTTACGTCCGTTCGCGCGCCGTGGAAAAAGCCGCGAGCCATGCCGGCAATTTCA
>Ga0310810_10006384_pt1 | contig 13312 bp, 9 predicted proteins | sample NCmetagenome_FD_207641 | JGI IMG/M metagenome (GOLD analysis project Ga0310810, IMG submission 207641) | Soil microbial communities from experimental microcosm in Duke University, North Carolina, United States - NC | ecosystem: Engineered > Artificial ecosystem > Soil microcosm > Unclassified ... | reverse complement strand
GATCCGCCGGACGAAATGGCAGACGCCGGAACGGCGCTCGCCGCGCCGGACGACGCCATCATCGACGCGCTCTCCGCCGCGCTCGCGGATGACTTGCCGTATCTCAAGCGCGATGGCGGCTTCGTGCGCGCTGGCTACGACTCGGCGCTCGACGAAACGCGCGCGCTGCGCGATGAATCGCGCCGCGTCGTGGCGGCGCTGCAAGCACGCTACGCGGACGAGACAGGCGTGCGCGCGCTCAAAGTGCGCCACAACAATGTGCTGGGTTACTTCGTGGAAGTCACCGCGCAGCATGGCGAGAAGCTGCTCGCGCCGCCGCTCAACGCAACCTTCATCCATCGCCAGACACTTGCCGGCCAGGTGCGCTTCACCACCACCGAGCTCGCGGCGCTGGAAGCGAAAATCGCAAGCGCGGCCGACCGCGCACTCGCAATGGAACTGGAGATTTTCGAGCGGCTCGCCGCCCAGGTGACCGCTGCGGCCGAAGCGATCAAGCGCGCCGCGCAGGCGCTCGCCGTCCTCGATGTGTCGGCGGCGCTCGGGCATCTGGCGGTCGAGCGCGACTACGTGCGCCCCGAGGTCGACGGCTCGCTCGATTTCGTCATCGAAGGCGGCCGCCATCCGGTGGTCGAGCAGGCGCTGCAGCACGACGGCGGGCCGTTCGTCGCGAACGATTGTGATCTCTCTCCGCCCCCTCCCTTTATCTCTCCCCGGCCAGCGGGGGAGGGAAGGGTGGGGGGAGGCCGCATCTACGTCGTCACCGGCCCGAACATGGCCGGCAAATCTACTTTCCTGCGCCAGAACGCGCTGATCGCCGTCATGGCGCAGATGGGGAGCTTCGTGCCGGCCAAGCGCGCCCGGATCGGTGTGGTCGATCGGCTCTTCTCGCGTGTCGGCGCCGCGGACGATCTCGCGCGCGGACGCTCGACCTTCATGGTCGAGATGGTCGAGACCGCCGCGATCCTCAACCAGGCCACGACACGCTCGCTCGTCATCCTCGATGAGATCGGGCGCGGCACCGCGACCTTCGACGGGCTATCGATTGCATGGGCGGCGATCGAGCATCTGCACGAGACCAATCGCTGCCGCGCGCTGTTTGCGACGCACTTCCATGAGCTCACCGCGCTCTCGGAGAAACTCGCGCGGCTTTTCAATGCGACCGTGCGGGTGAAGGAGTGGCACGGCGATGTCGTGTTCCTGCACGAGGTCGTCGCGGGCGCCGCCGACCGCTCCTACGGCATTCAGGTCGCGAAGCTTGCAGGCCTCCCCGCCGCCGTGATCGAGCGCGCCAGGCTGGTGCTGGCGCAACTCGAGTCGCAGGATCGCGCCTCGGCGCGCAAGCTGATCGACGACCTGCCGCTGTTCGCCGCGAGCGCGCGGGCGGCTGCGCCGAAGAGCGACAACGATGAGCTGGCCGCCGCACTGGCGGCGCTCAATCCGGATGACATGTCGCCGAAAGAGGCGCTGGAAGCGCTTTATGCGCTGAAGGCGAAGGCTACGAAGAAGAGCTAAGCCTTCTTCCGGCGCCCGCAGGCGTAGAGCCCGAGATTCCAGATCACGCACGTCGCAAGCGCGAGGCTGAGCGCGGCGGCGCGTCCGAGCGGCTGCGCGGCAAGGTGCAAGACCACGATCGCCAGCCCGAATCCGATCAGCCCCCATTGCCCGTTCGCCAGCACGGCGGCAGTCGCGGGGCCGCCGATACGCGGCGTAAGGATCAAAATGAGGCTCGTGAACACCGCCGGAAACAGCGCGATCACGCCGCTGATCCTTGGGCCGACGATGTTCGACAGCGTCACCACGACGGCGACGAGCGTCGCGACCAGCGCGGCGCGCAGCGGGATGTCGTACCAGCGGCTGGTGACGAGCGGCATCTGGGCGATACGGAAGCGCTGCACCAGCGGCAGGCAGAGCGCGAGCGCCACCGCGTTGAAGAGAATGCCGCCGGCGAGCGACCAGTTGAAGGCGCGCACCGCGATGGCGCCGGCGAGCCAGATCGCGAACCCCGCCCCGAGACTGGCGAGCAACCCGCAACGTTGCACCAGCGAGACGAACACGAGCGACATCAGCACGGTCGCGGCATTCATCGGCAGGCTTGCGAGCGCGCTCTGCGCGATGAACGCATCGTCGTGGTCGAGCGCGAGAAAGATGTAGGAGGGGCCGGCGGAGACCGGCAACGTCGCGATCAGCGCGCCGATCGCGGGGCCTGAGCGCTCGGTGATCATCGAGGCGATCACCACGAAGGCCGCGGCGACTGCCATGCGCAGCGCAAGCGAGAGGAGGAAGGCGAGATCAGGGGACATAGTCAGGAGGGCAGGGAGCGCGGGCTCCCTCCCCCCTTGAGGGGGAGGGCTGGGGAGGGGGGTCGAAGTTTGCCGCGCCGATCGCGCCTCAATGAAGGACCCCCACCCCTAACCCCTCCCCACAAGGGGGGAGGGGAACACGCCTGAGCGTGGTCACACCCGCTGCAACCTCACTTCGATCGGCGGGCCTTGCTTGATGGTCTGATACACCACGCAGTAGCGCTCGGTGAGCTTGAGCAATTGATCGAGCTTCTCCTGCGGCGCGTCGGTGTCGACATCGAAGGTCAGCCGGATTTGCGCGAAGCCCACGGCTGCGTCTTTGGCGACGCCGAGGGTGCCGCGGAAGTCGAGATCGCCTTCGGCCGAAACGTGACCGGACTTGAGCGGAATGTCGAGCGCGGTCGAGACGGCTTTCAGCGTCACGCCCGCGCAGGCGACCAGCGCCTCGAGCAGCATGTCGCCGGAGCAAAGTTCAAGCCCCGAGCCGCCAGTCGCCGGATGCAGGCCCGCAACGGCAAGCGCGCGCCCGGTCTCGACCTTGCAGGCGATGCTGGTGTCGTCGAGCGTGCCCTTGGCGCGCAGCGTGATCATCGCGGCGCCAGGCTCTGACTTGTAGCGCTCCTTGATCGGCGCCTGCATGGCGCGCAGTGCGGTGGCGTCCATTGTTTTCTCCTTACGCCGCGGGCGTCAGCACCACGCGGCCGACGATCTTGCCGGCGCGCAGGTCGTTCAGCGTCGCGTTCACCTCTTCGAGCGGCCGCGTCTTCATCGGCACCGGAGGCATGCCGGTGCGCTTCACCAGCTCGAGCAGCTCCGCCATGTCGGTCTGGCTGCCGACGTAGGAACCGCGCACCGTCATGGCGCGCAGCGGCATATACGGCGTCGGGATCGTGATGTCGCCGCCGTAGAGCCCGACCACGACGACCGAGCCGCCCTTGATGGTGGAGTTGACCGCGAGATTGACCGTTGCGCCGGAGCCGACGAAATCGACCGTCGCCCAGGCGCCGCCGCCGGTCGCGGCCTGAATCTGCTGTACGGCGTCCGGCGCGCTGCCGTCGATCGCCTTCGTCGCGCCCGCCTTCAGCGCGGCCTCGCGCTTGGCGGCATCGATGTCGACGATGATGATATTCTTGGCGCCCATCTTCCTGGCGAGCGTCACGCCCATCAATCCGACACCGCCCGCGCCGATGATGACGACCGCCTCGTCCTTCAGGGTGCTCTCGACCTTCTTCAGCGCCGAGTAGGCGGTGACGCCGGAGCAGGCGAGCGGTGCTGCCTCAACGGGCTTCAGGTTGCCGATGTCGAACAGGTGGCGATGCGATGGCACCAGCATGTGGGTCGCGTAGCCGCCTTGCGCGAACACGCCGACATTCTGGGGCTTGAGGCAGAGGTTCTCCTCGCCGCGCTGGCACACCTTGCATTCGCCGCAGCCCATCCACGGATTGACGAGCCGCACGTCGCCAACTTTGACGCCCTTGGCGTCGGGTCCGACCGCGATCACTTCGCCGACGTTCTCGTGGCCCATGGTGAGCGGCAGCTTGATGCCGCGGTCCGCAAGCATCAGCTTCTTGCCGCCGCCGATCTCGTAATAGCCGTCCCAGATGTGCAGGTCGGAGTGGCACACGCCGGCGGCGAGCATTTTCAAAAGCACCTGCGTTCCGGTCGGCTTCGGCGCCTCCGTCTCGTTCATCTGCAAGGGCGCGCCACACTGGCAGACCTGAAAGCTGCGCATTTTCATTTTGTTTTTCCTCCCGACACTGGTCATTCCGGCCGAGCGAAGCGAGGGCCAGAATCCATACCCACTGGTCTAAGCAATAGGCACCGCCAGCGCGATACTGCAAGGGCGGTGGCTATGGGTCCCGGGCCTCCCTGCGGTCGCCCGGGACGACGCCAGCACTACCACCACATCTGCGCGCCGTGCTCGGACGTGGTCTCGCGATCGTCGGTGACGGCCTTGCGCTCGAGCGAACGGTCGAGCGCCGCCAGCACGCGGCGCTTGGCAAAATCATAGGCCGCCGACTGCCGGTCGCGCGGGCGCGGCAGCTCGATTGCAATCTCTGCGAAGATGCGCCCCGGCGCGGGACGCATCACCAGCACGCGGTCGGCGAGCACGATCGCCTCGTCGACGTCGTGCGTGACGACGACCAGCGTCGGCTTGCCGTCGGCCCAAAGATCGAGCAGGTGGTCCTGCAGGTCGACGCGGGTGAACGCATCGAGCGCCGAGAACGGCTCGTCGAGCAGGAGCACTTCGGGGCGCATCACCAGCGCGCGTGCGAGCGCAACGCGCTGCGCCTGTCCGCCGGAGAGCTCGCGCGGCCACACGCTCGCTTTCTCGGAAAGCCCGACGCGATCGAGCTGGCGCGCGACGCGCTCGGCGCGCTCGGCCTTCGGCCGGTCCACAAGGCCGAAGCCGACATTCTCGGCCACCGTGAGCCACGGTAAGAGCCGAGGCTCCTGAAATACGATGCCGATCTTCTCGTGCGGCGACGCGATGGTGTCGCCGTCGAGCGCGACCTGTCCTTGCGTCGGGTGGTCGAGGCCGGAAACGACACGCAGCAGCGTGGACTTGCCGCAGCCCGAGCCGCCGACCACCGCGACGATCTCGCCCGGCTCGACCGCGATCGAGACTCCGTCAAGCGCGCGCACCGCGTTCGGGTAGGTCTTGCCGACGTGGTTGATCGCAAGCGTCATGCGCGGGCTCCGAACCTGTCTTCCCAGCGCAGGAATGGTGCGGCGGCGAGGACGATAAGCCAATCGGTCAGCTTTCCGAGCACCGCAAACGCAAGAATTGCCGCCACGATCTCGGACGGTTTGCCGAGCTGCTGGCCGTCGATCAGCAGGTAGCCAAGTCCCTCCGATGCGCCCATGAACTCGGCCGCGATCACGAACATCCAGCCGAGACCGAGCCCCGAGCGCAGCGCGATCACGTAAGCCGGCAGCACGGCGGGCAACAGGATGCGACGCACCAGGGCAGGGCCGGTGAGGCGGAACACGCGGCCGACTTCGACGATCTTGCGATCGACCGAGAGCACCGCGCCCATCACGCCGAGATAGATCGGAAAGAACACGCCGACGGCAATCAGCGCGACCTTGGAGGTTTCGAAGATACCGAGCCAGAGGATGAATAGCGGGATCCAGGCGATCGACGGGACCGCGCGCAAGCCCTGCAGGGTCGGATCGATGAGGCGGCGGACGAGTCCCGAGTAGCCCGCGATCGCGCCCATCAGCGTCCCGGCGACCGTGCCAAGCCCGAATCCGACCGCAACGCGCAGCAGCGTCGCGATGAGGTGGCGCTGAAGTTCGCCCGCCTCTGCGAGTTCGGCGAATTCCTGATAGATGCGCGAAGGCGGTGGCACGAGGCGACCGTCGGACAGCCCCATGCGCACCGCGATCTCCCAGGCGACCGCGAGCCCGACCGGCAGCACGAGGCCGAGCAGCGGGCGAGCCAAGCGCGCAAGCGGACGCGGCGCGCGCGTCGCTGCGGCGGGTTCGGCGATGCTCATGGAGAAAAGAGACATGGGGCGTACCGGAAAAGCAACTCATCCGCGGGTATGAGCGGAGAGTGACGCGGCTCTAATTCGTCACCGTCACGAAATGATCGTCCACCAGATCATCGAGCGCCTTCTTCACGTCGACATCCGCCTTGATCACGCCGGCCTTCTGCAACGCGATGCCGGCCTGCAGAATCGAGTCGCGCTGCTCGGGGCCGATCTTGTTGTAGGTGATGGCGGTGCGCTCCTTGAGCTGCTTGTCGGCGATCGCATCGGAGAGCTTGGTCGCCGCCTGGAAGGCATGCTTCTCCTCCGCGTAGTTGGCGAGCGAGTACTTGCGCGCTTCCTCATAGACGGCGAGCACGCGCTTCACGAGATCCGGGTGATCCTTGAGAAACTCCTCACGCGTATTGAGGATGCCCCAGGTGTTGGCGGCCTTGTTGCGGTAGAACAGGCGCGCCCCGTCCTCGATCTCGGCCTGCGCCATCATCGGGTCGAGGCCGGCCCAGGCATCGACGTCGCCGCGGATCAGCGCGGTCTTGCCGTCGGGATGCTGCAGCAGCACCGGCGTGATGTCCTTTTCGGTGAGGCCGACGCTCAAAAGCGCGCGGACGAGGAAGATGTGCGGGTCGGTGCCGCGCGTCACCGCGACGCGCTTGCCCCTGAGATCCTCGATCTTGCTGATCGTGGTGTCTTTGCGCGTGACCAGCGCGGTCCATTCCGGCTGCGAATAAACGTAGATCGACTTGATCGGGTTGCCGTTGATCTTGGCGACGAGCGCGGCGGAGCCCGCGGTCGAGCCGAAGTCGATCGATCCGGCATTGAGAAATTCGAGTGCCTTGTTCGAGCCGAGCGTCTGCACCCAGCGGATGCCGATCCCGTCCTTGGCGAATTCCTTCTCGAGCAGGCCTTTCTCCTTGAGCACCATCGAAACCGGATTGTAGGTCGCCCAGTCGATGCGGATTTCCTTCGGCTTGTCGGCAGCGAAGAGGCTGGTCGGCAGCAGGCCGATGAGCAATGCCGCGCCAAGCAGAGAGCGTCGTGAGAAGAGGGACATCAAGTCCTCCATTCGTTGGCGGCTTACGCAAAGCCGCTGGTTGATGGAGGCGGATCAAAAGAAAACCCGCCGTCAGCCTTTGCTTGGGCGGGGCCCACGCTTTAGCTGCATTTGTTAAGCGCCCGCAAGCTGATCGCTCAAATCGGCGCTAGGTTTGTTCTACTGCCATCGACCCAACAGGGTCAATGCAGAATAAAATATCCCATTTGCTATCGAACGGAGTAGACTCATTCTCCGCTTCGTACGGAGGCTGGCGCGAAATAGACTTCCCCTCGGCGTGACACCTCATCGGGCCTCGGGTATTCGCCTCCCATGCTCTCCCCCGCCCACCAGCCATCCGCGTTGATCGACACCGGTGCGATCGCGGCCGAGCTTGCGTTGCTGGCCGAACAATACGCCGGCCGCGAGCGGGAATTGCGCACCGCGGTCGCGCAGCGGCTCAAGTCCGTGCTGACGCAAGGCCGCCACGCCGCCGAAGAAACGCTGCTCGCCGATCGGCACGGCCGCGCCTGCGCGGAGCGGCTTTGCGTTATGCAGGATGAGATCATCCGGATCCTCTATGACCTTACCGTGCGGCTTTATCGCTCGACCACGCCGTCCGACTCAGAGCGCATGGCGGTGGTGGCGACCGGCGGCTACGGCCGCGGCCTGCTCGCGCCGGGCTCGGACATCGATCTGTTGTTCCTGCTGCCCTACAAGCAGACCGCCTGGGGCGAGTCGGTCGCGGAGGGCATTCTCTATTGTCTGTGGGACATGGGCCTGAAGGTCGGCCACGCGACGCGTTCGGTCGACGAGTGCATCCGCCAGGCCAAGGCCGACATGACCATCCGCACGGCGCTTCTCGAAGCGCGCTACCTGCTTGGCGACCGCGCGCTCTACGATGAATTCGCGGCGCGCTTCGACAAGGATGTGGTGCGCAACACGGCCCAGCAGTTCGTCGCCGCCAAGCTCGCCGAGCGTGAGGAGCGGCTGCGCCGCGCCGGCCAGTCGCGCTATCTGGTCGAGCCGAACGTGAAGGACGGCAAGGGCGGCCTGCGCGATCTGCATACGCTGTTCTGGATCGCGAAATACGTCTATCGCGTGCACAGCGCCGAGGAATTGATCGAGCGCGGCGTCTTCAATCACTCTGAATACAAGATGTTCCGCAACGCCGAGGATTTCCTCTGGGCCGTGCGCTGCCACATGCATTTCGTGATGGGTCGCGCCGAGGAGCGGCTGTCGTTCGACATCCAGCGAGAGATCGCGGTGCGGCTCGGTTACACCGCGCATCCGGGCATGCGCGATGTCGAGCGCTTCATGAAGCACTACTTTCTGGTCGCCAAGGACGTCGGCGACCTCACCGCGATCCTGTCTGCCGCGCTGGAAGAGCGCGAGGCCAAGCCCGCGCCGGTGCTTGACCGCCTGATGGCGCGCTTCAAGCCGCGGCCGCGCCGCGTGGCAATCGAGTCCGATGACTTCGTCACCGAGCACAACCGCATCAACATCGCGGACGCCGATGTTTTCCGGCGCGATCCCGTGAATCTGATCCGCATCTTCCGCCTCGCGCAGAAGCATAATCTCGCGTTCCATCCCGCCGCGATGCACGCGGCATCGCGCTCGCTACGGCTGATCGATCAGGAACTGCGCGACGACAAGACCGCGAACGCGCTTTTTCTGGAGATCCTTACATCGGATGGCGCCGAGGTGGTGCTGCGGCGCATGAACGAGGCCGGCGTGCTCGGCCGCTTCGTGCGCGCCTTCGGGCGCGTCGTCGCGATGATGCAGTTCAACATGTACCACCACTACACCGTCGACGAGCACCTGCTGCGCTGCATCGGTGTGCTCGCCGAGATCGAGGCGGGTGATTCCGACGAGTTCACGGTCGCCTCGGAATTGATGAAGACGATCCAGCCGTCGCACCGCAATCTCCTCTACGTCGCGCTGTTCCTGCACGACATCGCCAAAGGGCGGGTGGAGGATCACTCGATCGCGGGGGCTCGCGTCGCGCGCCGCTTCTGCCCGCGGCTGGGTCTCTCACCCGCCGAGACCGATACGGTCGCGTCCTTGGTCGAGCAGCACCTTGTGATGTCCACCATCGCGCAGTCGCGCGATTTGTCAGATCGCAAGACAATCGAGAATTTCGCCGCAGTTGTGCAATCGCTCGAGCGCATGAAGCTCCTGCATATCCTCACCGTCGCCGACATTCGCGCCGTCGGCCCGGGCGTCTGGAATTCCTGGAAAGCGCAGCTCCTGCGCACGCTCTACTACGAGACCGAGCCGGTGCTCACCGGTGGCTTCTCGGAGGTGAACCGGCAGCGCCGTGTCGAGATGGCGCAGGCCGAATTCCGCCAGGAGATGAAGGATTGGCCGGAGGAAGAGCTCGACCGCTACATCGCGCGGCACTATCCGGCCTACTGGCTCAAGGTCGATCTGGCGCACAAGGTTTCGCACGCGCAGTTCCTCAAGTCCGCGCACGCGGGGAACCAGGCAGTCGCAACCAGCGTCGGCTTCGACACCGCGCGCGGCGTGACCGAGCTCACCGTGCTCGCGCCCGACCATCCACGCCTCTTGTCGGTCATCGCCGGTGCATGCGCTTCGGCCGGCGCCAACATCGTCGACGCGCAGATCTTCACCACCACCGACGGGCTTGCGCTCGATACCATCGCGGTATCGCGCGAGTTCGACCACGACGAGGATGAGGCGCGCCGCGCCTTGCGCATCGCGGATTCGATCGAGCGTGCGCTGAAAGGTGAACTGCGGCTGCCCGAGGTGATGGCCAAACGTGCGGCGCGCAAAGGCCGCATCAAGGCCTTCGCGATCGAGCCCGAGGTGCTGATCAATAATCAGTGGTCAAACCGCTTCACCGTCATCGAGGTGACCGGCCTCGACCGGCCAGGCCTGCTCTACGAGCTGACCGCGACGATCTCGAAGCTCTCGCTCAACATCGCATCGGCGCACGTCGCGACCTTCGGCGAGCGCGTCGTCGACGTGTTCTACGTGACCGATCTCACCGGCGCGCAGATCACCGCGCCGCTGCGCCAGGCCGCGATCAAGCGCGCGCTGCTGCCGCTCTTCGCCGAGGAAGAGCGCAAGACGGCGAAGGCGGGGTAGACCGATTGCCAACACGCCGATCAATGTGTAGTCAGGTGTGTGGAGGTTCACACATGGCAACCAACTTGTCGATCGATCCGGAACTCATCGAACGCGCGCTGGAGGTCAGCGGCGAGCGGACCAAGAAAGCAGCGGTTACGAAGGCATTGGAGGAATTTATCGCGCGGCGCCGCCAGAAGCGCTTGCTTGACCTCGTCGGCAAGCTCGAATGGGCGTCGTCCTATGACTACAAGGCTGACCGGGCGCGCAGGTGACGCTGTTCATTGATACGAGCGTCTGGTCTCTCGCATTTCGGCGCGACAAGGTGCCTCCAGCAAGAGAGGTGGCGGCCCTTATCGAGGCCATCAAGAGTGGCGAGCCCCTCGTTACGACGGGCCTTGTCCTTCAGGAGATTTTGCAGGGCTTTTCCGGCCCAAAGGCTCGAACTGTGATCCTCGATCGGTTTTCAGCGGTGGCCTTGGTGGTTCCGGACCGAGATGATCACGTTGAAGCCGCGGAATTGAGAAACCGTTGCCGCCGGGACGGCGTGCAGGTTGGAACGATCGATGTCCTTCTGGCTCAGTTGTGCATTCGACATGACTTGCCGATGCTGACGAGCGATAACGATTTCAGGCGGATTGCGGACCGCTCAACTCTTCGAATCTGGAATCCATAGACATTGAATGTCCATGAGCGCGCTCGAGTTCGAAAAGCGCGCGCAAATCACCGCGCTCATGCGCCAGGCCGCGATCAAGCGCGCTGCTTCCGCCCTTCGCCGAGGAAGAGCGCAAGGCCGCAAAGGCAAGCTGAGAGCGGATGCTGGCTTAGTAGCGCCGACCGCCGAACGTCACTTCCAACGGAACGACGATCTGGTGCAGCGCCGCGCCGATGAAGCTCTGCTCAGCCGGCTGCGCCGCGGCCGGCCGCTTGTGATGCCGCTTCTTGGCCGAGGCCATCGATGGCAGCGCCGCGACGAACGCGGCGGCGAGAATCAGCGCGATAGTTTTACGCATGACACATCCCCTTGAACCCCGAGGGTCCGGCACCCTCAGATACCACTAAGCAGGAAATCTTCTTGCTGTCACGGTTGGTTAACCATGTTTGCGGGGCTGTGTGGCGAATGCGCCACGCGCGCGGCTTCGCTGACCGGGCGCCGGAATGCTTAACCGCCCATTAAATCGCAGCCCCTAGCGTGCGGCCGGGTGTGAGGGGCGCGTATGGCCGGGCGTAAGAGTAAAGAGCGGCAGGAGCCGGCCTTCGACGATCCCCCGAAAAAATCCGCCTCCCCGTCACGCAAGAAAAAGAGCAAGGACCGGCGCCGCTCTTTGGTCGGCCGCGTCGCATATTGGTCGCTTGTCATTGGTCTGTGGTGCTTCATCGGCGCCATCGGCGTGATCGGCTGGGTTGCGGCACACCTGCCGCCGATCCAATCGCTTGAGGTTCCAAAGCGCCCGCCTTCGATCCAGATCGTAGGGCTCAATGGCCGGGTGCTGGCGACGCGCGGCGAGATGGGCGGCTCGGCGGTGCCGCTGCGCGAACTGCCGCCGTATTTGCCGAAGGCGTTTCTGGCGATCGAAGACCGCCGCTTCTATTCGCACTACGGCGTCGATCCGTTCGGCATCGCGCGCGCCGTCGCCGCCAATCTGCTGCATCGCGGCGTCTCGCAGGGCGGGTCGACGCTCACGCAGCAGCTCGCGAAAAACCTGTTCCTGACCCAGGAGCGCACCATGCAGCGCAAGCTGCAGGAGGTGATCCTCAGCGTCTGGCTCGAACGCAAATATTCGAAAGACGAGATTCTCGATCTCTATCTCAATCGCGTTTACTTCGGCTCCGGCGCCTATGGCGTTGAAGCCGCCGCGCAGCGCTATTTCGGAAAATCCGCGCGTAACGTCACGCTGCAGGAGGCCGCGCTGCTCGCCGGCCTGGTGAAGTCGCCCTCGAAGCTCGCACCGACCCGCAATTTCGACGGCGCCGAGCGCCGCGCCCAGATCGTGCTCGCCGCCATGGCGGACGCGGGTTACGCAAAGGAAGACGCGGTGAAGACCGCGATGGCAGTTGCGCCGAAGATCGTGAAGCCAAGTGCGGGCGGTTCGATCAATTACGTCGCCGACTGGGTGATGGACGTGCTCAACGACGTGATCGGGCACGTCGAGCAGGATGTCGTGGTCGAGACCACCATCGATCCGGCGTTGCAGGCGGCCGCCGAGAAAGCGTTGCTTGACGAGCTGATCCCGAAAGGCGCGAAGTTCGACGTGGAGCAGGGCGCGCTGGTCGCCATGACCCCGCAGGGCGCGGTGCGTGCGCTGGTCGGCGGCAAGAACTACGCCGAGAGCCAGTTCAACCGCGCGGTCGCCGCCAAGCGCCAGCCGGGCTCGGCCTTCAAGCCGTTCGTCTACCTCACTGCGCTGGAGCGCGGGCTCACGCCGGACACGGTGCGCGAGGACAAGCCGATCGACGTGAAGGGCTGGAAGCCCGAGAACTACAGCCACGAATATTTCGGGCCGGTGACGCTCACCAAGGCGCTCTCGCTCTCGCTCAATACCGTCTCGGTACGCCTCACGCTCGAGGTCGGTCCCCAGGCGGTGGTGCGCACCGCGCACCGCCTCGGTATTGCGTCGAAGCTCGAGCCGAATGCCTCGATCGCGCTCGGCACTTCCGAAGTGTCCGTGATGGAACTCGTCTCCGCGTATGTGCCATTTGCCAATGGCGGCATCGCGGTCGCGCCACACGTCATCGAGAAGGTGCGCACGGCCGGCGGCAAGCTCATCTACAAGGCGCATAATCCGGGGCTGGGGCGCGTCATCGACGAGCGCTACGCCGCGATGATGAACCAGATGATGCAGGAGACGCTTGCCTCCGGCACGGCGCGCAAGGCCTCGCTGCCCGGGTACCCGGCGGCAGGTAAGACCGGAACAAGCCAGGATTACCGCGATGCCTGGTTCATCGGCTACACCGGCCATCTGGTTGCGGGCGTCTGGCTCGGCAACGACGACAATTCGCCGACCAAGAAGCTGACCGGCGGCGCGATGCCGGCGGATATCTGGAACAGGTTCATGACCGCCGCCCACCAGGGTCTCCCGAATGCCGATCTGCCCGGCATGGCGGGCCGCACCATCGACGCCGCGCCGCCACGCGCCGCGCCGGTTCCGGCCCCTGCGTCGCCGCTTACCTCGATGCTGTCGCCGACGCCGGCTGCCCCGATGATGCGCGACGACGACATGCGCCCGGTCGCGCCGGCGCCGCTTGCACCCGCGAAGCCTCCTGCGGTCGCGGTCGCACCGATACCGCATGTTCAGGCCGTGCCGCGCGCACCCGCTCCGCCACCCCGCCCGCCCGCCGCCACTGCGCCTCACCCGCGCCCGCAGATCGCGCAAGCGGTCCCGCCCCCGACGGTG
>Ga0310810_10006382_pt1 | contig 13313 bp, 14 predicted proteins | sample NCmetagenome_FD_207641 | JGI IMG/M metagenome (GOLD analysis project Ga0310810, IMG submission 207641) | Soil microbial communities from experimental microcosm in Duke University, North Carolina, United States - NC | ecosystem: Engineered > Artificial ecosystem > Soil microcosm > Unclassified ... | reverse complement strand
ATAGGCCACGCGTCCGGTGTGCAGCGACACCGCCGGCGGCAATGCCGCGGTGAATTCCGGTTCCTGAGTAGTGTTGGACGACGGCGTCAGCAGGCCAAAGCGATGGGTCTTCCTGACGTAGGACATTGGCTCACTGCGAGCCTTCAAGTCCTGCGGCCTTGATCACCGGATGGAATTTTTCCATTTCGGCCTTGATGTAATTCGTAAACTCCTCAGGCGACTTGCTCGACACCGCCTTCGAGCCCTGCTTCAGGATCGCCTCCTTGACGTCGGGCATGTCGAGGATGCGCACGAAGCCAGCGTGCAGTTTCTTGACCACCTCCGGCGGCGTGCCGTGCGGCGCCAGAATACCGGCCCAGCCAACCACGACGGCCTTCGGATAGCCGAGCTCGGTCGGCGTCGGCGTGTTGGGGAACTGCTCATCGCGCTTCTCGCCGAACGTGGCGAGCAGCGTGAGCTTGCCGGATTCGACCAGGTCGGTGACGCCTGCGGTGGTGGTGAAGCCCATCGGAATCTGCCCGGCCAGGATGTCGGTGATCTCCGGCGTCTGCCCGCGATACGGCACGTGGGTCATCTTGATGTCGGCGGAGATCGACAACAGCACGCCCATCAGATGCGTCATGTTGCCAATGCCGAACGATCCGTAATTGAGCTTGCCCGGCTCCTTCTTCGCCCGCTCGACGACGTCCTTCAGCGATTTGATACCGGATGCCGGATTGGCGATTGCACCGAGCGGATTGCCGACCGTCTGGGTGATCGGCGCAAAGTCGCGCAATGTGTCGTAGGGCAGCTTCTTGTAGATGAAGCCGTTGGTCGTCACCGACGACACCGGAGCATAGACCAGCGTGTAGCCGTCGGACGCGGCCTTGGCGACGGCATCGACACCGATGATGGCGTTGGCGCCCGGGCGGTTCTCGACGACGGCGCTCTGGCCGAACACTTCGGGCATCTTGTGCGCGATGACGCGCATCTGCAGGTCGATCCCGGAGCCGGCCGCCTGCGGGACGATGACGCGGATCGGATGGTTCGGAAAGTCGGACTGTGCCCGCGCCGTTCCGGTGACGGCTGAAAGCGCGACCGCGCCCGTCACGACCGCAAGCAAATGCGTCTTCATCGGCGACCTCCCATTGGCATTTTTCTTGGCTGCGCGGCGTGCCGCGGATGTTGCACGGCGCGTGCGCGTTTAGCCACAAGCCTAGTGAAGCCCGCTTAGCGCGGCAAACGCTAATTTCGAGGGTGCGGCAATTCGATCCCGGCCAACAGCCGGTCGACAGTGTCGTGAAAACTCTGCCACGGCGCCTCGCGATCGGACTGGTTGCGCACCACGATCGAGCTGCCGGCGTAGAACTTTTCGTACAGCATGTGACGGCCGGCAAATTCGGTGCCAGTGATGTCCCAGGCGAGCTTGTAGAGCTTGTGACGCTCGACCGCCTCGATTGACGGCGTCTTCCACCAGCGCTCGAACGTGCCGCCCAGAGAGTCGTCCGTCATCACGTCGATCGACGCCGGCATGACCAGCGGATAGCCGCCGAGCAAGGTGCGCAACGTGTCGATAATTTCAGTGTGATGCTCCTGACACCAGTTCAGCGCCGCGTACATGATGCGGCGGTTCGGCGTCGCAAAACCGTCCGGCCATGCCTCCCAGGCATCGATCTGGCCGTGCACCAGCCCGCCGATCAGCGCCTCGAGAGAGGCCAACCGGCCCAGCGTCTCGCGCACCGCGGGAATCTTGTCGGTGCCGTTAGCCTGGCAGATGCGGCTCGCGAGCCCCGCGATCAGGCCCATCTTGGCCCAGAACCGGATGTTGGACTGGTGGTTCTGGTAGCAGTTCGCCGGCGTCTCGATGTAGATGCGCCGCGACATGTTGGCTTCGTTGTGCAGGAACACGCGCTCCCACGGAATCTTGACGCGGTCGCACACCAGCACGCTGTCGGTCTCGTCGAAGCGGTACGACATCGGGTAGTCGGCTTCGTAACGCGCCGCCAGCGCATAGGGCTGGCGCGACCACAGCGACAGTCCCGGCGAATTGAGCGGTAGCGCCGCGGTGATCGCCTCGCTCTTCAACTTGTCGTCGATCGGCGTCAGGTTGCCGATCAGAATTTCGTCGGCGTAGACCGCCGACGTCGCCAGCATCTTCATTCCCGACACTGTGACGCCGGCATCGCCCTCGGCAACGACCCGCAGGTTGGGGTCGTCGCGCTGCTGGCCGGGGAACAGGTCGGCGCTCTTGCGTCCGCTCGCCGGCGTCACGGCAAAGCTTAGGTAGAGATCGTTCTTGCGGGCGAAGTCATAATACTTGAGAAGATTCTGCCCGAAGCCCGCGTGCAAGCCGTCAAGCAATGCGCTGTTCATAGCCAAGCCCGCAATCAATCCGGACACCTGGTCAGGCGAACGGCCGACAAATCCGTAGGTGGCATCGGCAATCGCCTTGCAGCAGCGCATTCGCCGCGTGAGATCGTCGCGAGTCCGGCACCTCAGCCAGTAAAGACTGATGCTCTCGCCATCCTCATCGAAGGAGAACAGCTCTTTCTTCCGCGGATCGGCTTTGAGATCGTAGAGTCCGGCGACGGTCTTGGCGCCTTCGCGGAATGCCGGATGCGCGGTGACGTCCTCGACCCGCTCGGCGCCAATGTAGACGGCACGGCCGTCGCGCATCCGTTCGAGCTTGCGCTGTCCGGAGATCAGCACGGGATCATTTCCTGACCATCAGCAGGGGATTGGTGGTCTGCGGGATGCGTTGCCACTTGGCGTCCTCGGTTTCTTCGAACCGCCAAGCCTGCCCGTTGGCCGCGCGCAATACTATTTCACCACGATCCATCTGCCAGGTCGCCGGCGCAAATCGTGCCACAACGGGATCGCAACCGGGTTGCACACGCACCAAAAACTCCTCGCCGGCCGCGGTGTCCGACAAGGTCAGCACGCAGATTGGCCGGCCGTTCCGCCGCGCAATCGTCCACTCGCCCTTGATCTGATCGGCTGTCTTCGGCGCCGGCCCAAGGTCGGTCGGATTCTGAATGAACAGAATGCCCTCGCCCGGCTTCGGCGCCTCGAAGATGCCGCTCTCCACTTCGCTGAATTCGAGGACCGAGCGTCCCTGCGCGTCGAGCAAGCGAAGGAAGTCGTTGTCGTTCAGCCGCCATCCGGCGATGTCCTTCACGAACGAAAACAAGATCGAGCATTTGGGCTCAAACTCGATCGACTTGCCGACCTTGGCTGCGTCGTTGCGGAACGTGACGATGCAGCTCTTCTCGCGATCCGCGTTGGAGAACTCCCAGCTTCCCGGCATGGTGCGTGGCGCGGCGGCGCCCGGCTCGGGAGAAGCCGGCGCAGTTGCTGGGGATTCCGCGGGCGGCGGCGCAGCCGCGTCGGGCGCACGCTCCTGGGCGGACAGCGGGGCGGCCGCGGCAATCAGTAGAGCAAATATCGGCGCGACCGGACGGACCATGCAGCAAACTATCCCGCGTGCTTGCTCGGCTGCCAGCTTTTCGACGGCCATGGCGTCTCCGGCACCGGCGTCAGCGGCGGCTTGCCGTCGCGCCAGGCCAACAAGTTATCGACCACGAGTTGCTCCATCTTCTGTCGGGTATGAACCGTGGACGATCCGAGGTGCGGGAACAGCGTGACGTTGTCCAGCTCAAGATACGCCGTCGGCACCTGCGGTTCGTTGACGAACACGTCGAGGCCCGCAGCATATATTTTTCGCTCTTTCAGAGCCGCGATCAAAGCGTCATCGTCCACCACAGTGCCGCGCGACATGTTGATGACGATGCCCCTTGGCCCCAGCGCGTCGAGAACCTTGGCGTTGATCAGATGGCGGGTCGACGGTCCACCCGGCGTGATCAGGATCAGCGTATCGACGTCGCGCGCCATATCGAGCATTCTCGGATAGTGCTTGTAGCTCACGCCGGCCTGCGGATTGCGGCTGTGGTAGACCACTGGCACGCCGAAGCCCTCCAGCCGGCGCGCAATCGACTTACCGATGCGGCCCATGCCGACCATGCCCACCGTGCGGTCGCGCAACGTGGCCTTGCTGAGCGGATACTGGCGCTCCATCCATTTTCCGGCGCGCAGGAAGTTTGAAGCCTGTGGGAACTCGCGCACGGTGCATAGCAGCAGACCGAGAGCCGTGTCGGCGACCTCCTCGTTGAGCACCTCCGGCGTGTTGCAGACAACGATGCCGCGCGCGACCGAATGTTTGACGTCGATGTTGTCGTAGCCGACGCCGAAGCTCGAAACGAACTCGAGCTTCGGACACTGCGCCATCATCGCGCCATTCATGCGGCCTTCGGGCGCGCCGGTGATGGCGGCGGCGCCGATGCGCGAGCCGACTGACGCGAGCAGCGGCTCGGCCTTCTTCACGTCTTCTGCAATATGCAGCGTAAACACGTCTTTGAGCCCGTTGACGATCAGCTTCTTCGGCACCCCGATCAACACGACATCGGCCTTGTCGGCCATGACCCGCTCCGTTCAAAAAATCACGGCCGGCGGCCGTAAACCCTGCAATTATAAGACGCAGCCACCCGGCACAAGGGCGAGCATAATGCCGATAACCTGCCCAACATTGCGGCGGCTCGGACGGGCGTGCTAGCAGAACGCGACCGCCGGAACAGGCGCCGCAGGAGGAATTTTTCAGATGACACAGAATGCAAAGATCGGCTGGATCGGCATGGGCCGCATGGGCTATCCGATGGCCGAACGGCTGCTCAAGGCCGGTTACGACGTCTCGATCTGGAATCGCACCAAGTCCAAGGCCGAACCGCTCGCCAAGTCCGGCGGCAAGATCATCGACAAGCTGAGCGAGCTCGCCGGCTGCGACATCGTGTTCTCCATCGTCGCTGAAGGCAAAGATGTCGAGCAGGTCTATTTTGGCAAGGAGGGCGTGCTCTCCACCAACAAGACACCGCCGGTGTTCGTGGATTGCTCCACCATCGCTGTCGAAGAATCCGCGGAAATCCGCAAGCGGCTCAAGGAGCGCGGCGCCGACTACGTCTGCGCGCCGGTGAGCGGCAACGCCAAGGTGATCAAGGCGGGCAAGCTCAGCTCGGTCTGCTCAGGACCGAAGGCCGCATACGACAAGGCCGAGGCGATGATCAAGGTGTTCGCGCCGAAGGGCGTGTCCTACGTCGGCGAAGGCGAGCTCGCTCGCGTCTGCAAGATCGCACACAATGTCATGCTTGGCGTCGTGACTCAGAATCTAATCGAAATCACACTCCTGGTGAACAAGATGGGCGTGCCACGACATGCCTTCCTCGCCTTCCTCAACAACGGCGTGATGGGTTCGATGTTCACCGCCTACAAGTCGCCGGCGATCGTCAATCTCGACTACACCACGACGTTCACACCGGAACTTCTCCGCAAGGACCTCGATCTCGGTCTGGCGCTGGCGGACGAGACGGACGTGCCGATGCCGGTCACCGCGGCGACCCGCGCCATCCTGCAGATGCACATGGGCAACGCCATGTCGCAGAAGAACCCCGAGGAATATCTGGCTAAGGACTTCACCACACTGATGGAGACCATGGCCTCGGCGTCGGGCATGAAGCTCGAAAGCGAGAACAAGCAGGTGCCGACCGGACTGGAGTGATCAGCCCTGCATTCGAGCAAATCGCCGCGCCGGTCAGCACGGCGTTCTTGTTTTGGCACCGGGGCCTGGAAAGGATTCGCGAACTGCGGCAACGTGTGCGCAGGATAGACCAAAGGCTCGATCGCGTTTCCGGGAGGAATGTCCATGCCGAACATCAAAGACGTCTCGATCATCAACTGGAACAAGACCGAGGCCAAGCCGGTGGCGTCCGGGCTTGAACGGACGATCTGCAGCAAGAGCCTATGCGGCTCGAAGTATCTGGACGTCCATCATCGGACAGTGACGCAAGGCCGTAAACTCGAGGTCCAGGCCGGCGACAACTACCACCTGGTCTATGTCATCGATGCGCCGAACGAGGGTAAGATCAGCTTCAATGGCAAGTCGCACGCCGCCGAAGCCGGCGCCGGCGTGCTGCTCGTCCCAGGCGAATCCGCTAGTGTCGAGGCGACCGGCTCCAATCTGGATCTGCTGCATATGGTGACGCCGACGCCTCCTGCGGCCGTCGAAGCGGGGCTGCCCGGCGGGCCGGGATATTTCTTCAATCGCACGACGCTCCGCCCTCTCACCGACGCCAGTGGCGGCCGCGTGCGCCGGTTCTGCGTCGAGTCCACCGTCAGGCTTCTCGATGGCAGCAGACTCACGCCGACCAACGCCATTCAGGCGGGCGAGATGCGCTACCACGACGGGGGGTCGTCTCCCTATCACCAGCACCTTGGCACGCCCGCCAACCCGGACGGCCCCTCCCATTGCTACATCACGTTCAAGGGCCGCGGCGTGGTCCAGGTCGGCGACGACACCCAGGAACTCGAACCGGGGACGTTGGTGTTTTTCCCCACCGGCGTGCCGCATCGGCTTCGCGCCAAGGGTGGCCCGCTCGACTACTTCGAGCTGCAGGCCTGGAAGAGCTTCAAGACCAACGTGCTCAGCGAGGAGAAGCTCGGGCTTAAGTGGTACTACGATCCCGTGAAGCCGGGCGCCGAGCGGGTGGAGTGGGACCAGACCTGACCGACGGTCTCTCGACTTCCAACTCAGCGCGGGGCGATTGACGCCCAGATCGATTCCCGCAACTCTTTCGTATTGCTCTTTCACCAAACGAGGAAACGTCATGCGTCAGAAGCCCGCCCTCACGTCGTCCGATGCGCACAAGATGATGGCCGCCTGCAAGGCCGAAGCGGCGAAGAACAAGTGGAACGTCGCGATCGCCATCGTCGACGACGGTGGCACGGTGATCCTGCTGGAACGGCTCGACGGCACCGGCGCGATCAGCTCCGAGGTCGCGGTCAAGAAGGCGCAGACCTCGGCGCTGACCAAGCGGCCGAGCAAGTTCTTCGAGGATCGCGTCAAGGAGCGGCCGGGCTTCGTCACCTTCCCGACGCCCGGCGTAATGTTCCAGGGTGGCGTGCCGATCATGTACCAGGGCGAATGCGTTGGCGCGATCGGCGTCTCAGGCGTGCAGTCGCACGAGGACGAGCAGGTCGCGCAGGCCGGCGTCAGCGCGCTGGGATAGGACAACACGCTGCCAGAACTCAACGTCATGGCCGGGCTTGTCCCGGTCGCCTCGATACATAAGACGCCGATCGCCGGGTCAAGCCAGTCGATGACGTGACGTTTGGTGCGGCGCTTCGCCTCGCCCAAGCCGCGCTCTGTCAGATCGCTCCCGTCGCGGTCGGACCGCCCTGCGGGCGGTGGCGCTTCACCGCGTCCGGGTTGGTCGAATCGACGCCCATGTAGACGCCGCGCTCCCAGCTTCGCTTCAGCGGATCGCGCACCTTGAGCGACATCTTGCCGATGTTCTGAATCTCGATGTCGACGGTCTCGCCATCCTGAAGGAAGCCGAGCCCCTCGTGATTGGTGCCGCAGGCGATCAGGTCGCCGGAGTTCACCGTCATCACTGTGGTCGCCCATTCGACCAGCTCGGGGACACGGTGCTCCATGTCGTCGGTGTTGTAATTGTGGCGAAGCTGGCCGTCGTTCCAGAATCGCACGATCAGATCGTTGGGATCCTTCACCTCGTCGGCGGTGGCGATACAAGGCCCGATCGGCGCGAAAGTGTCGAACGACTTGCCGAGCCAGCTCGTCAGCGGCGTCGCCGGCCAGGTGCGGCGGCCCTGCTCGCGGGCCGATACGTCGATCAGCGTGGTGTAGCCGAACACGGCTTTTCTCCAGTCGGAGGCCTTCACCATCTTGGCAGGGCCCTTCATCACCAGTGCCAATTCGGCTTCGTGCATGAACGCCCACGGCACGGTGTATTCCGGCAGCACGATGATGTCGCCGGGCCCGATCACTGCGTCGGGATTCTTCATGAACATGTTAAGCGGGCGGGCATCCCGCTGGGCGTGCTCCCAGTAGTTGGCGATGCAACAGAGGATTTTTCCTGGCCGCGGCAGCGGAGGCTTGAACTGCACCTGAACGGCGGGGATCGCCTTGCCCTCGGCGGCCAGCTTTTGCAGCGAGGGCTTGAGCCGGTCGAAGTCGTCGATAATGCCCTGCATAGTGAGCTGGGGGGTTTGAGCCTTTTTCACCGCAGAGGAAATATCGACCACACCGCGGCCGGTCATCAGGCCCGGCGCGATCTCGCTGTTGGTATCCGATTGGAACAGGACAAGCTTCACGAATTCCTCCCCTTCATTCGCGGCGAAATACAGCACATCCCTCTTGAACCGGCCAGCCGCGGGCGCTTCCGGCCCGGAGGCGCGTCGCGCATATCAGGTCTGTGGTGCCGCAGCCAAATTGCCTTTGCCGGGCCTGCTGCGATATCGTCGGGCCAGATGGGGCGACAGCGCCCCGAATTCCTAGGGTAAGGGAACAACAATGGCCGTCATTAAAGTCACCGACATCGCGTACGTGCGTCTGCGCTCGCCGGACCTCGACCTGCAATCCGAGTTCCTCGACAACTTCGGCCTGGCGCCGAGCCACAAAAGCGCCAAGGCGATCTACTATCGCGCCACCGACCCGGTTCATCACGTCCACATCACCGAGAAGGGCGATCCGAAGGTTGTCGGCATCGCCTATCACGCCGCCAGCGAGGACGATCTCAAGACTCTGTCGAAGGCGCCGGGAGCGACCGGGATCGAGAACTTGGACGAGCCCGGCGGCGGCAAGCGGGTGCGTCTGACCGAGCCCAACGGGTACCAGATCGAAGTGGTCTGGGGCATGGACAAGGTCAACGAGATTTCGGCGCCACGGCAGATGCTCAATTCGGGCTACGCGCCGACCGCCCGCGCCGGCGACCTGATGCGGCTGCCGAAAGGTCCGTCACGCGTCAAACGCGTCGCCCACGCCGTGCTCGGCACGCCGAAGGTGAAGGAAACGGTGAACTGGTTCCGCCACCACCTCGGCTTTATCTGCTCGGACGACGTCTATGCCGGCGAGAAGGAAAACCTGATTGGCTCGTTCAACCGCATCGATGGCGGCGACACCTTTGTCGACCACCACGTGTTCTTTGCCATCAACCACAGCCACGCCGGCCTCAACCACGTCTCGTTCGAGGTGCAGGACCTCGACGATGTGTTCATGGGCCACCAGCACATGCGCGACACCGGCAAGTACGAGCACATGTGGGGCATCGGCCGTCACCTGCTCGGCAGCCAGGTCTATGATTACTGGGCCGATCCGTGGCGCCGCGTCCATGAGCACTGGGCCGACAGCGACCGGCTCAACGTCGCCAACGGCTCGCACCTGCTGTCCGCCGAAGAGGCGCTGGTGTCACAGTGGGGCGATCCGCCGCCGCAGAAGTTCATCGAGCACGTCAGCGCGTAAAGCGCGCAGCAAGGCGAAAACCCCGGCATTGCTGCCGGGGTTTTTATTTCGCACGCCTTACCAGGTGTCCGGATTGCCGTAGTGGGGTTCCGCGACCGGCGCATTCTGCGAGCGGTAGTATCGCAGCGGCGCAGTCTGCGGTGTCACCGCGACGGCATGGCCCTGCGGATCACGGGGCCCATAATAGTAGGACCCGCTCCGGTCAGTGACCGTATCGCCGCTCGCATAGGCGTCGGCGCCGCTTCCAAAGGTGTCGTCGGCGCTGCCATAGACGGCGCCGCCGCGATAGGTGCGCTCCGCAGCAAGCGTCGGCGTCAAGGCTGCCATCGCCAGGAGAGTCACTGCTGTTGCCAGGATGTGAATCGTTCTCATTGTCGTAACCTATGTCGGTTGCACTACGGGTTACGCCCGGCTGAAACGCTCCGCCCTACACGTGTTTCTTGTTGGCGCGCGGAATGTACCAACCGCCGCCGCAACGGCAAGCGCGTGTTAGTCACAACGCCATCAAAGCAATGTGACTAAGAATTTCACAAATGATCGGAATGGAATTGCTCGCGCCCACTGTCGGGCAATCGTGCGCCGGCTGACACGATTCCTTATCCCGGTACCAGCCGGAGCATGCTACGATTGCGTCGGATCGAGAATGATCTTGCCGAGCCCCTCGCGCGACTCGATCAGTTCATGCGCCTGCACTGCCTGCGACAGCGGCATGATGCGGTCTATCAGCGCCTTGAATTTGCCTTCGGCCGCAGCCTTCAGGCTGAGCGTCACGTCTTCCGGCGTCTCACCGGTCGCACCGATAATGGTGAGGTGGTTCTGGTATAACCGGTTGACGTCGAGCGGAACGGTGCCGCCGCCGTGGCCGCCGGCCGTCACCAGCCGGCCGCGACGCGCAAGCGCGGCAAACGCCTTGGGGAACAAGTCAGGATCGCCGATGTTCTCGAACACGACATTGACGCCCTTACCTTCGGTGATGCGCATCGCCTCCATGGTCAGATCCTGCGCGCGGTAGTTCACCCCGGCATCGGCGCCGAGATCGAGGCCGGTCTTGACCCGGTCGGTAGTGCCCGCCGCCGCAATCACCTTGGCACCGAGATATTTCGCGACCTGGACACCGGCGCTGCCGAGGCCGCCGGCAGCACCCATCACCAACACCCATTCGCCCGCCGCAAGCTTGGCGCGATCGCGCAACAACGTGAATGCGGTCGGCGCATGGCGCGACACCACGGTGGCGGTGGCAAAGTCGAGACCGTCCGGCACGATGGCGGTGCGATCCGCCAGCGCGCGGACGTATTCGGCGTAGCCGCCCCAGGCGTGGACGCCGAGATTGCGGATTGAATCGGCGCCGCTATCGGAGCTGGTGCGCAACTGCACGGTAACGCGATCGCCGACCTTGCGCTCGGTCACATCCGGTCCAAGCTTGACGACGACCCCGGACGGATCAACGCCGGGCGTCAACGGCAGGCTCACGCGCCGCGCGTACTTGCCGGCGCGTACCACCGCGTCGAGGGTGCGGTTGACCGAAACCGCATGGACCTTGATGAGCACCTCGCCCGGTCCGGGCTCGGGCGTCGGCACCTCTTCGAGCTTCATCACGCCCGGCGGACCGAACTCACGTATCACTATGGCTTTCAACGCAACCCTCCCGCCAATTCCGTGGGCGATAAGGCCGCACCCAGCCGCGGCGGTCAAGCATAGGCACGCCCTGCAAAACACGCGATAATCCCGGACCGAGGGCCGCCATGCGAAAGCACATTGGCCGCATCCGTTTCATCCTCGCCGCAGCGATGCTGTTTTGCGCATCGGCGGCGCGCGCCGAAGATTTCTACGCGGGCAAGCAGATCACCTTCATCGTCGGCGCCGGCCCCGGCGGCGGCTATGACCTGCAAGCGCGTGTGGCCGCGCGCCACCTCGGCAAGCATATTCCCGGCAACCCCTCCGTCATCGTGCAGAACGTACCGTCGCGGATTGCCGCGGCCAACAATATGTTCAGCACCGTCGCCAAGGACGGCACCGTGATCGCATTGCTCCAGCGCGGCATCCTGCTGGCCAAGCTGATCTATCCATCCGGGGTGCGCTACGATATCGAGAAATTCCATTGGCTCGGCAGCCTCAACAGCGAAACCGCAGTGGCACTGGCCTGGAACACCGCGCCGCACCGGACCGCGAACGACCTGTTCGACAAGGAACTGATCGTCGGCGGCATCACCGGTGTCGATCCGGAGACCACGCCGCGGCTTTACAACACGCTGATCGGCACCAAATTCAAGGTCGTCACCGGCTATAACAGCACCGCGCAGATCGCGCTGGCGATCGAACGCGGCGAGGTGCAGGGCATCGCCGACTGGTCGTGGTCGAGCCTGAAGGCGGTGCGGCCGCAATGGCTCGCAGAGAAGAAAGTCACGCTGCTGATGCAGGGGGCGCTCAAGAACGACCCCGAACTCGGGGCGCTGCCGAATGCCCTGGACTTCATCAAGAACGACGCCGACCGCAAGGTGCTGGAGCTGCACTTCACGCAAAAGACCGCGGCGCGCCCCCTGATCGCGCCACCAGAGATTCCGCCTGAAAGGGTCGCGATCTTGCGCAAGGCGTTCGAGGCGCTGGCGACGGATGCGGAGTTCGTCTCCGAAATGGACAAGGCCAAGATGGAGTTCGGGTTCGTGCCCGGCCCGGAGATCGACAAGATCGTGGCGCAGATCGCTTCGACGCCAACGCAGATCGCCGAGCGCTATGCCAAGGCGTTCGCGCCCGACGAGAAGCGCTGACGCCCGCGTGGTAAACGCGCCCGCTGCCTTTGGTCGCGCCGCGCTGGCGGAACGTTGCTCCGCCGCAACGGTTGGGGTCCGGGGACGACGTTGGAGCAATCTCGAACGCCCAAATTTGGAGGACGAATGCGAAACACGTTGAAAATAGGCGCCCTTGCAGCCGCCGCAATTGCGGCAGCGATGACCGTGGCAAGTCCCGCCATGGCGAGGCCCTGGCATCGCCATCATCACCGCCACTTCGGGGTAGGGCCGGCCATTGGCTTTGCCGCCGGCGCCCTGATCGGCGGAGCGCTGGCCCGTCCGTACTATAACGGCGGACCGTATTACGCCTACCAGCCGGCCTACCGGACGGACGGCGCGGTGCAGTACTGCATGCAGCGATTCAAGAGCTACGATCCGGCCAGCGGAACTTACCTTGGCTACGATGGCGTCCGTCACCCTTGTCCGTGACGGACCATCCTGAGTACCGGATTGATCCAGCAAATCTCCCGACCATTGTTATGCTGCGGCCTCAGGACATGAAGGCCGCAGCGTGACGATGGAACATTGCCAGGCCTTCCACCGTTAAGTCGCATCATCAGATCCTACGGAGATTAGAAAATGCAAAGCAAAAGCTCAGCAGTCTTGTTCGCTGCGGCGCTTGCAGTGGCGCTCGCCGCCGCCCCGGCATTGGCCCAGAAGGGCGGTGGGGGTGGAGGAGGCGGCGGCGGCGGCGGCGGTGGCGGAGCCGCGGCTGGCGGTGGGGGCGGCGGAGGTGGCGGAATTGGCTCTGCTAAGGGCGGCGGTGGAGGCGGCATGGGCGGAGGCGGCGGAATGGCCAGCCCTGGAGCGAGCGGTCCAGGCAGTCCGAAGAGTGGCGCCGTGATGGGCGGCGGCGGTGGTGGCCGATGGGCAGGAGGCGGCGGACGCGGTGGCGGACGCTGGGCCGGCGGAGGATATGGATACGGCAGGCATCATTTCCGGCATCGTGGCCGCGGCTTCGGTTACGGCTTTGCGTACGGCGCCGCGCCGTACATCCCGTACTACAACGATTACTATTATGAGGACGAGCCGGTCTACGAGGTCGCGCCGCAATCAGGCGCCGACGAGTACTGCGCCCGACGCTTCAGGTCCTATGACCCACGAAGCGGAACCTACCTCGGGTACGACGGCAGGCGGCACCCCTGCCCGTGATCGATTTGCAAGAATGCCATAAGCCCTCCGAA
>Ga0310810_10006380_pt1 | contig 13314 bp, 8 predicted proteins | sample NCmetagenome_FD_207641 | JGI IMG/M metagenome (GOLD analysis project Ga0310810, IMG submission 207641) | Soil microbial communities from experimental microcosm in Duke University, North Carolina, United States - NC | ecosystem: Engineered > Artificial ecosystem > Soil microcosm > Unclassified ... | reverse complement strand
GCTTTTTGTTGCTCGGGATCGAAGTGGCGTTAGGCCCGCCAACCGACCGTCAGTCGCCGGCCGTCGCCTCGGCTTCCTTCTCCGCGGCGGCCCGCGCCGGCTTGCTGCCGACGAGGAACCCCTTGAGTCGGTCGCCGGCCCCGTGCAGCACGAGGTACCCGCACGGCACGACGACGAGCGTCAGGACGCTGGACAACGCAAGGCCACCCACCGTCGCGATCGCGAGCGGCTGCATCAGCTCCGATCCGGCGCCGATGCCTAGCGCGATCGGGATCATCGCGACCAGCGAACAGACCGTCGTCATGACGATCGGTCTCATGCGGACAGCACCGGCTTCCACGACAGCCACGACTGCCGGCACCCCAGTGTCCCGCCGGTAATGCTCGACGAACTCCACCAGCAGAATCGAGTTGTTCACGACGATCCCTGCCAGGAGAATCATGCCTAACAACACCGGCGCACTGAACGGCGTGTGCGTCACCCACAGAATCCCGATCACGCCGACCATGGCGAGTGGGATCGCGAGCAGGATGACGAGTGGATCGATCACGCTCTCGTACTGTACCGCCAGCACGACGAACACGAGGAAGATCGCGAGGAACACGACGAGCTTCATCTGGGCGTTGCTCTGCTGCACCGCCTCGAAGTCCCCGCCGATCACGACGCCGTAGCCGTCAGGCATCTGGAACGACGACAGTCGCGCGCGAACCGAGTCCACGACCTCGCTGATCGGCGCGATTTCCGAGATGACATCGCCCGACAGCCGGAGCACGCGGTTCTGGTTCTCGCGATTGATGTTCGTGGGCCCGATCGCCGGCCGCACGTCGGCGACGTCGCGCAGGAATACCGGTGCGGTCCCACGGCCGCCCGGGAACAACATCACTTCGCCGAGCTCCGATGCGCTCGTGAACCTGTTCCGCGCGAAGAGCACACGCACGTCGTACTCGAAGTTGCCCTGCGTGTACCGCGTCGCGATGGTGCCATCGAGCGCCGTACGCACCGTCTGGCCGACGGTCGCGACGTCGAGATTGAGGGCGCGGGCGCGCTCGCGGTCGAGCACAATGGCGAGCTGCGGACTGCCTTCGTCCGTCTGTACGTCGAAATTCGCGAGGCCGGGAATACCGCGGAGCCGTTGCGACAGCTCGCGTCCAAGCGCATCGAGCTGACCGAGATCGTCGCCGAGCACGTTGAGCGAGATGGCGTCACCGGAGCTCGACGTTCGCAAGCCGCGAATGCGCGGCGGTCGCACGAACACACGCGCGGAGGCGAAGCCGTGGTCGTCCACCCGCTTCTGCAGTTCCTGAACCCACGCTTCGGCGCTCATGCCGCGCTCGCGCACGGGCTTGAGCAGGATGTCGAGGTTGCCGCCGCGGCCGAAGCCGGCGTTCGCGTAGACGTGCAGTACGCCCGGCATTTGCTTCGTGATCTCTTCGACGCCGAGCGTCACCTGATTGCTGACGGTAGGCGGCGTGCCTGGCGGCAGGCGCAGGTTCGCCGTCACGATGCCGTCGTCCACCATCGGCAGGAACTGCGCGTCGAACGTGCGCGCCACGAAGCCGGCGCCGATGCAGAGTGCGACCGCACTGGCCAGCACGAGGTACGGATGCTTGACCGCACCGCCGACGATCTTGCGATAGCGACCGATCATGCGGTTGAACCCGCGATCGAACGCGACGAGTGGTCCGAAGTGCTCGAGACCACTCGTGAACTTGATCTTGCCGAGCTGCGCAGCGAGCATCGGAACGAGCGTGAGCGCGACGGGCAGCGACGCGAGGTGCGAGATGGAAACGGTGAGAATCAGCTCCCGGAACACGAGCGCCGACAGGCCGGTGATCAGGAGGAACGGCACCACCGACGCGAGGCTCGTGACGGTCGCCGCGACGATCGGGCTCGTCACCTCCGCCGCGCCGACGTGGGCGCCTTCTTCAGCGTCGAGGCCGTCCGTCGCTCGACGCCGGTAGATGTTCTCCAGCATCACGATGGCATTGTCCAGCAGCACGCCCATACCTAACGCGATGCCGCCCAGCGACATGACGTTCAGCGTGAGGTTGCCCATGCCCATCGCGATGAACGTCGCGAGGACGGCGAGCGGGATGGACAGGCCGACGATGAGCGTCTTACGCAGCGAGCGCAGGAACAGCAACACGACGAGTGCGGCCAGGAAGGCGCCGACGAGTGCCGCTTCCTTCACCGAGTTCAACGAGTCGCGAATGAAGCCGGACTGATCGTACGTGACGACGTACCGAATGTCCTTCGGTACGAACGAGCTCGTGGTGAGCTGCGCGAGCCTCGCGCGCACGCCGTCCGCGACTTCGACCGTATTCGCCTCTGGCTGCTTGCGGATGGAGATGCGAACCGCCGGCACGCCGTCGAGTCGCCCCCAGCTCCGCTGCTGCGCGCTCGTGTCACGAACGATCGCCACTTCGGACATCGGCACGCGCCCGCCGCCCGTCGTCGGCATGAGGATGCCGCGGATGTCGTCGAGGCTGTGGAACTTGCCGGCTGTCTTGCCGACCATCTCGCGGTCGGTGGCCGTGATACGTCCGGCCGCGACGTCCTGATTCTCGTTGCGCAGCGCGTTCACCACCTGCGACACCGACAGCCCGTACCCGCGCAGACGAGTCGGCTCGAGCTCGACCTGGATCTCCCTAACGAGTCCGCCCTGGAGATCGAGCGCAGCGACACCGGGCACCGACAGCAGCTGAGGGCGGAGACGCTGATCCACCCACTCGCGCATCGCCACGAGGTCGCGTTGCTGGGACGAGAACGCGACCGAGAAGATGGGTTGCTGCGTGGGATCGTCCTTGCTGGTGACCGGCGGGTCGGCCTCCTCGGGAAGACGCGCGCGAACGCGCTCGACGTTCTTGGCTGCGTCCTGCACAGCGAAGTCGACGTTCGTGCCGTACTTGAACTCCATCCGGACGTTGACGAACCCCTCGGAGATGTCGGTGCTGATCTTCTCGAGGTTCTCCGTGCTCGCGAGCGCCGACTCGAGCGGCTTCGCGATCGTCTCTTCCAGCACCGCCGGTTCGACGCCGGGATTGCCGACGCGCACGTTCACGTTCGGATAGACGATGCGAGGCAGCATGTCCACCGGGATGCGGCCGACGTACACGAGGCCCATCACGAGGAGCGTTGCCGTGAGCATCACCGTCCCGATCGGACGGTTGATCGCCCAGCTCGAGAGCCCGCGGCGAATGCGCGTCTTCATTCGGAGGTCCTTGCCGGTGTACGAGAGACCGGAGTTGCGGCCGCTGCCGCTGGCGATTCCGTGCTCGGCGGGGAGGTTTCGCCGGGTGACATGGGAGGTACGATGCGCACCGTCGCCCCGTCGCGCAGCAGCGCCTGGCCGGCGACGATGACCGAGTCTCCGGCCGAGAGTCCCTCGAGCACTTCAGTCTTGCCGTCGATGTCCGGACCGACGCGGACGATGCGGCGCTCACTCTTGCCTTGGCGTACGATCACGACAGTGCGCGCGCCCGCCGGACCCATCACGGCGCGGGTCGGAATGAGCAGTGCGTCGTTGCGCTCGCCGAGGCGGAACGTGGATCTGATGGTATAGCCCGGTTTCAGCTGGTTGAGCGCGCTGCCGGTCAGCGCGACTTCCACCGGCACGAGTCGGGTGAGCGTGTCTGCCGATGGGAACACGCGTCGGATACGTCCCGCCACGCGAGCACCGCCCAGCGCGTCGACGCTGACGTCGACCTGAGCCCCCGCCTTGAGCAGCGGGACCTCGAGCTCGGACACCATCACGCGCGACACCAGCGTGGACGTTTCGGCCACGGAGAAGAGGCGCGTCTGGGGCGAGACAATGTCACCAGCCTCCAGTCGCTTCTCGGTCACGACGCCATTGATCGGCGACTTGATGATCGCATAGCCGAGTCGCGTTCTGAGCTGTTCGAGTGTTGCCTGCGCGGCGGCGAGTGCTGCCTTGTCGCGCTCGTACTCGAGTGCGGTGACAATGCGTTGCCGCCACAGCTCGTCGGAGCGCTTCGCGGACGATTCGGCGAGTTCGAGCGACGCGGTCGCGCTCCTGACCTGCGCCTCCAGCTCGCGAGCGTCGATCTGCGCGAGCGTCTGTCCCTCGCGCACGTAATTGCCTTCCTCGGCGTTCACCGTGAGCAGGGCGCCCGACATCTGGGCGTTCACGCCAATGGTGCGCAGCGGCTCCAGGATGCCGGCGACCGTGGTCGTTCGGGCCAAGGTGCCGCGGCCGACCGTCACTACCTCGACGGGAGAGGGCCGACTGTTGCCGCGGTTGCCGCCTCCGGGACCGCCCCCGGGACCACCTCCACCGCCGGGACCGCCGCCTCCAGGACCTCCGGTCGGTCCTCCGTTACCTCCGTTCTTGCCAATTGCCTTTCCTCCGTCGCCCCGGGCGTCACCGCAAGCGGTAGCGATCGCGAGCAACGGCAGCATCAAAGCCAAACGAAGAAGTGGATGTCGTGACATCACGCCTCTTTAGGGGTTCGTCATGGGGCGCCGGGTGATTCGGCGCGACGGGCAGAATTGCCCGTCGGTATACGCGGCATCGGCCCGAAACGCTCGATAAACGTTCGACGGCGGCGCCACTGGGACGCCGCCGTCAGCCGGGGTAGGGAAATGTAGCCAGATTGGCAGTCTTTGTGACCGCCGAGTGTCGGAGACTTGTGTGGATCTACCGCCCTCTTCGGGGCTCGAGAATGTCGTCGGCCCGATCGGCGATATCCTGCCAGTGCGCCTTCACGACGCCCGCCGGGGCGGCCGTCGCTGCCCGCCGCGCTTCGTCGCGGATGGCTCGCACCTGACTGCGCGCGAGCGCCGGGAGATCGGTGCGCGGCACGTTAGGCGCGCCGAGCAGCGGTCCTGGGTTCTGCGGCGGGCCACCACCACCGCCTGGCCCCTGCGCGCCCCCGCCAGCCGGTGGTGCCGGCGGCGAGATCAGCGCATCGAGACGCTCGAGATAGACGCGCTGCATGGTGCGTCGATTCGCGTCCGGTGCGGCGCCCGTGCCCGGCGTTCCCCAGACCGCACGACGAACGTCAGTGAGGTATTCGGTGAGCGGATAGGCGTTCGCCTCGTCGAGCGACTCGGACTCGACGAGGCGCATGAGCCGCCGAGGGTCGAGCAGCTGCGCCGTGATGTTCGCCTGGCGCGCGCTGATCGACGCGGCGCCCGACGCCGGCCCGATCCGGGAGATGATGTCTTCCGGCGCGAGCCACTCCGGCGTCCGGATCACGTTCTCGGTGAGGAACTGGAGCGCCGCCTTCTGTTTCGCCTTCGGCACCGGGCGGTACACTGGACCGGCCTGTTCGGCGGTCTTGAAGTCGACGTTCACGCCGCCGAGGACGGTCATGACGTGCCCCATGTACTGCGACCACATGCCGACCGTTTCGCCGTACAGCTCGTCGAGGTCATCGTAGTCCTGGCCGGGCTTCGTGATCCACGTGACGAGGTTCGGAACGACGCGCTTGAGGTTCATGACCGCGAACGTGCTCGCACGGACCGGATCGTCGCCCATGTCTTCCGTCTGGGCCCGCGGATCGACGCTGCCGAGCTGCTGCGGCACGTATCGATACGGCATCGGTCCCTTCTGGTTCACGTACCAGCCATTGAGAATCGGACGCTCGGCTTCCGGCGTTGCTGCTTGCGGAAGGGCGCGGTAGCCCCAGTTGATGATGTAGTCATCGAAGGGTCCGAGGCGGCGAATGAAGTCCTTTGGCTCGAGGCCGTCGCCGGGTTGGGCGATGTAATTCTGGCGCGCGTAATCCATGATGGTCGCGGACACGCCGTACTTGCGCGTGAACGACGGCTTCCTGAGGGAGTCGACCGGGAACGACGACGACGCGACCATGTTGTGCGGCAGGCCTAACGCGTGGCCGATTTCGTGGGTGACCACCTTGCGCATGGTCTCGCCCATGAGAGCTTCCGGAATCTCGAGCGTGCGCGCCGCGGGGTTCGCCGCGCCCGTCTCGATCATCAGACGGTTCCGGTACGACCGCATGTGGTTGTGGTACCAGGTGATGTCGCTCTCGATGATCTCGCCGGTGCGCGGGTCGGCCGTGCTCGGGCCAACCGCGTTCCGGACGAGGCTCGCGGCCCACCTAACGACAGAGTACCGAATGTCTTCTGGATCCCAGTCGGGATCCTGCTCGGGCGTTGGGGGATCCTTGGCGAGGACGGCGTTCTTGAAGCCGGCCACCTCGAACGGCTTCTGCCAGTCCTCGATGCCCTGGCGCACGTAGGGCCTCCATTTCGCGGGCGTAGCCGGATCGAGGTAATAGACGATCGGCTTCACCGGCTCCACCAGCTCACCGCGTGCATAGGCGGCGGGATCCTTCGGCTCGAGCCGCCAGCGACGGATGAACGTCTGCGTGGCTGCCTTCTGTTCGTCCAATCCGTAGTTGACGCGTTCCACGGTCATGAACCCGATGCGCTGATCCGCATAACGCGGCCGCATCGGCACCTTGGGGAGCAGCACGATCGACTGCCGCATCTCGAGCGAGATCGTGCCGCCAGTCCGGTCGGACGGTGGTTCCGCGGCGTCGAACGTCTGGGTGTGCTTGACCTCGATGTTCAGCGGGAACGACTTCACCGTGTTGATGTAGCTGCGCGCGGGATCGAAGCGGCGCACCTGATATTGCCGGCGCTGAGCCGCGTTCAACCCGCTGATGCCTGGCGTGTCGCCGGCGAAGAAGTCCGTGACGTCGATGACGTACGTGTTGCTGTCGCGACCGAACGCCTGGATCGGGAAGGCGGCGAGAATCGGACCGTAGTTGTTCTCCGCGACGGACCGCGCGATCGGCAGCGAGTCGTCTGCATACGCCCCGACTTCCAGGCTGCGCAGCACGACCCGGTCCTGGCTCCGCTCGAATCGCACCAGCCGGTCCTCGAGCGACGTACCGGCCGACGTGAAGCCGCCGAAGTTCGCCGGGACGCCGGCGACACGTGTCACGAAGAGGAAGTCGCGCATCGCCAGCGAGTCTGGCACTTCGAAGAACCAGCGGTCTTCCACGCGATGGACCGTGATGCCTCCGGCGTCGGTCACCGCGCGGTTCGTGATGACCTGCGCGTACGGCCTCGGACGCCGCGGCGGCTGCTGGCCCTGTGGGTTTTGCGCGCCTTGTTGCGCACCCGGCACTGTCGGTTGCTGACCGGCGGGCGGCGCGGGTTGTTGCGGCGGCTGCGCGAGCAGGCCGGCCGTGTAGAGACTCGTGGACATCGCCGCCGAGATGGCGATGTGGCGAGCGCGCAGGACAATCATCAGCCGAGCCCTCGTGGGTCGAGTGGGGTGAGGTTCAGGGACGCATCTGTCACGACGCCATCTTCGCATGGCGTCGTGACACTCGTCATGGTACGCAGGCCTTGCTGTTTCCGCTGGCCGGTGCAGGCGGCCGTCGAGACTGAGCCGCGTTAGGCCCGCACCATCGTCGAACTCGAACGACTCGCGGTCAGCTCACGGGACGGCCGTGCCGGGCGCGGCCCCGGCTGGCGATGGCGTCGGCGCACCAGCCTCACGCCGCGCCGCGCGCACCAGGCCAGTTGCGGTGTACACGACCACCACGAGCACGAGCCATCGCACGACCGTGAGCGGCAACGACTTCACGATGAGGGCGGCGATCAGCACCGCCGGGATCCCACCGAGGAGCAGGCCGAGCGACGCGCGCAGATCGAAGCTGCGCTCGCGCACGAAGCGCGCGCTGGCAACCGGCATGAGGAACGCGCACGAGCCCATCATGATCGGGAACGCCGCCTTCGGGTCCATGCCTAACAGGTAGATCATGATCATGCACGGCGCGTACAGCCCAATGCCAAGGGTCATCAAGGCGCCGAGCAGCACGTTGCCGGCGAACGCCAGCGCGAGTTTCGTCCCAGTGAGCTCCAGGAGCGTTCCGCCGGTGGGATTGCGGTTGGCGAGGGTCATCGCGAGCAGGGCGGCGGCGATGAACAGCGCGATCCCCATGCCCATCTGAATGCGGCGACGCGGCCAGCGGGCGACGACGCCGGCGCCCACCCATGCCCCGAGCACCGCGGCGACGATCAGCAGGATCAGCGTCCGCGGATCGACCGGAACGATCGTCGTGAAGATGAACGCCTGGACGACTGTAGGAAGCGTGTGCCCGAAGTTGAGCGTGCCGGGGATACGCTCGTCGCTCACCGGGCGGCTCTGGAAAAGGGCGAAGTAGAGACTCAGCGCCACGACGCCAATGACACTCAACACCAGCGGCAGCCTCTCCCTCGGCGCGAAGATCACGGCCGTGACTGCCCCGGCAACCGCGGCGAATCCGAACGCGAGCGCGCCCTTCCGCCGTTGTTCGGGCGTGAACTTCGACCGGAAGATGGCGGTGGTCGTCGCGAACGACCCGATGCCAAGCGTATCGAAGAAGTTGGTCACGAACCCGGTAGCGAACCCGCCGACCGACGGCGTCGCGGCCTCGCCTTCCCGGGTTCCGCGGAGCGTCGCGCGAACGACGAGTCCCACGTAGAGGAGTGCGACGATGGCGAGTACGGCGAGCAGCGCGATGCGCGGATCGAGCAGCGAGACAGAACTCATCGGAACTCCACGACGAACGTGAGAGGGATTGTGTGCGGGAAAGGCACCGGATATTGTATCCGAGCCTGCTCCCCCGCAACGGAACTCGAGCCGATGCCGCGCGCTGATCAGCCTCGCACGCCGACCCCTGACCGGACGAACGCCGGACGGGTCGATGCGCGATTGGCCCGGAACGATCGCACCAACATCGGCATCGTACCCGTGCAGCGCCAGACCGTGGCGAGCATGACGCTCGATGCCATCCGCGACGGCATCCTCCATGGCAGCTACGCGGCCGGTGAGCCGCTGCGCCAGGACGCCCTGGCCGACGAGCTTGGCGTCAGTCGCATTCCCATCCGCGAAGCGCTCCGCCAGCTGGAAGCGGAAGGACTGGTCACCTTCAGCCCGCATCGCGGCGCCATCGTGTCGAGCCTCTCGCTCGCCGAGATCGAGGAAGTGTTCGACCTGCGTGCGACCATCGAGCCCGACCTGCTGCGGCGCGCGCTGCCGCATCTGACGACGTTCCAGCTCGACCAGGCGGACGACGTGTTGGACAGCTACGCGCGCGCACTTCAGACGGGCGACGTAGCGAAGTGGGGTGAGCTCAACTGGCAGTTTCACGCCACGCTGTACGCACCGGCCGAGCGACCGATCACCATGGGCATCGTCCAGCGGCTGCATCAGCAGTCGGATCGCTACCTGCGCATGCAGCTCGCGCTCACGCACGGTGAGACACGCGCGAACGACGAACACCGCGCGATCGCGGCCGCGGCCCGCGCCAAGGATGTGAAGCGCGCCTGCGCGCTCGTCCGCGATCACATTGCCGGCGCCGGTCGCTCGCTCATCGCGTTCCTGCGACGACAGCTCGATGACGATGTGACCGCTCCGACTCCCGCCCGATCGCGCGTCGCGCGAGGAACGAGCGCATGACCGCGCACACGAGCGGCGTCGCCGCAAACGCACCACGTCTGCAATCGTTCATCGGTGGAACGTGGGCGGACAGCACCGGCGATGCGTGGATCACGGATCGCAATCCGTCCAACGCGAACGACATCGTCGCGTACGTTCCCGAAGGTGTCGCGGACGAGGCACGTCGCGCGGCGGCCGTGGCGGCGGAAGCGTTAGGTTCGTGGTCGTCGCTTACGGGCGTGGCGCGCGCGGATCATCTGCATCGCTGGAGCGTCGCCATCGCCGATCGCCACGAGGAGCTGGCGCAGGCAGTGGCGCGCGAGGTCGGCAAACCCATCGGCGAAGCGCGTGGTGAGGTGGGACGGTGCGTCGCCATCCTCCGCTACTATGCCGGCGAAGCGGTGCGCGAGGTCGGAGAGGTCATCCCGGCGCAGGTGGCCGGCGCACTGCAGTTCACACTTCGCGAGCCGTTAGGCGTCGTCGCGCTCATCACGCCGTGGAATTTCCCGGTCGCGATTCCACTCTGGAAGACGGCACCGGCGCTGGCGTTCGGCAATACGGTCGTCCTCAAGCCGGCCGAGATGTCGTCGCACGTCGCGCTGCTGCTCGCCGAGACGGCATCGGCCGCCGGCCTCCCCGCGGGTGTCTTCAACGTGCTGCCCGGGTCGGGCGCCGTGATTGGTGAGGCGCTCGTACGTGCGCCGGACGTCGCCGCCGTCAGCTTCACCGGATCGGGACGGATCGGCGCCATGGTCGCCTCCATCGCCGCCGAACGGAACATCCGCTATCAGACCGAGATGGGCGGAAAGAACGTGGCGATCGTGCTGCCTGACGCGGACATCGCGCAGGCAGCGTCGCTCACGGCCGCGGGCGCGATGCGTTATGCAGGGCAGAAGTGCACCGCCACGAGCCGCGTCGTCGTGGCGCACGAAGTCGAAGGGCCGTTTCTCGCCGAGCTGCGACGCCAGGTCGATGCCCTCGTGCTCGGGCCAGTCACGGCCGCGAACGCCGCTGTCGGTCCGGTGATCAGCGAGCACGCGCGCGATTCCATTCGCCGCGCGCTCGACGCCACCAACGCCGAGCGCGTGTACGAAGGCCGCATCCCCGACTCGGCCGACTTCTCGAGCGGCTGGTTCGTGCCGCCAACGGTGCTGCGCGGCGCAGCGACCGATTCCGAGATTGCCCAGCGCGAGCTGTTCGGACCCGTGCTGGCGATGTTTCCGGCGGACGATCTCGATCACGCGATCTCGCTCGCGAACGATTCCGCGTACGGGCTCAGTGCATCGCTGTTCACGCGTGACCTCCCGAGCGCGCTCCGGTACATCAGGCGCATCGAGGCGGGGCTCGTCCGCGTGAACGGCGACACGACCGGCGTCGACCCGCACGCGCCGTTCGGCGGCATGAAGGGCTCGAGCTCCGGCAGTCGCGAGCAGGGCGGTGCAGCGCGCGAGTTCTACACCGAGATCAAGACCGTGCAGATCAATCCGTGACGTTCCCCGCGACGATCCGCGTCGTAGACTCGCACACGGAAGGCGAGCCCACGCGCGTCGTCGTGGATGGCTGGCCGCAGCCGGCCGGCGCCACGATGGCGGCGCGACGAGATGACCTGCGCGCGCACCACGATCATCTCCGCCGTGCGGTCGTCTGTGAGCCGCGAGGTCACGATGCGATCGTCGGCGCACTGCTCACGCCGCCCGTCACGCCCGGTGCTGTCGCGGGCATCATCTTCTTCAACAACGGCACGTACCTGGGGATGTGCGGGCACGGGCTCATTGGTGTGGTCCGCACCCTCGAATACCTCGGTCGAGTACAGCCTGGCACGTCGCGCTACGACACGCCGGTCGGTACCGTGAGCGCCGAGCTGTCGTCCGACGGTTCCGTCACCATCGAGAACGTCGCGTCTCGCTGCGTCGCCACCGACGTCGCCGTCGACGTTCCCGGTGTCGGGCGCGTCGTTGGCGACATCGCGTACGGTGGCAACTGGTTCTTTCTCACGCACGTGGACGGCGTCGCGATAGAGCTCGAGCACGCGCGCGAGCTCACGCGTCTCACGCAAGCCATTCAGGACGCTCTTCGCGCCGCGGGCATCACGGGCACCGACGGTGCGGACATCGATCACATCGAGCTCGCCGGACCACCGTCGCGCGCGGGCGCGGATAGCCGAAACTTCGTTCTCTGCAGCGGCGGCGAATACGATCGCTCCCCGTGCGGCACGGGGACGTCGGCGGTCATGGCCGCTCGACACCGACGCGGTCAGCTGGCGTTAGGCGAGCAGTGGCATCAGGAGAGCGTCGTCGGTGGGTTGTTCACGGGGTGGCTCACTGCCGGGAACGACGGCGCACTCATCCCCCACGTGTGCGGCCGCGCGTACGTGACGGGAGAGGCGACGCTGCGGTTCGACCCGCAGGACCCCTTCCGCGGCGGACTGGGACGCGGATGACGAGCCGGCGTCCCGACGCGATCATCGTCGGCGCCGGCATTGTGGGCGCCGCATGTGCCGTCGCCCTCGCGCGCGACGGCAAGCACGTGCTCGTGCTCGACGCGGCTTCCGCCGCGCTCGGAACAACCGCCGCAGGGATGGGGCACCTCGTCGTCATGGATGACTCGCCCGAGCAGCTTGCCCTGACGCGGTATTCGACGTCGCTGTGGGCTCGACAGGACGAACAACTCCGCGCGGCATCGGAGCTCGAGTGGTGCGGCACGGTATGGGTCGCGGAGGATGGTGCGCAGCTCGAGGGCGTTCGAGCGAAGCAACAGCTCTATGCCGAGCATGGCATCGCGACCGAAGTGCTCGATGAGCAATCTCTCGTCGACGCAGAGCCGCAGCTGCGACGCGGGCTCGCGGGCGGACTGCTCGTCCCTTCGGACGGCGTCATCTATCCGCCGTCCGCCGCCCTCGCGCTGCTGGCCCGCGCCCGCGAGCTCGGGGCGGAGGTACGCGAGCGCACGGCGGTCGATGAAGTCGTGCCTAACGGTGTCCGGTGTGGGAGCACGGTGTTGCACGCGGACATCGTCGTGAATGCGGCCGGTGCCGCAGCCGCGGCACTGACGCCCGGACTTCCGGTCGTGCCACGCAAAGGCCATCTCGTCATCACCGAACGCCATCCGGGGTTCTGTCGCCATCAGGTCGTGGAGCTCGGCTACCTCACGAGCGCGCATGTGATGACCGGCGAGTCCGTCGCGTTCAACGTGCAGCCGAGGATCACCGGACAGGTGCTCGTTGGGTCGTCGCGCGAGCTCGTGGGTTGGAACGCGTCGGTGAACCGCCGTGTCGTCGGTCGCATGATCGAGCGGGCGTGTGCGTTCATGCCCGGGCTCGCCGACCTCACGGCGGTCCGGACCTGGACCGGATTCCGTCCCGCGACGCCGGACAAGCTGCCGCTCATCGGACGCTGGGCTGAAACGCCGGGGCTCTGGATCGCGGCCGCGCGCTTCGTGTGCCGGCCGGCTCGAGCGTCGCCGCCGCATTGATCGACGCCGGCGTGACTGCGTTTCGCCACTCGGTCAGCGATGAGGTCCGCGGCCCACTCTGCGGCATGGGTACGTGCTTCGAGTGTCGCGTCACGATCGACGGCGTGGCGCATCGGCGCGCGTGTCTCATTCCGGTCAGCGAGGGGATGCGTGTCAGCACCGCGGCGACGCCAGCGGTGCGACCATGACGCACGCGCGCATGCCCGTCAGCGCCGACGTAGCCGTGATCGGGGCCGGGCCGGCAGGCATCGCCGCGGCTGCCCGCGCCGCGGAAGCTGGACGACAGGTGCATCTACTCGAGGAGCAGCCTAACGCCGGCGGGCAGATCTGGCGGCATCGCGCCCGGTCTTCGTTGGGCGGGACCGCGCGACGCTGGATCGAGCGCCTGTCTCGCTCCGCCGCGCAAGTTCATCACAGCGCAT
>Ga0310810_10006379_pt1 | contig 13315 bp, 12 predicted proteins | sample NCmetagenome_FD_207641 | JGI IMG/M metagenome (GOLD analysis project Ga0310810, IMG submission 207641) | Soil microbial communities from experimental microcosm in Duke University, North Carolina, United States - NC | ecosystem: Engineered > Artificial ecosystem > Soil microcosm > Unclassified ... | reverse complement strand
GAGGCGGGGCTCGGCAAGTCGCGGCTGGTGCACGGCACGATCGGCGAGGGTGGGCTGGATGGGTCGTACAAGGCGCTGTTCGCGGCCGCGACGGCGTTGGGACGCACGATTCCCTACCATACGCTCACCTCGGCGCTGCGCGACCTGTTCGGCATAGCCGACCGCGACGATGGCACGGTGCTGAGGCGGCGGGTGTCGACGGTGCTCGATACTGTCGACCCGCGGCTTGCTGCAGATGCCGCCACCCTCGGCTCGATGATCTCGCTCACCGCGGCTACGCCGGAGTGGCTGGCGATGGACCCGCGGCAGAAGCGGCTGGTTGCGCGCGAGGCGTGCCTGCGGCTGGCCCGCAGTGTTTCGGCCAGGACACCGCTGGTCCTGGTGTTCGAGGACGTGCACTGGATCGACCGCGAGAGCGAAGAGGTCATGCGCGCGGTGGCCGAGCTTGCCCGCGAAGCAGCGTTGCTGGTCGTGCTGACCTACCGCTCGGAGTACGACGATTCATGGCTGGCCGCGGCGGGCGGCACGCGGCTGCGCATGGCGCCGTTGCGCGACGAGGACGTGCGCCGCTCGCTCGGCGAATGGTTCGTCGAGGGACCCGAAACCGAGCGTCTGATCGAGCGGCTGACCACGCGGGCTGCCGGCAATCCGTTGTTCATCGAGGAATGCGTGCGGGATCTGGCGCAAAGCGGTGCGCTGACGACATTGGTGAGGCCGAACGATGCCGTGCAGCGGCGCTATGCCTGCTGGGACGCGCCCGAGGCGATCCGCATGCCGCCCTCGGTGCACGACGTGATCGCCTCGCGCATCGAGCGCCGCTCGCCCGACTGCGTGGCCTTGCTGCGCACCCTGGCGCTGATCGACGGCCGCATTCCCCTGTGGCTCGCGGCGACGGTGAGCGGCCAGGCGCAGGCCGGCGCCGAAGCAGTGCTGCGCGAGGCCGTGACCGCGGAGATCCTGGTCCAGGCCAGCCTTTACCCCGACATCGAATACGTTTTCGCCCACGATCTGCTGCGCGAGGTGGCCCACGATTCGCTGACCCGCGCGCGCCGCGTCGAAGCGCATCGGCGCATCGTCATCGCGATCGAGACGCACCACGCGGAGCGGCGCGAAGAGCAGGCCGAATGGCTGGCCCATCATGCGGCGCGCGGCGAGCTGTGGGACAAGGCCGCGCTCTATCAAGGCAAAGCGGCCGAGCGCGCGCTGGCGCGCGGCTCCTACGTCGAGGCGATCGCCGGCATGCGGGCGGCGCTGAAGTCGTTCGATCAGGCCGCGTCATCGGCGGACGGGACGCGCCAGGCGATCGATCAGTTGAGGGCCTTGCGCGCGCTGCTCTATGCCACCGGCGGCGACCGTCAGGAAATCCGCGCCATCCTGACCCGCGCCGAGGAATTGGCAGAGCGCATCGGCGACAGCGTGCGGCTGGCTTGGGTATGGGCCGATCAGTCGGCGCAATGCTGGGTCGAGGGCGACAATGCCGCTGCAGTTGCCGCGGCCCAAAGGGCGCTCGAAACCGCCGAGCAGGCGAGCGACCTTCGGCTGCGCGCGTTGGCGCTGTTCCGGCTTGGCCTGGGCGTGCATGCGGCCGGCGACTACCTCCATGCGATAGAGGCACTGACCAAGAGCTGCGAGCTCTTGTCGGGCGGTCTGCACACCGAGCGGATCGGTACCGCCGGCGCCACCTACGTGCTGGCTGCCGGCTATGTGGTCACCACGCTGTGCGAGCTGGGTCGCTTCGACGAGGCCGAGCCCTGGATCACGGCTTCGATCGCTGCGGCGGAAACGGCCGGCGATGTCTATTCGATCGCGTCAGCGCAGATGGCGCGCTGCGTGCTGGCGATCGCGCGGGCCGACGTCGTCTCGGCCATTGTGCCCCTCGAGGCGCAGCTCGGGGCGGCGAACGCGGCAGGCGCGCTGGCCGTCTCGCATTTCATCGAGAGCCTGCTGGGACGGGCCCGGCACGTGAATGGCGATCTTGCGGGAGCGCTCGCGCTGCTGCGCCCGAAACCCGAATACAGCGCGGTGCCGAGGGCGCTCACCCACGGGCCGGTCCGGGTTTGGCTGGCGGAGGCGCTGGTCGCAAGCGGCGAACTGGATGAGGCCGGCGCGGTACTAGAGTCGATAGAGCGGGGCGCGCTGGAGCGCGGCGAGAAGGGCACGTTGGTGCACTGCTGGAAGGTGCGGGCTCAGCTCGCCGAGGCGGCTGGCGATCTCGTGGCGGCGAAGAGCTACTTCAACCGCAGCCTGGAGCGGGCTCGGCAGCTATCGATGCTGCCGCTCTGCCAGGCCTGCGAGGCGGCGCTCGCCGCGCTCGCCGCCACGCAGGGATCTTCAGTTCAGGGGAATGTTGAAGTTTAGGTTGAGGCCGGACGGACCCTGATTGTAGGGCATGGGCATTTGCATCGGCGGCATTTGCATCGGCATCTGCATCGGCGCCGCGTACATCGGGGCCGGCTGCACGAACACCGGGCGCTCGCGTTCGACGACCATCGGCCGCTCGCGGACCACGACGGGTCGCTCGCCGCGCCAGTGGTCATGCCGCGAATGCTCGCGCCGCGAGTGCTCGTGCCGCCAGTGATCATGACGCCAGTGATCGCGCTCGTAGCGATGGTCATAGGCGTTGGCTGCGCTGGAGAACGTGAGGACGAGAAGGGCGGCGCCGAACAGGCCGGTGAGACGCATGAGCTTGTACCTCCACTGACGTCAGGAAGTACGCGTTGACCCGTCCCAATCATCTCCCAATCAATTGTGGCAATATCGCCACGATTGCCCGACCGGCTTTTGGCCGATCGGGCGCATCGCAGACTCCGTTAACCCAACGGAATGCTGAAGGTGAAGCCGCGTGGACTGTAGTAGGCCGGCGGCGGGTAGTAGTACGCCGGCGGCGGCGGGTAGTAGGCCGGCGGAGCCGCCAGGTACTGAGGCGGCCCGTAGTAGGGATTGTACGCGCGCCAGTCCTGCTGCCACGCCACGCAGTAGCCGTTGGCCCAGCGGACACAGTAGCTGCGGGCGTCGGCTGCGCTGCTGGCGAATACCGCCACGCCGGCGATCGCCGCGGCTATCGACGCCTGACTCCATCGACTCTTCAAGATGCTGCGCATGGCAACCTCCTTTGATTGTCGCCACGGATAACGCTTCTCGATGCCCCAGAGGTGGCGTCCCGAATGTGACTGTCCCGGGGAATTTCGCAGCCGATGCCGCCACGTTTCGCAGGCGGCGGACTGACGGCTAGAATGGGGCAACAAAGACGGAGGAAACGCGATGGCGGGCCCGCTGGCCGGAGTGAGGATTCTCGATTGCACGACCGTCGTGCTGGGGCCGTGGGCGGCGCAGCAGCTCGGCGATCTCGGTGCCGACGTGGTCAAGATCGAACCGCCCGAAGGCGACACCACGCGCCAGTTGGGACCGGCGCGCCATCCCGGCATGGCGGCGTTCTACCTCGGCTGCAATCGCTCCAAGCGCTCGATCGTACTCGACCTCAAGCAGGACTCCGGCCGCAAGGCGCTGTTCAAGCTCGCCGAGACCGCCGACGTGCTGATGCACAACTACCGGCCCGACCCGGCCAAACGGCTCGGCGTCGAGTACGAGAAATTCGAGAAGATCAATCCGCGGCTGGTCTACGTCGCGGCCTACGGCTATCGCGCCGCCGGGCCGATGGGCGCGAAGGCCGCCTACGACGACATCATCCAGGCGGGCTCGGGCCTCGCCGCGCTGCAGAGCGTGGTGGCGGGCCAGCCGCGCTTCCTGCCGACCATTGTCGCCGACAAGACGAGTTCCAACGGCGTGGTGTCGGCGCTGCTCGCCGCCCTGTTCGCGCGCGAGCGCACCGGCCGCGGCCAGGCGGTCGAGGTACCGATGTTCGAGACCCTGGTCTCGTTCGTGATGGTCGAGCATCTCTACGGCGAGACCTTCATGCCGGCGCTCGACACCGCGGGCTACAAGCGGGTGCTCAACAAGGAGCGCCGGCCCTATCCGTCGAAGGACGGCTACTTCGCGCTGCTGCCGTATACCGACGGCCATTGGCGCGAGTTCTGCGTGCTGGTCGGCCGCGAGGACCTCGCCAAGGATCCGCGCTTCCAGGGCATGGCCAACCGGCTGAAGAACGTCGAGCAGTACTACGCCACGCTGGCGTCCCTGTGCGCCGAGCGCACCAACGCCGAATGGGTGGCGCTGCTCAAGACCTCCAACGTGCCGCACGGACCGGTCAACACGCTCGACGATCTGTTCGTCGACCCGCAGCTCGAGGCTACCGGCTACTGGCAGGAGGTCGACCATCCGAGCGAGGGCAAGCTGCGCATGCCGGGCATCGCGCCGCGCTTCAGCAAGACACCGCCGGAGATCACCCGCCTGCAGCCGCGGCTCGGCGAGCACAGCGTCGAGGTGCTGCGCGAAGCGGGCTTCACCCAGACTGAAATCGATGCCATGCTGGCATCGGGTGCGACGAAAACCGCGTAAAGAAACGAGTACAGCGTCGTTGCCCGGGAGGTAACGATGCTCATCCGTCCGACGCGGCGCGATGTCATGCGCCCTGGTGCGGCCGCAGCCCTGCTGCTAGCGCGCAACTTGAACCTGGAGCCCCAACGATGATCGCCCGACGCACCCTTCTGCGTGCCGGCGGCGCCGCCGCGCTGCTGCCCGCCCCCGCCCTGGCCCAGGCGTGGCCCAACAAGCCGATCCGCATCATCTGCGGCTATCCCGCGGGCGGCCTGACCGACATCTTCGCCCGCGCCTATGGCGAGCACATCTCCCGGACGACCGGCCAGCCGGTCTTCGTCGAGAACAAGGCGGGCGCCTCGGGCGCGATCGCCGCCGAGCAGGTCAAGAGCGCCACGCCCGACGGCTACACGCTGATGTTCACGATCTCGACCACGATGATCATGAACAAGGTGCTGTTCAAGAAGCTGCCGTACGATCCGGACAAGGACTTCGCGCTGATCTCCTGGCTGAACGCCGGCCACCTGCCGATGATCATCAACAAGGACGTGCCGGCCAAGAACCTTGCCGAGTTCGCCGACTTTGCGCGCAAGAACAAGGCCTCGCTCGGCACCTACGGCGCGGGCTCCTATCCGCATGTCGTGGCGGTGACGCTCAACCGCCACTTCGGCCTCAACATGGAGGCGGTGCACTATCGCGGCGAGGCGCTGATGTGGCAGGACGTGGCCTCGGGCGCGATCCAGGGCGGCAGTGGCAGCATCGCGGGCGCCGCCAGCGTGCTGCAGACCGGCGTCGGCCGGCCGATCGCGGTGCCGTCGATGGTGCGCGCCAAGAAGATGCCGGACGTTCCGACCTTCTACGAGCAGGGCCTGACCGAGCCCGCCTTCCAGGTGCGCGGCTTCATCTGCCTGGTCGGGCCGATCGGCATGCCCGACGAGATCGTGCAGAAGCTCTCGGACATGATGGTGGAAGGCGGCAAGAGCCCGGCGATCCAGAAGATCCTCGACACCTTCGGCATCGACGAGGGCGCGCGCGACCGCGCCTACTTCAAGGAAGTAATGGCCAAGGAAGGCCCGGTCTGGATCGATCTGATCAAGAGCCTGAACCTCGAGCCGCAATAGGCGCGCCGCGCCCAAATCTGCACACGGCATGCGGTAAATTGCGCCGCGAAAACCTTGCGGCGCGCGAGGGCACTCGTGGCTTTTCAGGGGGCACGACGAGGTGCTACAGCAACTCCAAGTGGCAATTTTTCCGGCCCAGCGAAAAAAGAATTTGGGGATCGCCGGTCGATGGCTTTGGATGTCTATGTGGGCTCGCTGACGCGATATTACGTGGGAGATTGGCAGAGCGTCGGCGACAGGACAGCCCCACCGGGCAAGGCGAGGAAGGACTGCGAGCGCATCGGCAAGGCGGTGCTGGCCTGGCGCGAGGTGCTCGGCCGCTCGCTGGCGCCGCATCTTGGCGAGCCGCTCGGCTGGGACGAATCGGAGGCAGCCCCTTGGTTCACCGCGCGGCCGGGCTGGGACGGCTTTGGCTCGCTGGTGCTGTGGGCGGCCTATGCCGAACATCCCGCCCTGCCGCGGCCGCCCGCGTTGCCGGAGGAATGGGACGATGATCCCGCGCTGGTGCGCAGCAACGCCGAGGGCTTTCGCTCGCGCTATTCCCACCTGGTGCGCAACGTCGAGCTGTGGTTGCCGGCGCCCTTCGAGTTCACCTTCGAAGGCGAGGACGTCGATGGCCGCCGCACCATCGTCGGCTCGGCGAGCACCCTCGCCCGCCAGCTCGGCGAGCTCAACGCGGCGACCTGGAAGATGGATGCGGGTGAGTTGGTGGCGCTGACCCGGCGGCGCCCGTCCGGCAGCACGCTCAATGTCTGCGCCCGCCACGCGATGGCGCTGATGGCGAACCTCGCGCGCCAAGCGGTGGAGCACCGGCTGCCGATGAAGCTCGACTACTAGGCCTCAACGAAAACCGCCCGCGATGGGGGGCCATCGCGGGCGGTTGCGTAAGCAACAGGGAGATCGTCAGGCCGATTGCGGCGCCGGCGGCGGCTCGGTCGCGGGCGGACGGTTGCGCCGCTCGGCCATGAACTGGTCGAACTCGGCGCGGTCCTTGGCCGAGCGCAGGCGGTCGAGATAGTCGCGGAACTCGCGCTGCTCCTCGTCGAGCTTGCGCAGCGTCTCCTCGCGATACTCGTCGAAGGCGACGTTGCCGCTCGTGCGGCCCCAATGGCGATGGCGGCGGCGCCAGCCCCGGAACTCCTCGCGAGCCTCACCGCCCTCGGAACGTCCTTCGGGCGAATACCAGCGGCCGTAGCGGCCATGCCTTCCGCAGAACATGCGTCCACTCCATATCAGGTAAACCAGCAGAGCGAGGCCCACCGGCCAGAACACGATGAAGCCGATCACCACCAGCGCGATCAGCGCGGGCTTGGGCAGCTGGTCCAATCTGTCCATCACGGCGTACATGAGGCCTCCTCCGGGCAGGATGTTAACGATGTAAATGTTAACGACATTTACATTGGGCATTTCGCCCAAGCGAGTCAAGGGCCGGTCACGCTTTTTGGGGAAAACCGAGCCCCTGCAGGTAAATCAGCATTTCCGACTCAAGTAGTTCCTCGGCGGACATCGGCAAGCTGCGCCGGCCGGAATCGCCGCGGCCGAACAGCGAGGCGATGCCGTGCGCCATCGACCAGACATGCAGGCTCATCATCATGGCGGGCGGCCGCCGGCCGGCCGGGAGCTGCCCGACCAGCGTTTCCGCCGCCGTGCGCAGCACCGCGAAGGCCTTGTCGCCGGCGGTCCGCAGCTCGGGACTGAGGTCGGGCGGCAGGCCCGATTCGAACATCGCCGCATAGTAGGCGGGCTCGGCCCGCGCGAAGGCGAGATAGGCGCGGCCGACGTTGTGGAAGGCGGTCAGGGGATCGGGCTTGCCGCCGGCCCAGCCGGTCGAGAGCATCGCCTCGAAGCGTCCGAAGCCCTCGCGCGCCACGTCGGCCAGCAGCGCCTCGCGGTCACGGAAGTGACGATAGGGCGCCGCCGGCGAGACGCCGGCCGAACGCGCGGCGTCGGCGAAGGTGAAGCCCGCCGGGCCCTTCTCCGTGATCAACTCGCGGGCGGCCTGGATCAACGCCTCGCGCAGGTTGCCGTGGTGATACGCGCCTTCGCGGGCACGGCGTTTCCAACTCATGTTAAGGGACTTTACATCAAGCCACGGCCCGGTAGTAGCGATCACGCGTTGCATCGCGCCTAGGCTTGTGGCCGGATGCCGCGATGGCTCCTGCTTTCAACCTACGCCCCGCGGCGAAGTCCGATTTCGATTTTTGCTGGCCGATCTATCGTGACGCCCTGCAACCGCTGACCAAGCCTCCCCTGGAATGGCGTGAGCCCGACCAGCGCCGGATCGTCGAACGCGCGCTTGCCCATACCGGCTCGTCGATCCTGCGCTCGGAGGGGACCGATGCAGGCTGGCTCCACGTCGAGGAAACGGGCCAGGTCATCCAGCTGAAGCAGCTCGTTCTTGTGCCGTCGATGCGCAACCAGGGGCTCGGCACCAGCTTCCTGGACTGGATGAAGGAGCGGGCCGATCGCAAGCGCAAGGACCTCAACGCCGAGCTGATGACCAACAGCCCGGCCCGTCGTCTGCTCGAGCGCCTGGGCTTCAAGGCGGTGGTCTCGTCGGGTCCCGTGGTCACGATGCGCTACTGATCCACCCCGGGAGAACGCCGTGCAATTGTGGACGACGACCGTTGCCTCGGCGCGCGGCGCGCAACGCATGGCGCGCGAGGTCGAAGCCGCCGGCTGGGACGGGCTGCTGGTGGTCGATTCGCAGAACCTCTCGGGCGATCCCTATGTCGCGCTGGCGCTCGCCGCGGTCGCGACCGAGCGTATCGGCCTTGGCACCGGCGTCACCAACTCGGTGACCCGCCATGCGGCGGCGACCGCGACCGCGATCACCTCGGTCAATCGCATCAGCAACGGCCGCGCGGTGCTGGGCATCGGCCGCGGTGACTCAGCCCTGGCGCATCTCGGCCGCGCGCCGGCGCGGCTCGCGCCGTTCGAACGCTACCTGGTGCAGCTGCAAGCCTACCTCGGCGGCCACGCGGTGCCGTTCGACAGCATCGACATTCCGTTCGACGTGGCGCCGCCGATGTCGGCGTTGCACCTGCATGATGCACCGCCGGACAGCCGCATCGGCTGGATCGCCGACGGCATCAAGTCAGGCGGCGCCAAGGTGCCGGTCGAGGTCGCGGCCAGCGGCCCGAAGGTGATCGCACTGTCGGCGCTGCATGCCGAGCGGGTGATGTTCACCCTGGGGGCCGACGCCGACCGCCTGCGCTGGGGCATCGATCTGGCGAAGAAGACGCGGGCCGCGGCCGGCCTCGATCCCGATTCCATCGCCTTCGGCGCCTACATCAACATGGGCTGCCACGCCGACATCGAGAAGGCGCGTGGCCTCGTGCGCGGCGGCCTCACCACCTTCGCGCGCTTCTCGGTGATGCACGGCAAGGCCAACGGCCCGATATCGGCCCAGGACCGCGAGCAGCTCGAGACGCTGGTCAGCAACTATGACATGAAGCAGCACACCCGCGCCGATTCGCGCCAGGCCGGCACCCTGACCGACGATTTCGTCGACCGCTTCGCGATCGTCGGCCCGCCCGAGCGCTGCCTCTCCCGCCTGCGCGAGCTCGAGGTGCTCGGCCTCGACAAGGTCGCGATCAGCGGCGGCACGCGCGGTGCCTCGGCAGAGGACGCTGCCATAAGTCGCGAGCTGGTGGCCTGCCACGTGCTGCCCGCGATGGAGCGATGAGGGAGCTGCTCGACTATCTGCGCGCCCGCCTGGGCGCCAACATCGAGTACGAGACGCCGCCGCAGCGGCTCAGCGGCGGCTTCGACACCACGACGATGGCCTTCGTCCTGAGCGGCGCGCCGCCGGAATATCGCGGCGGCCTGATCCTGCGGGTGATGCCGCTGCCCGACACTGCGCTCCGGGTGCGCCGCGAGGCGGCGACGCATGACGCGCTGGTCGGCGCGGGTTTTCCGGCGCCGCGCATCCTCGTCGCGGAGACCGATCCCGCCGTCCTCGGCAAGCCGTTCCTGATCATGCAGCGCCTGGCCGGCGACAACATGTGGGCGAGCGCGGTCGGCCCGAACGGGCGCTTGGGCCGTATCGCCGGCATGTCGCGCGCGCTGGCAGAGGCGCATGTCCTGCTGCACCGCGTGCCGGGTGAAGCGCTGCGCGCCAGTTCCCGCCGGCACGGCGTCGACGAGACGCTTGTCACGCTGCGCGGCGAGATCCAGCGACTGGAAACCCGTGCCGAGCGCGCAGGCCTTGCCGGGCTGATGCCGGGCATCCGCTGGCTCGAGGCCAACCTGCCGCCGCCAGCGCAGCCCGAGGTCGTCTGCCACGGCGACTTCCATCCGCTCAACATCATGGTCGACGACGGGCGGCTCACGGGCGTCATCGACTGGCCCCAGGCGATCGCCGCCGAGCCCGCTTACGATGTCGCGAGCTCCTGCGTGCTGATGCGGTTCGGCGACATGGGCCTGCGGCCGCCGCTGCGCTGGCTGGCCGATGCCGCGCGCATCGTGCCGCGGCGGCGCTACATGGCCTTCTACCGTGCGCTGCGGCCCCTGGAGACGGGCAACATGCCGTACTTCGAGGGCCTGCGCGTGCTCTCGGCGTTGATCTATGCCGGTGAGCGGCCGCGCGGGCCCGGCAATCCGTGGAGCGCGCCGCACACGCTGGCCGCGCTCTATCGCCATTTCGAGACGGTCAGCAGCCTCCGCGTGCGGCTCTAGCGGCGGGCATCCTATGGTTGTCATTCCCCAAGCATTGGCCCATTGTGGCGTGCGGAGCCATGGGGGCAGAGCATGCATCATGGGGACGTTTCGCCGGAAATCGCCGCGGGCCTGATCGAGCTCAAGAAGAGGATCGACGCGGCAAAAATCCCGTCATCCAAGCTCGACGAGAGCATCAACGTCGCGATCTGGAACATCCGCGAGTTCGGCAAGAAGCGGCGGACCGATGCGGCGATCCACTACATCGCCGAGATCCTCGGCCAGTTCGACCTGATCGGGCTGGTCGAGCTGCGCGACAACCTCGAGGACTATGGCCGGGTCTGCCGCTATCTCGGGCCGAGCTGGGACCTCGTCTATTCCGACTGGATACTGGACGCGGGCGGCAACCGCGAGCGCGTCGGGTTCCTGTTCGACCGCCGCGCGGTCACCTTCAATGGCCTGGCTGCCGAGATCGATCCGCCGCGCACCAAGAAGGGCGAGGAGTATCTCGCCGCGCAGTCGTTCTGGCGGGCGCCCTACATGTGCTCGTTCCGGGCCGGCAACTTCGATTTCATCGCGGTCGCCACCCATGCGCGCTGGGGCAACAGCACCGACGCGCGCGCGGCCGAGCTCGGGATGCTGGCCGACTGGATCGACACGCGCTTCAAGCTGGCGGCGGCCGAGGACCACGACCTGATCGTGATGGGCGACTTCAACACGCCCTCGCTCGGCGACAAGACCTTCAAGGCGCTGACCCGGCGCGGCCTGCTCGTGCCCGATTCGCTGCTCGAGCTCAAGGTCGGCGACATCGTGGTCAAGGGCTCGAACCTCGATCGCACCTATCGCTACGACCAGATCCTGCACCTGCCGACCATGAAGAAGCGGTTCAGCAACCACGGCGGGACACTCGACTTCTTCATCTCCAAGGCGCGCATCAAGCAGCTCTTCCCGGACAAGAACTACACCCCGCTGGAATTCAGCTTCCAGCTCTCCGACCACTTCCCGGTCTGGGTCCAGATCAACACCGACATCGAGGACCAGCGGCTCGACCAGATCGTGCAGAACGCCAAGAAGGAGTGATCGAGCAACAAAACACCTCACCCTGAGGAGGCCGCGCAGCGGCCGTCTCGAAGGGTAGCAACAGGCAAGGTGCTCGTGCCCACCCTTCGAGACGCGGCCTGCGGCCGCTCCTCAGGGTGAGGTGGTGGGGGTGCGATCCGCAGTTCAACGGGACGACGGTGGCTACCGCCAGATCTTCTTGCCGCTGCCCGGTAGGCCGAGCGTGCTCCACATGGCGTCGACCTTGTCGATCACGGCCTGCTCCATGCGGATCTGGCGGCCCCACTCGCGGTTGGTCTCGCCTGGCCACTTGTCGGTGGCGTCGAGGCCGATCTTGGAACCGAGCCCGCTGACAGGGCTCGCGAAGTCGAGATAGTCGATCGGCGTGTTCTCGATCACGGTGATGTCGCGCGCCGGGTCCATGCGGGTCGAGACCGCCCACATCACGTCCTTCCAGTTGCGCGCGTCGATCTCGGCATCCACCACGATCACCCACTTGGTGTACATGAACTGCCGCAGGTAGCTCCACACGCCCATCATCACGCGCTTGGCGTGGCCGGCGTAGGCCTTCTTCATCGACACCACGGCGATGCGGTAGCTGCAGCCCTCGGGCGGTAGCCAGAAGTCGACGATCTCGGGGAATTGCTGCTGGAAGAGCGGGATGAACACCTCGTTCAGCGCCTCGCCCAGCACCGAGGGCTCGTCGGGTGGCCGGCCGGTGAAGGTCGAGAGATAGATCGGCTGCCGGCGCATGGTGATGGCGCTCAGCGTGAATACCGGGAACTTCTCGACGCTGTTGTAGTAGCCGGTGTGGTCGCCGTAGGGCCCTTCGTCGCCGTAGATGTCGAGGCTGACATGACCCTCGAGCACGATCTCTGCCTCGGCCGGCACCTTGAGCGGCACGGTCTTGCAGTCGACCAGCTCGACCTTCTTGCCGCGCAGCAGCCCTGCGAACTGGTACTCCGAAAGCGTGTCGGGCACCGGTGTCACCGCGGCGAGGATGGTGCCGGGATCGGCACCGATCACGGCTGCCGCCGGCAATGGCTCGCGCTTGCCCGCGCCCTTCCAGCGCGCGTGATGCTGCGCGCCGCCGCGATGCTTCAGCCAGCGCATCAGGGTGGTGTTCTTCCCCGTCACCTGCAGGCGGTAGATGCCGAGATTGAAGCTGTCCTGCCGGTCGCCCTTCGGGTTGGGACCCTGCGTCACGATCAGCGGCCAGGTGATCAGCGGCGCGGGCTCGCCCGGCCAGCAGGTCTGCACCGGCAGGCGGCCGAGATCGATATCGCTCCCCTGCAGCACGACCTCCTGGCAGGGCGCGCTGCTCACCGTGCGCGGCTTCATCGCCATCACCGTGCGCAGCATGGGCAGCATGTCGAGCGCCTCGCGCCAGCCACCGGGCGGCTCGGGCTGGCGCAGGAAGGCCAGCGTCTCGCCGACCGCGCGCAACTCGTGCGGCTCGCGATCCATGCCCCAGGCGACCCGCTCGACCGTGCCGAACAGGTTCGCCAGCACCGGCATGCCAAAGCCGGTGACGTTCTCGAACAATACAGCCGGACCCTGCTCGGCCAGCAGCCGCGTCTGGATCTCTGTCATCTCCAGCACCGGCGACACCGGCGCCCTGACCCGCACCAGCCGCCCGGCCTGCTCGAGCCGGGCCATGAAGTCGCGAAGCGAGGCGTAGGGCATGGTGTTGCTTAGACGGGCGGCATGTGGGAGGCAACGCCGGACATGCAACTCGACGTCTCCATCCTCGGCCTGCTCGGGCTCGCCCTCTATGCCGGCTGTATCTTCCACGCGATCAAGACGGGCCGGATCAACTATTGGCTGTTGATCCTGATTTTCCTGCCCGGCCTGGGCTCGATCGCCTACCTGCTGATCGAAGTCCTGCCCGCGATGCGCAACAGCCGAGCCGCCCGTCGCGCCGTGAGCGGCCTCGGCGAAGCGCTCGATCCCAACCGGGCCTTGCGCGAAAGCGCGGCCAGCCTCGAGGTCGCCGACACCGCCGACAACCGGCGGCACCTCGCCGAGGAGCGCATGAAGCG
>Ga0310810_10006378_pt1 | contig 13315 bp, 13 predicted proteins | sample NCmetagenome_FD_207641 | JGI IMG/M metagenome (GOLD analysis project Ga0310810, IMG submission 207641) | Soil microbial communities from experimental microcosm in Duke University, North Carolina, United States - NC | ecosystem: Engineered > Artificial ecosystem > Soil microcosm > Unclassified ... | reverse complement strand
TCGTTGGTGAGCAGCAGCGCCCCGGTCGTGTCGGCGTCGAGACGGCCGACCGGGACGACGCGCGGCTCTGCGGGCACGAGCTGGACGACGGTCGGCCTGCCCTGCGGATCGTCGGCGGTCGTGACGACGCCCGCCGGCTTGTGGAGCAGCAGATGCGCGAGCTTCTGCTTTGCAACTTCGCGGCCGTCGAGCTCGACGCGGTCCGCTGCGAGCACGAACGTGTTGAGCCGGCCGGGCTCGCCGTTCACGAGCACGCGTCCCGCCTTGATCAGCTCGTCGGCCTTCCGCCGCGAGGCGACCCCGGCCCGTGCGAGATACGCGTTGAGGCGCACGGGTGAGAAGATAGGCGCGATGGCGCACTACGTCTCGCTGATGCGCTGGACGTCGACGGGCCGCCTGGGCCTGCCGGCCTGGCGCGACCGCGTCGAGGAGGGCGAGCGGATGATCGAGGAGGCGGGCGGCAAGCTCGTCGGCGTCTGGGTGACGCTCGGCCAGTACGACGTCGTCGAGGTGTTCGAGGCGCCGGACGACGAGGTGGCGTTCGAGATCATCACGAAGCTGCAGCGCCACGGCGCCGAGGAGACGGAGACGCTGCGGGCGTTCACCCGCGACGAGGCGGAGGCGATCATCCGCAAGCTGTAGGCGGGGCGGCTCAGGCGCTGCGCTGCTCGGCGACCGCATGCAGCCGCTCGCGGATCTGCTCCGCGTCGGCGCCGACGTCGTCGAGGCGCGGCAGCTGCGAGAGGCTCTCGAGCCCGAACACCCGCTCGAAGAGCGGCGTCGTCCGGTAGCGGATGGCGCCGCCGGCGGCGTCGTCGCGGCCGGCCTCTGCGACGAGGCCGCGCTCGACGAGGTTCGCGACCGCCGAGTCCGCCGAGACGCCGCGGATGCGGGCGACGTCCGGGCGCGAGCACGGGCCGAGGTAGGCGACGATCGCGAGCGTCTCGAGCGCCGCCTGCGAGAGGTTCCGCTGCACCGGCTTCTCGAAGAGGCGCGCGCATGCCGGCGCAGCCTCGCGTGAGGCTCTGAAGGCGAAGCCGCCGGCGACGCGCTCGAGCACGATCCCGCTGCGGCCTTCCGAGTAGCGCTCCTGCACGAGGCCGAGGGCGGCCTCGATGCGCTCGGCGTCGTCGTCTGCGGCCTCCGCGAGCTCGGCCGCCGAGAGCGGCGCGGAGGCGACGACGAGCAGCGCCTCGACCGTGCGGGCGAGCTGGTCGAGCGGGTTGGCGGCGATCAGGCGGAGCGGAGCGTCCACGCAGTGGTCCTTTCGGCTCGGTTGCTCGAGTCCTTCCCGGCCCGCGCGATCCTGATCGGCGCGAACGGGGCGGATTGGTCGATCGTGATCTCGCCGGAGCGTCGAAGCTCGAGCAGGGCGAGGAAGGCGACGGCCTGCTCGATCCGCGGCAGCTCCCGCACCTCCTGGTCGAAGTCGAAGCGCGAGCGCCGCCGGAGCACGGCGCGGAACCGCTCGAGGAACTGCGTGACCGGCGGGAAGCGAAGCGCCATGTGCTCGAGCGAGACCTGCGGCGGCTCGGTCGCGAGCACGCGGATCGCCTGCGCGAGCCGGCCGGGCTCCTGCGGGCCGAGCGGCGTCTCGACCTTCGGCGCGAGCGGCGCGGGGCCGAGCCGGAAGAAGCGTCCGCCCTCGCTCTCCAGCCGTTCACGCAGCCACGCCGCGGCGTCCTTCATCCGCCGGTACTCGGCGAGCCGCCGAGCGAGCTCCTCGGCGGCGGCCTCGGGCTCGAGCTCGGCGAGCTCGGCCGCCTCCTCGGGGAAGAGGCCGCGCGCCTTCAGCTCGAGCAGCGCCGAGATCAGCACCAGGAACTCGCCGCACGATTCGAGATCGAGCTCGTCGCGGACGGCGAGGCGCTCGACGAACGCGAGCACGATGCCGGCCACGTCGACCTCGCGCAGGTCGAGCTCGTCCTTGAGGACGAGCGTCAGCAGCAGGTCGAACGGCCCCTCGAACGCGTCGAGATCGAGCTCGAGCTCCTGGACGATCACGGGCCCACCGTACCCGCGCTACCGGACGCGGCCGCGCGGGACTGCCATCTTCGGCCCCTGGGGCACCTCGCGCGGCTTCGGCCGCTTCGGCGGGCTCGCGGACGGCTTGCGGAGGAACTGCCACCAGACGAAGAACGCGAGGCTCGCGACGAAGCACGCGAGCGAGACCCAGAAGTTGAGGCGCATCCCGGCGACGTGGGCCGAGGGGTCGATCCGCAACGTCTCCTCGTACATGCGGAAGGCCGTGTACCAGACGACGTAGAGCGAGAAGAGCGCCGGCCGCCGGAGTTTGAAGCGCCTGTCGATCCAGAGCAGCACGAGCACGCCGAGCACGTCCCAGATGAGCTCGTAGAGGAAGGTCGGGTGGTAGGTGTTCGCGGCGCCCTTGCCGTGGATCTCGAGCGCCCACGGCAGCGTCGTGTGCTTGCCGTAGAGCTCCTGGTTCCACCAGTTGCCGAGGCGCCCGATCCCCTGGGCGAGCAGGAGCCCGGGGGCGACGACGTCCATGAAGAGGCGGACGCTCGCCCCGGACCGGCGGACGATCCACGCGCCGGCGAGCACCCCGAAAGGGATCGCCCCCCAGATCCCGAGCCCGCCCGACCAGACGGCGAACGGCCCGTACCAGTGGTCGTGGATCGCCGGATCCTGGTTCCAGCTCGTCAGGTCGTGGTAGAGCCGCGCGCCGACGATCCCCGCGATCACGCCCCAGATCGCGACGCGGTAGACGAGATCCCAGTCCCCGCCGAGCCGGGCCCAGCGGACGCCCGTCAGCCAGAGGCACGCCGCGATCGCGACGAGCAGCACGACCCCGTACATGTGGATCGTGAGCGGACCGAGGTGATACACGCCGGTCGACGGCGAGGGAATCGAGGCGAGGACGGCGCCCACGGCGCCAATTGTGTCCTAAAGGAGGATCTGAAGCGCGAGCTCCGGCGGGCAGCCGCGCTCGAGGAGATCCGTCGCCGTGTGGAGGTCGATGTCGATCCGCGCGGCGAGGTCGGCGGCGCCGGCGGGGTCGTAGCCGGCCCGGATGAGTGCCTCTGCGCGCCAGCGCTCCACGCGCTCGAGCTCGGTCTCGACGATTTCTTCTACCGCAGTCATCTGCATCTCACCTTACTCGTGGTTGCCTTCCCTACTTCGGGAGTAGGCAACCCGCGGTTCACCCCTTTACGGGGTATTTACGGAGCGGGCCGGAGCGACCGGGCGAGCGCCAGCGCGTCGTCGCGCCTCAGCCGCGGGCCCTCGAGGCGGTATGTGGTGCTCTCGGTCGCCCAGACGAGCGTATTCCCGGCGAGCCGGGCCGGCTCGCGCGGGAAGAAGAACACGTGCGGAGCGCCGGTGAGCCAGAGACCGGACGTCCCCCGGACGGTCACCCATTCGGCGTTCGCCGTGCCGGCGAGCTTCTTCAGGAAGACGCCCTGGGTGCTCGTGAGCTCGCTGAGGAGCACCGGCCGCCCGTGCGCCAGGAAGACGACCGAGACGACCGAGCCGCTCCGTTGCCACGGCGGCGGGCCCGCGAGCGGCGGCACGAGCAGGGCGGGCACGAGGGCACGCGCCTCGGCCTGCGAGCTGCGCGGGCCGAGCCCCGCCGCGAGCGGGCGCGTCTCGGCGGGCGGGAGCGTCTCGACGAACCGGATCGTCTCGCCGCCGAGATGGAGGAAGCGCAGGATCGCGCCGCGCGACTGCGGCACGGCGAGGGCGGCGGCGAGCGCCGCGAGCGCCAGGGCGAGGGCGGCGAGGAGCGGGCGCCGGCGCCGCCGTGGGCGCGCCGCGAGCGCGAGCCGGAGCTCGGGGGTCGGCGGCCACTCGACGTCGAGGGCGCGGAGCTCACGTTCCAGGTTCATATGCCTCCCTCAGCCGCTCGAGCGCCCGTGCGGTGCGCGACTTGACCGTCCCGAGCGGGACGTCGAGCGCTGCTGCGGTCTCCTCCTCGGACAGGTCGAGCAGGAACCGGCAGGCGAGCACCTCGCGGCCCTGCTCGGCGAGGCCGTCGAGCAGGCGGAGCAGCCGCTCGCGCTCGGCCGCGCCGAGCAGGGCGTCCTCGGGGGAGGGGGCCGCCTCCCCCGGGGATGCCGCCGCCCGCAGAACGAGCTGCTCGCGCCGCCCCGCGGAGCGGCGGCGGTTGCGGGCCTCGTTCGCGACGATCCGCAGCAGCCACGGGCGCAGCGGCTCGCCCGCCCGGAAGCGGCCGAGCGCGCGCCAGGCCTTGACGAGCGCCTCCTGGGCGGCGTCCTCGGCGTCGGCCGAGTTGCGGGTGATGACGTAGGCCACTCTGAATGCGATCTCCTGGTGGGGACGGACGAGCTCCTCGTAGGCGCGCGAGTCGCCGCGCTGCGAGCGCAGCACGAGCTCCCGCTCGTCGTGTGGACGGCCCTCCACAGCGCAACTACACCGCGGGCGGCGCAGGAGTTCCAGTGCCGACTACGGTTTCGGCATGGCGAGGCTCGTCGGCATCAACCACGTGGCGCTCGAGGTGGGCGACCTCGACGAGGCACTCGCGTGGTACGGCCGGTTCTTCGAGCTCGAGCTCCGCGGCCGGGCGGGAGGGCAGATGGCCTTCGTCGACCTCGGCGACCAGTTCATCGCGCTCGCGCGCTCTGCGACCGAGCACAGCGACAAGGCGCGCCACTTCGGCCTCGTCGTCGACGACAAGGAGGCTGCACGCCGTTCGCTCGTCGACGCCGGCGTCGAGGTGTCGAGACCGCCGTCGCTCGACTTCCACGATCCATGGGGCAACCTCGTGCAGGTCGTGGACTACCGGGAGGTCCAGTTCACGAAGGCGCCGGAGGTGCTGCGTGCGATGGAGCTCGAGCTCGAGAAGACGGAGCGGGCGAAAGCCGAGCTGCGCGAGAAGGGGATCGGCTGAGGACAGGGCCGGGCGTCGGCCCGTTCTTCGTGCGCGGCCCCGCCGGGAACGGTACGTCAGCCGGCAATCGCCGGACTGGCCGCGTCCCGCTTGCGCCGGGACGCCGCCGTCTGACGTTTCTGCGCCGAGAGCTCGACCTTGCGGAGCCGGATGCTCGTCGGCGTCACCTCGACACACTCGTCCGCGCGGATCAGCTCCAGCGCCTGCTCGAGCGAGAGCGGCCGCGGCGGGATCAGCCGGACGGTCTCGTCCGAGCTCGCGGCGCGCATGTTCGTCAGCTTCTTCTCCTTCGTCGCGTTCACGTCGAGGTCCTCGGCGCGCGCGTTCTCGCCGACGATCATCCCCTCGTAGAGCTCGTCGGTGGGCTTGACGAAGAGCGAGCCGCGCTCCTGGAGGTTGAGGATCGCGAACGCGGTCGCCGGGCCGCGGCGGTCGGAGACGAGCGCGCCGGTCGGGCGGGTGCGCAGCTCGCCCTGCCAGGGCTCCCAGCCCTCGAACACGTGGTGGAGGATCCCCGTGCCGCGCGTCTCGGTGAGGAACTCGGTGCGGAAGCCGACGAGGCCGCGTGCCGGGACGAGGTACTCCATGCGCGCCCAGCCCGTGCCGTGGTTGACCATCTGCTGCATGCGGCCCTTGCGTAGCGCGAGCAGCTGCGTCACGACGCCGATGTAGTCCTCGGGCACGTCGATCGCGACGCGCTCGACCGGCTCGTGCCGCTTGCCGTCGATCTCGCGGGTCAGCACCTCGGGCTTGCCGACCGTGAGCTCGAAGCCTTCGCGCCGCATCAGCTCGACGAGCACGGCGAGCTGGAGCTCGCCCCGCCCCTGCACCTCCCACGCGTCCGGCCGGGCCGTCGGGTTGACGCGGAGCGACACGTTCCCGACGAGCTCCTGGTCGAGCCGCTGCTTCACCATCGACGCCGTGAGCCGGTCGCCCTCGGTGCCGGCGAGGGGCGAGGTGTTGATGCCGATCGTGATCGAGAGCGAAGGCTCGTCGACGGTCGTCACCGGGAGCGGGCGTGGGTCGTCGGGATCGGCGATCGTCTCGCCGATCGTCACGTCCGGCAGCCCGGCGATCGCGACGATCTCCCCCGGTCCCGCCTCCTCCGCGGGGACGCGGTCGAGCGCCTCGGTGACGTAGAGCTCCGTGACCCGCGCGCTCTCGATCTCGCCGTCGGCGCGGCACCAGGCGATCGTCGCCCCCTTGCGCAATCTCCCGTTACGGATGCGACAGAGCGCGAGCCGTCCCACGTAGGGCGACGCGTCGAGATTCGTGACGAGCGCCTGCAGGGGGTGGTCGGGGTCGTACGTCGGCGCGGGCACCGTCGCGAGCAGCGTGTCGACGAGCGGCCCGAGGTCCGACGCGAGCTCGTCGGGCGCGAGCCCCGCCCGCCCGGCGCGCGCATTTGCGTACACGATCGGAAACTCGATCTGCGACTCGTCGGCGTCGAGGTCGAGGAAGAGCTCGTACACCTCGTCCACGACCTGCTGCGGGCGGGCGTCGGGACGGTCGACCTTGTTGACGACGAGCACGACCGGCAGGTGCGCCTCGAGCGCCTTGCGCAGCACGAACCGCGTCTGGGGCAGCGGCCCCTCGCTCGCGTCGACGAGCAAGAGGACGCCGTCGACCATCGTCAGCCCGCGCTCGACCTCGCCGCCGAAGTCCGCGTGGCCCGGCGTGTCGACGATGTTCAGCTTCACGTCGCCGACGCGGACGGCAGTGTTCTTGGCGAGAATCGTGATTCCCTTCTCGCGCTCGAGGTCCATCGAATCCATGACGCGCTCGTTGACGTCCTGGTTCTCGCGGAAGGAGCCGGCCTGCCAGAGGAGCGCGTCGACGAGCGTCGTCTTGCCGTGGTCGACGTGAGCGACGATTGCGACGTTGCGCAGGTCGTCGCGCGTGGCTATGCCGGGGGCCCGGGTCACGGAGCCACGGTAGCGGCGTTATCTGACGCGGGTGCTGAAGCTGTGGGTCACCGACTGCCCCCGGAAGGAGACGGTGATCGTCGCGTGCAGCAGTCGGTTCCGGAGCTGCAACGGCACCTGGAACGTGCAGACGGCGCCCTGCGCGCCTCCGTCCGCGCCGGTGAAGTAGCGGCTCGCGAGCGGCAGGCGGGTCGTGCCGGAGCTTGCGTGGCACGCGATCCTCCCCTCGGGCGGCCCGACCGGCCGGCCGGTGTCCGAGCGGTTCACGACGGAGAGGACGCTCCACGTCCCGCCCGCCCTCGCGAAGAGCGAGTGCCCGCCCACGTACGACAGGCTGACGGGCTGCTGGAGCCTGTACCGCCAGGACCCTGCCGAGGGGCCGAAGTCGCGGTGCCCCGCGCCGCCGTCGCCCTCGAGGCTCTCGACCCGGAAGTCGAAGGCGGTCGAGCCTCCGAGCTCGGACTTCCCGACCGACAGGCTGAGCTCTCTCCCGTCGCCCGAGAGCGAATCCGAGACGGTCACGTTCGCACGCGCCTCCTGCCAGCCCCGGCTCCACCTGAGAAACGAGAACGTCCCGAGCGCGTTGTCGTCGCCGAGGACGTAGTCGGCGCCGCGCGCCAGCGGATCCCCGGTCGCGCGGTTCAGATCCGTGTCGAGGTAGATCCTGACGCCGCCGGCGGCCGGGTAGGGCGCCGCGAACGCGACGTCGAAGGTGTACTGGCCCTGGCCGTCGTTCGAGACGCGGACGCTCGCGATGTCCGCTGCCGTCCCGCCGTCGGCGGCGGCGTCGCGGAAGACGACGGCCGGTGCGGCGACACGATCCTGCGCGAGCGAGGCACCCGCACCGCCGGTCGCGAGCAAGGCGGTGAGCGCCAGCAAGAGAGACGACCGTCGCATGCTCGGGACCCCCCTCCCGATCGAGTCGATTACGGTCGCGTTGTAGGGCTGCGGGCTTCGAAAAGCAAGCGCTTGCAGCGCTTTTCACCCGGTTGGGGGCCGGCGCCCCTGAGAGCTCTCAGGCCACTGCTGCCTCGCCGAGCAGGGCCTTCACCTCGGCGAAGAAGTCCGGCACCGGCTTGACGCGGTACTTCGGCCCGAGCTCGAGCAGCTTCGAGCCCATCGACGTGACGAGGTCGACGTAGACCGGCGCCTCGCCCGGGAAGTCCTTGACGAGTGAGGCGAGCTCGCGCACGACGCCCGCCGGTGCGATCCGTGCGTCGACCTTGAGGCGCACCTCCTTGCGCTCGGGCGTCGCCTCGAAGCCCGTGATCTCGATCGCGACGAGCTTCGTCTCGCCCGCGCCCTTCTGGTCGATCCTGCCCTTGACGACGACGACGCTGTCCTGCACGAGGAGATCGCGCGCCAGCGCGTAGACCGAGTTGAACGCGACGACCTCGCAGAAGCCGGTCACGTCCTCGAGCCCGGCGAACACCATCGGGTCGCCCTTCTTCGTCGTCATCTGCTTGAGCGACGAGACGATGCCGCCGACCGTCACGATCTCCCCGTCGCGCCGCCGCTCGAGCTCGTTGACCGCGCAGTCCGTCTTGCGGCGCAGCTGGTCGCGGATCGGCGTCAGCGGATGGTCCGAGACGTAGAGGCCCAGCGTCTCCTTCTCGAGCTTCAGGAGCTCGTTCTTCGCGAGCTCGCCGGCGGGGATCGCCGGATGATGCCGGGCCGCCGTGTCGCCCTCCACCCCGTCGCCGAGGTCGAAGATCGAGCCCTGGCCGAGCAGCTTGTCGGACTGCTGCTTCTGGCCCCAGGAGAGCGCCTGCTCCAGGCATTCGAGCATCCCGCGCCGGGGCGAGCCCGTCGAGTCGAGCGCGCCGCACTTGACGAGCGACTCGAGCGCCCGCTTGTTGACGGTCTGCGGGTCGACCCGTTCGGTGAAGTCCCAGATCGACGTGAAGGGGCCGCCCTCCTCGCGCGCGCGCACGATCGACCGGCAGGCCGACTCGCCGACGTTCTTCACCGCGTTCAGGCCGAAGCGGATCTTGCCCTCGACGACGGCGAAGTCGATCTGCGAGGTGTTCACGTCGGGCGGCAGCACGTCGATCGCGAGGTCGTGGCACGCGTTGACGTAGTAGGGCACCTTGTCCTTCGTGTTCATGACGGAGGAGATGAGGGCCGCCATGTACTCCTTCGGGTGGTTCGCGCGGAGCCACGCGGTCCGGTAGGCGATCAGCGCGTAGCAGGCGGCGTGGGACTTGTTGAAGGAGTAGTCCTGGGCCTGCTCGAGGTCGGACCAGAGCTGGCCGGCCGTGGCGGGCGGAACCCCGTTTGACGCGCAGCCCTCGAGGAACTTGCTCTTCAGCGAGGCCATGAGGGAGTGGATCTTCTTCCCGATCGCCTTGCGCAGGTCGTCGGCTTCCGCGGGGGAGAAGCCGGCGACCTTCTTTGCGATCTCCATCGACTGCTCCTGGTAGATCGCGATCCCGTAGGTGCCGCTCGTGATCTCCTTCAGGCGCTCGTCCGGGTAGCTGACGGGCTCCTGCCCCGCCTTGCGGCGCGCGTAGACGGGGATGTACTGCATCGGCCCCGGGCGGTAGAGAGCCACGAGGGCGATCAGGTCCTCGAACCCCGTCGGCTTCACCTGCCGCAGCGCGTCGCGCATCCCCGAGCTCTCGAACTGGAAGACCCCGGTCGACTCGCCGCGCGCCAGCATCGAGTACGTCTTCTTGTCGTCGAGCGGGATCGCGCCGATGTCGAGGTTGTCGATGAGCGCGCACGCCTTGTCGATCACGTCGAGGTTCCGCAGCCCGAGGAAGTCCATCTTCAGCAGGCCGAGCGCCTCGATCGTGTTCATCGAGAACTGGGTGACGATCTCCTGGTCTGCGCCCTTCTGCTGCAGGGGCACGATGTTCATCAGCGGCTCGGCGCCGATCACGACGCCGGCGGCGTGGATCGAGTCCTGCCGCGTCAAGCCCTCGAGCGGGCGCGCGAGGTCGACGATCTCGCGCGTCACCGGGTCGGAGTCGTACGACTGCTTCAGCTCCGAGCCCGGCTTCAGGCAGTCCTCGAGGTTCTGGCCCGGGCCCTCGGGGATCAGCTTCGCGATCTTGTCGACGACACCGTACGGCACCTCGAGCACGCGACCGGCGTCGCGGACGGCGGCGCGTGCCGCCATCGTCCCGAAGGTGATGATCTGCGCGACGCGGTCTCGGCCGTACTTCTCCGCCACGTAGTTGATGACGCGCTCTCGTCCGTCGACGGCGAAGTCGATGTCGATGTCCGGCATCGACTTCCGGCCCGGGTTGAGGAAGCGCTCGAAGAGCAGGTCGTAGCGGATCGGGTCGATGTCCGTGATCTCGAGGCAGTACGCGACGAGCGAGCCGGCTGCCGAGCCGCGGCCCGGTCCGACGCTGACGCCGTTCCGCTTCGCGAACCCGATGAAGTCGGCGACGATCAGGAAGTAGTCGGCGAAGCCCATCTCGCGGATCGTCTTCAGCTCGAACTGGAGCCGCTCGCGCAGCTCCGTCGTCACCTTGTCGTAGCGCCGCTCGAGCCCCTTCTCGCAGAGCTCGACGAGGTAGTCGAAGGGGTCGCGCCCGTCGGGGGTCGGGAAGTGCGGCAGCAGGATGCGCCCGAGCTCGATCTCGACGTTGCAGCGCTCGGCGACCTCGAGCGTGCGGCGCAGCGCCTCCTCCCGGCCCGGGAAGTCGGCGAGCATCTCGGCCTGCGTCTTGAAGTAGAAGTGGTCGGTGTCGAAGCGCCAGTGATTCGGGTTCTTGAGGGAGTCGCCCGACTGGATGCAGAGGAGCGCCTCGTGCGCGCGGGCATCCTCGTGCAGGAGGTAGTGCACGTCCCCGGTAGCGACGGTCGGGATGCCGCGCTTCGCGGCGAGCTGCTCGAGCAGCGGGTTGATCCGCTGCTGCACGTCGAGATGCGCGTTCTGCAGCTCGACGTAGACGTCGTCGCGACCGAAGATCGTCGTCAGCCGGTCGAGCTCGCCCTCCGCGTCGTCGGCGCGGCCCTCCTCGAGCGCCTTGCAGACCCGGCCCGAGAGGCACCCCGAAAGGGCGACGAGGCCGGAGCTGTACGTGTCGAGCAGCGCCCAGTCGACGCGCGGCTTGTAGTAGTACCCCTCGAGGTAGCCGAGGCTCGAGAGCTTGATCAGGTTGGAGTAGCCCTCGTTGTCCTGCGCGAGCAGGGTCAGATGCGCATAGCCCTTCTGCTGCTCCCGGCGGTCGTCGGCGACGTAGACCTCGCAGCCGACGACGGGCTTGACGCCCTGCGCCGTGGCCGCCTTGACGAGGTCGATCGCGCCCGCGAGCGAGCCGTGGTCGGTGAGCGCCACGGCCGGCATCTCCAGCTCGGCAGCGCGTTGCGCGAGCGCCGGGATCCGGCAGGCCCCGTCGAGGATCGAGTACTCGGAGTGGACGTGGAGGTGGACGAAAGGGACGGTCTCGGGCACGGGACGGCCATGCTACTAGGGGGTCCCGACGGGGCCCTGGACCGCGCAGCGGGCCCCGGTTCCGGGCCCGCCGGAGGCGGCGACGATGGTCGCCCTCTAGTCGCCGTCGTTGTCTCGGTCCTGCGCGTGGGAGAAGAGCCTGGAGCGCACGTGGACGAAGCCGCGCACGCTGTTGTCGCTCCCCTTCTGCAGGACGAGCACCCTGGCGGTCTTGCCGGTCAGCGGCGCCAGCGTGCCGGCACCCGTCACGGTGCCGCGGCCGAAGAACGCACGCAGCACGACCGTGCCGCCCGTCTTCGTGAACGTGCACTCCCGCCCGGTGACCGCCACGGAGGCATTGTTCGTCGTCGTCGCGCCCGTGAGCGTCAACGTGCCCTTGCTCGGCGCGCACGAGACCGCGCCGTGCTCCCCGGTGTGGGTCGTGGCCGCCGAGAGCGTGGTGCTGAGGCTGAGCGAGAAGGTGCCGGTCCCGAGCTTGTCGCTCGAGGCGGAGCCCGACGCGGTCGCGCTCGTCGCGGCGAACGTCGATCCGGTGCCGGAGAGCCTCGCGAGGCCCCCGAAGCCGAAGTGCGCCGACGCCGCGGACGGCGCCGCGAGCGCTGCCACGGCGAAGAGCGGGAGCAGGAGCCGTTTCATGCGGAAACCTCCCTGGTCGGGGTCACGTCCCGGAGCTACCCGGCCCGCGGCGGCGCAAGCGTACATTCCCCGTAAACCGCGCCGTCAGTAGAGATGACACGCGACCACCGCGTCCCCGACCCGCCGCGCCGCCGGGTACTCGACGCGGCAGACGTCCATCGCGAACTTGCAGCGAGGATGGAAATGGCAGCCGGCCGGCCGGTCGACCGGGCTCGGGATGTCGCCGGACACGGCCGGGGTGATCGCCCGCCGGCGAGGCTCGGGCTTCGGGGCGGCCTTCAGCAGGGCCTGTGTATACGGATGCAGCGGCTCGGCGAAGAGCGTCTCCGTCGGTGACTGCTCGACGATCCTCCCCAGGTACATCACGGCGACGTGCTCGCTGATGTGGCGCATCACCGTCAGGTTGTGCGAGATGAAGAGATAGGTGAGGCCGAGGTCCTCCTGCAGCCGCATCATCAGGTTGAGCACCTGCGCCTGCACCGAGACGTCGAGCGCGGAGACAGCCTCGTCGGCCACGATGAACTCCGGCTCGACCGCGAGCGCGCGCGCGATCCCGATGCGCTGTCGCTGGCCGCCGCTGAACTGGTGCGGCCTGCGGCCCGCGAACTCGGGCGCGAGGCCGACGCGCTCGAGCAGGTCCGCGACGCGCGCCCGCCGCGCCTCCTTCGGCACGATCCGGTGCACGGCGAGCACCTCCTCGAGCATCTGGCGCACGGTCATCGTCGGGTTCAGCGACGAGTACGGATCCTGGAAGATCACCTGGATCCGCTTGCGAAGCTCGCGGGCCGACCGCTCGCCGCGGCCGAGCACGCTCTCGCCCTCGAAGAGGATGTCGCCGGACGTCGGATCCTCGAGCTGGAGCAACAGGCGGCCGAACGTGCTCTTGCCGGAGCCGCTCTCGCCGACGAGCCCGAGCGTCTCGCCGCGCTCGATCGAGAGCGAGACGTCCTCGACGGCGACGAGCGGCCGGTCCAGGCCGCGGAGCCGGGCGAGCCCGCCCTGCTGCTGGAAGTGCTTCGTGAGCCCTCGAGTCTCGAGCAAGGCCGTCACGTGAGCGCTAGGCGAGCTCGAGCAGCTCGGCGATCGACGCGGCCGCGTCGACCTCCGGTCGGAGGAGGCCGCCCGGCGCCGAGAGCAGGAGCGTCATTCCGGGCCCGTTGCCGAGCACCGGGCTGTCCCCGCAGGCGACGACACCGACCGTGAGGGCGCCTTCCCGGTACCCGGTGTAGTAGGTCGCGTCCCAGTCGGAGACGGCGACGAGGTCGCCGAGCCGCAACCCCTCGAGCTCGTCGGCGCCCCGCTGGAGCGCGACCGACGTGACGGCGCTGACCCGGCCGCTCCCCATCCCCATCACCTCGGGCGGCAGGACACGCGTCACCCGCACGGCGACCGTGCCGTCGCGGAGCTCGGGCGCCCAGGCACGCCAGAGGTCGGGGCTCAAGCTGTGGCAGGCGATCTCCGGCGCGCCCGCGA
>Ga0310810_10006377_pt1 | contig 13316 bp, 8 predicted proteins | sample NCmetagenome_FD_207641 | JGI IMG/M metagenome (GOLD analysis project Ga0310810, IMG submission 207641) | Soil microbial communities from experimental microcosm in Duke University, North Carolina, United States - NC | ecosystem: Engineered > Artificial ecosystem > Soil microcosm > Unclassified ... | reverse complement strand
GCTCCTCGGGATCCCCATCATCGTCAAGAACAACTACGACACGTCCGACCTGCCGACAACCAACGGCAGCTTCACGTTCGCCGGCTTCCAGCCGGCCAGGGACGCCTTCCAGGTGGCCCGGCTGCGCGAAGCCGGCGCGGTGATCCTCGGCAAGGGCGGGCTCGAGGAGTACGCCACCTTCGGTCACTGGTCGAACGATGCCTGGGGACAAGTGTGGAGCGTGTTCAACCCGTCTCGCTCACCGCTCGCGTCGAGTGGCGGCTCGGCCAGCGCTGTCGCCGGCAGCTTCGCCGCCGCGGCGATGGGCTCGCAGACCGGCGACTCGCTCTACGGTCCGGCAAGCGCGCAGAGCCTGGTCACGCTCCGCGGCACCGATGGCCTCGAGAGCGGCACCGGCATCCAGCCGCTGGTCTGGATGACCGACTTCGGCGGCGCGATCACGCGCTCGGTGTCGGATCTCGCCGACATGTTGAACGTGGTGACCGGAGTGGACCCGGAGGATCCGGCGACCCTGCGGCGGCCGCCGGGTGCGGTGCCCGCCGACTGGCGCTCGGTGCTGGACACAGGAGCTCTCGCAGGCAAGCGTATTGGTTTCGTGGATTCGGCGTGGGCCGACGTCTTCGGCCCGACTGCTCCACCGTTCGGCACCAACGGCACGATCGACGCGATGCGGAACTCGCTGCAGTACCTCGTGCAGGCCGGCGCCACGATCGTGCGGATGGGCCAGCTCGCCACGCCGCCGACGCCGGACGCACCGCCGGCGCCGCCGCAGCCGATCCCCGGCAACCGGATTCAAGCCGAAGGGTGGCGGCAGTACATCGACAGCCATCCCGAGCTCGCCGAGCAGGGGTTCAACATTACGACCGAGGTGGACGTGGATTGCTCGCAGCGGAAGGTGCTGTACGTCAGGGCCAATCCGAGCACCTGCGTCGCACCCCAGCCCAGGCTGACACCGGCCGAGATCCAGACACACCGCGACTATCGGCAGATCACCCGCCCTGCGGGGGTCAAGGACTGGATGGATGCGGTCAACGTCGACGCGGTCATCTATCCGGGGCTGTTGAGCGACACCAGCCTCAACGACGGCGGCGGCGGCGGTTCGGGCAAGGCCGCGTTCGGCCGGCGCGACACGCCAAGCGCGGCCAACGGTGTGCCGACGCTCGCGGTGCCGGCCGGCATGAACGATCGCGGCCAGCCGGTGAACATCCAGTTCATGGGCCGTGCGTGGGACGATGCCCGGCTGGTGGGCTTTGCGTATGCCTTCGAGTACTACGCGACGCTGGCTGGAAACGGGCACCAGCGCCAGACAACGGCGCCGCCCCTGCCGCATAACGGGAAGAAATAGGGTGCGGGCGTCCATCGACGATTGGGGGAATGACGATTGGCGATTTATTGACTATCCGGTGATTGGGGGGATTGCGCCATTCGATTGGCGATTGCCGCATTGGGGCAATGAGGATTGGATGAATGACGATTGGCCGAGTGACGATTGGCCGAATGGCGCGTGGCTGAATCCTCAATTGCCATTCCCTCAATCCCCCAATCGGCAATGCCCCAATCAAGAAAATCGAATGCCGCAATCGTGAATCAATAAATCGCCAATGAGTCGTCACTCGTCAATCCTCAATCGTCAATGGACGCGCGGCGCCACAGCCCCGGCCGTTGTCACGATGGCACTCGGGGTGGCGGCGACGACCCTCCTGTTCGCAGTGGTGAAGGCAGTGCTGCTCAATCCGCTGCCGTATCCCGAGCCCGACCGGCTTGCCTGGATAGCATCGGTCGCCGGCGACGAGCAGGGCCGGACCTCGATGCCGGACTTCGACGACTGGCAGCGCGCCAATCGCAGCTTCACCGCGATGGCGCTTTACAGCGACGCGCCGCTCATCGCCGGCGGCGGCGAGACGCCGCAGCACGTGTCCGGCGCCATCGTGTCCGAGTCGTTCTTCGACGTGCTCGGAGTCCGGCCGGCGCTGGGACGCGTCTTCCTGCCGGAGGAGCACCGCGGCAGCGCGATGCTCGCCAACGTGATTCTTGGCCACGGGTTGTGGCAGCGGGCCTTCGGCGGCGACCCGGGCATCGTCGGCCGGCGAATCACGCTGCTCGGGTTTCCCTCTACCGTGGTCGGCGTGATGCCGGAGGGATTCGCCTACCCCACCGGCAGCGACCTGTGGGTCTCGGCTCGCGCGCTGCCCGACGGCAACGCCCGGACGGCCCATAACTTCTTCGTGATCGGCCGGTTGCACCCTGGCGCCACCATCGAACACGCACGCGCCGACATCCGCTCCGCCGTGCAGGACCTGAAACGCCAGTTTCCCGGCCCGTACCAGACCGAGGATGCGGCCGTCGAACGGCTGGATCACCACCTGGTCGGGAGCGCCCGTCCAGCGCTGCTGCTCCTGCTGGCAGCCGTCGGCCTGCTGCTGCTGCTCGTCGCCGTGAACGTCGCCAATCTCCTGCTGGTGCAGTCGGCGTCGCGGAGCCGCGAGCTGGCCATCCGAAGCGCGCTGGGCGCCGATCGGGGCGAGCTGTTCCGGTCTCTGCTGGCTGAGAGCCTGCTGCTGGCCGGGGCCGGCGGCGCCTCCGGCCTGCTGCTGGCGTACTGGTCGATCGATCTCCTCCGCGTGCTGTTGCCGGCGACGCTGCAGCGTGGCACCGAGGCTGAAGTGGACGCCGGCGTCGTTGCCTTCAGTGTCGGTGTGTCGCTCGCGACCGGCATCCTGTTCGGGTGGTTGCCGGCGCGGCGCGGATCGCGTCCGGACGTGAACGAGCTCGTCAACGCCAGTGCGCGTTCGAGCCCGACCCGGCAGGCGCAGCGAACGCAAAGCCTGCTGGTCGTTTCGCAGGTGGCGCTCTCGCTCGTGCTGGTCGCCGGCGCCGGCCTGCTGCTCGACAGCTTCGTTCGGCTGCGAGCCGTGGATGCCGGCTTCACCTCGCGCGGCGTGCTTGCCGCCAGCCTGTCGTTCCCGATGCGGGGCGGTGAGGTAACACGGCTCGCCGGCTACTATCGCGAACTGCTCGATCGCGTTCGCGCGCTTCCCGGCGTCGATCACGCCGGGATCATCAAGGACCTGCCGCTCGATCCGATTCAACGGGCGGGCAATTTCCTGATCGAGGGACGCGGGCGCGACACCTCGTTCGGGGCCGGCTATCTCGTCGCAACGCCAGGGATGATGGAAGCGCTTGGCATCCCGATACTCGGCGGCCGCGCGATCACTGATGGCGATACGGGCCCGGCGCCGGCAGCGGTCGTGATCAACCAGGCGATGGCTCGCCGGTTCTGGCCCGATCGGGATCCGATAGGCCAGCGCATCTGGTTCGACAGCTTCGAGCCCAAGGAACGATGGCTGACCATCGTCGGCGTCGCGGGCGACGTTCGACAACGCGGGCTCACCGAACCGGCGCCGCCGCTGGCTTATGTGCCCTACCAGCAGGTGCAACTACAGGCGCAACTCGGTTCCGGCAGCCTGCTCGTGCGCGCGAGCGGTGATCCGCGCGCGCTCGCGAACGCTATCAGGGACGCCTTGCGAGGAGTGAACCCCGAGGCGGCGGCGACGTTCCGGACGCTCGACGACGTGATGGCGGCAGCCACGTCGAGGCAGCGGTTCCAGATGCAAGTCCTCGCGGCCTTCGCCGCGCTGGCGCTGCTACTCGCATCGGTCGGGCTCTACGGCGTGCTGGCCTATGCCGTGGCCAGCGGACGCGTCGCGATCGGCATACGAATGGCGATCGGCGCGACGCCGGCCCGGATCGCCGGCATGATCGTCGCGCGAGCTGCCGCGCTCACTGGCGTCGGCGCAGTGATCGGCGCCGCGGGCTGGCTGGCCCTCGGACCGGCGCTCGGCAGCGTCGTGTTCGGCGTCAATCCGGGCGATCTCCGCAATCTGGCACTGGCCATCGCGGTGATGTTCGCGACGGCGTTCGCGGGGTGCTGGTTCCCGGCCCGCCGGGCGATGCGGGTCGATCCAATCGCGGTGCTTCGCGCGGAGTGACCCCATCGCAGCCGCGAGGTTCGCCGCGATCGCGCGGTTCAGCTATTTCTTCAGCACGACGACGTTCTCGATGCGATCGCTCGCGTCGTAGGTCACTTCGTACACCACTCGCGTGCCGTTGAACGCCGCCTCGGTCGGCGTGCCGACCACCTCCCACAATCCGAGTGTGAGCACGTCGGCGGCCCCGTGACCAATCGTGCGGCTCACCCGAGCCGCTTTCGAGTAACCCTGCGTGAATGAGTAGATGTCGACGCGTTTACCCCCTTTCGACTCGGTCGTGACAGGGGCTCCGACCTCCGCGACAACAAGGTTCCGCGGCATGCCATTCGCGAACAGACCCAGGTCCTTCCTGGACGGCTGGTGAGCCGCCATCGCGACCGAACAGCCCGCAGCGGCAAGCGCCAAACCTACGAGCGCCAACGTTGGAACACGCTGCTTCATTTCGGTGCCTCCGGGGACCGCCGAGAGCAAGTCCCATGCCCGCGAAGAATCGCAGAAGCCGCGGGATTGCCGCGAGATGATCGTCAAGGTCGGAAACCGTGAACGCCGGGCAGGAGCCGAGGTGACATTCGTTGAGGACAGTTGCAAGGGTGACGAGTGGACGATCGGGCAAGCCGATCCGGCTGCGGATACGGGGAGCGGATGCCGTCGCGCAGATCCTGCCAGGGTTCCACGCAGGCATCCGCCCGTCTCGGTACCCTTACGGAGCGGCAGGCGTCCCCATCTTCTTGAAGACTTCCTCCGCCCGCTTCCTGATGTCCTCCAGCGCGAGATCTTCCTTGCGCGAGGCAATCCACCAGCTGAATCCGGCCGGGTCGGCAATCGAGCCGGCGCGATCGCCCCAGAACTGATCGGCCATCGGCATCTGCTCCTTCGCCCCGGCCTCGATGGCGCGCTTGAAGAGCGCGTCGCTGTTCTCGACATACAGCCAGAACGACGCCGGCGAACCGCCGTATCCTTTCGGTCCCTTCATGCCCATCATCGCGTCGTTGAGCATGATGTGCGAGTCGCCGATCGTGATGTCGGCGTGCATGATCTTGCCGTCGGGGCCGAGGCTGCGGCTCACCTCCTGCGCGCCAAACGCCCGCTTGTACCACTCGATCGCGGCGGCCGCGTCGTCCAGCGTCAGCTGCGCGGTGACGGTTCGGAAGCCCTCGGGAATCGGTCTCTTGGCGGGTGCCATGTGGAACCTCCTGTCGATGCGGTCCGGTGCAAACCGTCACTATCGTGCCGTTTGCCGTCGAACCGCAAGCTGAAGAGAATGAGCCGCGAGGCCCCCGACACGCGCTCATGAGATTCGTACGGCGTCACGCGCCGGGCCTGTCGGCCTCAGCCCTCGCCGCAGTCCTCGCAACGGCCGGAGGAGCGCGCGCGCAGTCGGCGCCGGGGACCGTCGTGCCGGCAGACATACGGGTGGCGGCGCTGGTCAGCCGGGCGGCGCCGGATGACGTGACGGTGCGAGCTGTGAGGCTGGATGCGCCGTTGATCCTGGACGGACGCCTCGACGAGCCGTCCTATGCCGCCGTGCTGCCGCTGACCGACTTCATTCAGCAGGAACCACAAGAAGGCCAGCCCGCCACTGAAAGGACCGAGGCCTGGATCTTCTTCGACGACACGACGCTCTACGTCGCGGCGCGGCTGTGGGACAGTCATCCCGAGCGCGAAGTCGCCAACGAGCTGCGGCGCGACAACGGAAACATCCTCGGCAACGAGAACCTGACGTTCGTGATCGACACGCTGCACGATCGCCGCAACGGATACCTGTTCCAGACCAATCCGCTCGGTGCGCTGCGTGACATGACGGTCACCGACGACCTCCAGAACTCGGCGTGGAACGGCATCTGGTACGTCAAGACCGGCCGGTTCGACCAGGGGTGGACGGTGGAGGCGGCAATCCCCTTCAAGACGCTTCGCTACCGGGCGAGCGGATCGCAGACGTGGGGCATCAACCTGCGCCGGCTCGTGAAGTGGAAGAACGAGTTCTCATACCTCTCGCTCGTGCCGGCGGCGCTGGGCGTCGGCGGGGTCAGCCGGATGGCCTCGACGGCGACGCTGGTCGGCATCCAGACGCCCCAGGAATCGAAGAACGTCGAGCTGAAGCCGTATGCCGTGTCGTCGGTCTCGACGAACCACGCGACATCCGCCCCCTTCGACAACCGGTTCGACGCCAACGCCGGGATCGATTTCAAGTACGGCCTGACCCGGAGCCTCATCGCCGACGCAACAGTACGCACGGATTTCGCCCAGGTGGAAGAAGACGTGCAGCAGGTGAACCTGACCCGCTTCAGCCTGTTCTTCCCCGAGAAGCGCGATTTCTTCATCGAGGGACAGGGCATCTTCGACTTCGGGGGCGTCCAGGCCGGCAGCAGCCCGGGTGACGTGCCGCTGCTGTTCTACAGCCGTCAGATCGGGTTGTACGACGGACAGCCCGTCCCCGTGCTCGGCGGCGCCAGGCTCACCGGGCGCGCCGGTGCCTACAGCCTCGGTGTGCTGAACATCCAGACCGACGACAAACCCGAGGCCGGCGCCGTGTCCACGAACTTCTCGGCGCTGCGGCTCAAGCGAAACGTGCTCCGGCGCAGCAACATCGGCCTGATGGCGACACGCCGCGGGCCCGGAGCCGGGGTCGCCGGCGCACGCACGGGAGACGCCAGCTTCACCGGCGGCGTAGACGCCACGATGCTGTTTCTCACGAGCATCAACCTGACCGGGTATTACGCGCGGACGCAGTCACCTTCGCCGTCCGGCGCCGCGGTGGACGGAACGAGCTATCGCGGTCGCGTCGATTACACGACCGATCGCTACGGCGCGGCCGGCGAGCACATGCTGATCGATCAGGGTTTCAACCCCGAGGTGGGTTTCGTGCGGCGCCGTGACGTGAGGCGAAGCTTCGGGCAGCTCCGTTTCAGCCCGCGCCCGGCGCGGAACGACGTGGTGCGCAAGCTGACCTGGCAGGCGAGCCTGGACTACGTCACCGACGCCCGCGCCCTTGCGGTACAGAGTCGCGACGCTACCGGCCTCTTCCGCATCGATTTCCAGTCGAGCGATCAGGCATCGCTCGAGTACTCGCACGAGTACGAGCTGCTGCCCGCGCCCTTCGCCATCTCTCCCGGTGTAGTGGTCCCCGCGGGCGGCTACGCCTACCAGACCACGACCGCGGCATATACGCTCGGCCAGCAGCGCCCGTTGTCCGGCCGGTTGTCCGCGTCGGCCGGCACGTTGTACGGCGGCACGAGGCAGGACGCGGGCTTCAGCGGCCGGTGGGGAGTGACGCCGCGGTTGTCGATCGAGCCGGCAGTGACGTTCAACTGGGTGCAGCTGCCGTACGGCGAGTTCACGGCGCACCTGGCCAGCACCCGCGTCACCGTGACGCCGAGCGCGCGGATGCTGATCAGCAGCCTGATTCAGTGGAACCCGGCCGCCGGGACGTTCACCTCGAGCGCGCGGCTGCGATGGGAGTACACCGGCGGCTCCGAGCTCTTCGTCGTCTACAGCGATGGTCGTGACACCCGGACGGCCGCCGTCTCACCGCTGCTGAACCAGGCGATCGCGATCAAGGTCACGCGGCTCATTCGGTTCTGAGTCGCGGCTCGGCACATGACGAACGGGCCGATTGCCCGGCGTGCGCAAGCCGAGGAGAATGACGCTGCGAGGTGACTCATGCGCGCCGACCGCGCTTTCCTGTTCACCGCCGCCGTTCTCGGTGGCACCGTTCTGGGTGGCACGATGGCCTGGCCTGGCGCCGCGCCGGTGCTGGCCCAGGCCCAGGCGACCCCGATCACAATTGACGACCTGATGGCGCTGTCGACGATCAACGACGTCGAGATCGCGCCCGACGGCAACCGCGTCGCTTACACCGTCTCCACTCCGTCAGTGGAGAACAACACTCACGAGACGGCGCTGTTCGTGCTGCCAGCGGACGGTCGAACGCCGACGCGCCTCGCCGCCGAGGCGCGCGTGTTCGTGCCGGCGCTGCCGGCGCCGCGCGTGCGGTGGTCACCGGACGGAACGCGGATCTCGTTTCTCGCCGTCGCCGGCGGACGGCCGCAGGTCTTCGCCGTGTCAGCGTCGGGAGGCACTGCCAGTGCACTGACCGACGCGGCGGAAGGGGTCAGCGGCTACGAGTGGTCGCCCGATGGCACACAACTCGCCTTTCTCACCAGGGATCCGGCACCGCCACCGCCCATCGCCAATCGCGCCGGAACGCTGCCGCCCGCCACGCGCCTGTGGCTCCAGCCCGTCGAGCACCCGAAATCCGCTCGTGCGCTGACGCCGCCCGACCGCTTCGTGGACAGCTTTGCCTGGGCGCCGCGCGGCGACGAGATTGCGATTGCTTCGTCCGCGACGTCCGGCTTCATGGCGCCGTACGCCACGCGGATCGACGCGGCGAGGCTCGACGGGACACTCCGGCCGATCGTCGATCGCGCCGGCATGAACCTCCAGCCCCAGTACTCACCGGATGGCCGCTGGATCGCGTTCGTCTCGACCGGCGGGCGCGGGGAGCTGCTCGCGCCTCGCGGGCTGGCGATCGTACCCGCCGAGGGCGGCGACGTCTCGCGCATTCGCAGCATTCCGATGAACGGCGCGTGGATCAGCGAGATCGTGTGGGCCGCCGACAGCCGATCGCTCCTGGTCACGATGAACGAAGGCACGTTCGCGACCGGCGCGCAGATGTTCGAGATGCCGGTGGTGCGCGTGCCGCTCGAGTCCGGCCCTCCGGAGCGGCTCTCGAGCCGGCCAACGGCGGACTACAACCTGAGCCTGAGCCGCGACGGCCGCACCCTTGCCTATCGCTCGGTCGAAGCCCGAACCATGGGCGACCTCGTGGTCAGGGACATGGTGCGCGGCACGTTGCGGACTTTGACGGACGTCAACCCGAAGCTGAAGGCCCACGCGCTCGGCCGGCTCGAGCCGGTGAGCTGGCGCTCGTTCGACGGCATGGAAATCTGGGGCCTGCTGCTGACGCCGCCCGGTTACGACGGCGCGAGGCGCATTCCCCTGCTGGTGTACTGCCACGGCGGGCCGGTCGGGGGCGTGACGCTGGGTATCTTCCCGCAGTTCATGCACGTGCCCGGCCAGATCGATCCGTATCCAACGGAGGCCTTTGCGAGCGCCGGCTACGCCGTGCTGTTCCCGATGCCGCGCGGCGGATCCGGCTACGGCGAGGCGGGACACCGAATGATCATCAACGACTGGGGTGGGCCCGACTACAAGGACATCATGGCCGGCGTCGATCACCTGGTCGCGCGCGGGATCGCCGACCCGGATCGGCTCGGCGTGATGGGCGCCTCGTACGGCGGATTCATGACCAACTGGATCGTGACCCAGACCGCGCGGTTCAAGGCTGCGTCCGCCGGCGCGAGCATCGCCGATCTCGCCGACGTCTACTACCTGACCGACAGCGGCGAGGTGATGGCGGAATACTTCAAGCGGCCGTGGGAGAACCCCGACGGCTATCGCGAGCACTCACCCATCACCTACGCAACGCGCGTCACGACACCGCTCCTCATCCAGCACGGCGACCGCGACCCGCGCGTGCCGCTCGCCACGGCGCAGAAGTTCCATCGCGCGCTCGCCGCACTCGGGAAGACGGTAGAGCTCGACGTCTACCCACGCGGCGGGCACGTCTTCTACGAGCCCGTGCAGGAGCGCGCCGTGATGCAGCGCAACTTCGAGTGGTTCGCGCGCTGGCTAGGGGTGGGCGCGCGCGTCCATTGACCTGCTTGGGGCCGGCGCGCGCCCCACTGACGATTGGGGGATTGCTGATTGATGATTTATTGACGATCGGACGATCGCGGATTGCGGCATTCGATTGAGGATCGGGGCATTGGGGATTGGGGGATTGTAGAAATCACGATTGAAGATTGGAGCGCCTCACCCGAGCTCAATCGCCAATCGCGATTTCACAAATGCAGCAATGCGCCGATGCCGCAATCGCCAATTGAATGGCGCAGTGCCGCAATCCCCAATCGTCAATAAATCCTCAATCGTCAATCCTCAATCGTCAATGGACGCCGGCGCGCCGTCAGGCCCCGAAGGTGCCTTCACGCGGCCCCCTCGCGCGCGGCACTATCTGGCGGATGGCGCCGAGGTGATAGGCGAGGTGCGCGATGCTGCCGATCATGCCGCACAGCTCGACCTCGTTGGCCGCGCGGCGGGTACCCAGCGCGCCCAGCCAGCGCTCCGCTTCTTGACGCAGGCCGCTGCGGATTTCCTCCCATCGCGGGCCATCGACGGCCGACACCTTCCACGCAGCATCCCAGCGCGCGTCGGCGAACGGGTTGCCGCCCTTCCTGGACCACTCGTTCATCAGCATCAGGCCGTAGCGCAGGTGCTCGGCGTGAGCCGCGATGGTCGCGCCGCCACTCACGGCCCGCGAGGCCTCCGCGGCGGTCAACGCGTCGAGCGATGCCAGCATCCCCGCGTCGCCGGAATTGAGCATGAAGGCGCCGCCGCCCGCTGGCGCGCCGTGGACGAGCTCGGTAAAGAGCTGGGGCAGGACACGTTCGAGTTCCATGCCTCGGATCTTACCGAACGTCGAACACTCGACCGGAGGTTCGTCATCGCGCGATGAGGCGATCGATGGCGTGCGCCAGCCGGGCCGCACCGCTCCGGATCTCGCGTTCGTCAATCGCCGCAAAGCCGAGCAGCAGGCTGTCGGTCTCGATCGCCCGCCGTGCGTAGCGTGAGAGCGGTGTGAGGAGCACGCCGTTCATCGCCGCCTCGGCCGCCACCGCGTGGCTGTCGAGCGGAACGAGCAACCGCCCCGGCACCTGCAGCCCTGCCTCGCTGTCCGACAGTTCGAGGATGCCGCGAAGCCGCGAATCGACGGCATCGACGAGCGCGGCGCGCCGGGCCGCGTACACACGCCGCATCCGGCGCACGTGCCGGAATAGATGCCCACCGGTGATGAAGTCACAGAGAACCGCCTGATCCAGCGCCGGGGCGTGAACGCCCATCGCGCTGCGCAGGGCGACGAGCGGATCGACGAGCGATGGAGGGACGACGAGATAGCCGAGCCTGAGCGACGGGAAGAGCAGCTTGTTGAAGCTGCCGGTGAAGATCACGCGATCGTGGGCGTCGAGACCCTGCAGGGCAGGCAGCGGCTGGCCGCCATATCGATACTCGCTGTCGTAATCATCTTCGACGATGAACGCCGACGTCGCGCGGGCCCACTCGAGGAGGCCGAGCCGCCGCTCGTAGGTCATCGTCACGCCGAGCGGGAACTGGTGCGCCGGGGTCACGTAGACGATCCGTGGCCCGCCGGTCCGCCGCGGAATGGTCATGCCGTCGCTATCCACCGGCACCGACTCGACCCGTGCGCCGGCGGCCGCGAATGCACGGAGAGCGCCGGTGTAGCCGGGATCCTCCATGAGCACGCGCTCTCCCGGATCCACCAGCAGACGGGCAATCGTCGCCAGCGCCTCCTGGACTCCCGACACGATCACCACCTGCTCGGTCACGCAGTTCACGCCGCGCGAGCGCCGGAGGTAGTCGGCGACGGCCTCGCGTAGCGGCCGATACCCGGACACGTCGCAGCCCGCCAGATCGCGCATCGACAAACGCCGTACACGACGCGCCGTCACGCGGCCCCAGATCGCCGTGGGAAACAGGTCCAGCGCGGGAAGGTTCGTCACGAACGGCTGCGGCGATGCGGTGAAGCGGATGAACGGTTCGAGCTCACTCACACTCGACGCGACGCGCGCGCGCGCCTTCGCTGCGCCAGCAGGCTTCGCTGGCCCGGTCGCCAGTCTTCGGGCGACGAAAGTGCCGGATCGGCGCCGCGTGAACAGATACCCCTCGGACTCCAACTGCTCGAGCGCGGCGACGACCGTCCCCCGCGCCGTCCTCGCGAGCGCGGCGAGACGACGGCTCGAAGGCATGCGAACGCCTGGACCGAGCCGGCCGGCCTGAATGTCGGCGCGGAGGCGCGCGCACAACCAGCGGCCCGCGGGCTCCCCCGCCGGCCGCGGCGACAGCACATACTCATCGTCTTGAATGCGCGGCATCGGTTATCTGGACTATCGGCTCGTGTCGATTCTGGATCTTCTAATGAACCAGATCCAAGAGTATCGTCGCCTGCGTGACCGACCGCGCCGCAGATGACCGGTTGGCGCGTATGGCGCCAGTGCTCGCGGCGCTGGCATATCCGGCGCTGGTCTGGGCCGGGCCGGCGATCTCGCCGTTGTTCCTCGCGTCGGCCCTGGTCGTGCCGGCGGTGGGGATCGCCGGCGTCTACCGCGCCTCACCATCCTGGCCGCTCGCGCGTAGCGCAGCGCTCCTCACCGTTGCCGCGCCTCCGCTGTACTCATGGCTCGGCGGCCTGCTCGACTTCCAGAAGACGATTCACATCGGCAGCTTGGGCGTCTGGTACGGGCTTTGGACCGTGCTTCTTCTGCTCGCCTGGGGCGAACGTGCGCAACCACGAAGGAGCCTGAAGCCGCGGCCCTCACGCCTTGCATTCGCGCACGGCTGCTCGGCGGCCGTCATCTCGCTCTTTGCAATCGCGCATCTGGTGAATCACGTGTCGGCCGCATGGGGTGGCGGGGACGGCCACATCGCGATGATGACCGCGCTTCGAAGCGCGTACCGAGCCGCGCCCGCGGAGGCCGTACTGCTCACGTCCGTTGCTTTTCAGGCGGTGAGCGGGCTGTGCCTGCTTCGGCCGCATGCCGAACGCGAACGCTCATGGTGGACCGCTGCTCAAATGTCGTCGGGCGCGTACCTCGCGGTGTTCTTCCTCTCGCACCTGACCGCGGCGCTCCGCGCGCGATGGCTGCGCGGCGTCGACACGAATTGGCGATGGCTGACCGCCGACAGCATGTTGACCGACCCGTGGAGCGCGCGACTGGCCCCGTACTATTTCCTGGCGGTTGTGGCCTTTGGCGTCCACGCCGGGCTGGGGCTGCGCTACGTGCTCCGCGCGCGAGGATGGCCGCCGGCCCACGCGGACATGGCCGGACTCGTGCCTCCAGCGGTGGCGACGGTCACCTCGTTCGTGATCATGGCCGCGCTGTTCTGGGCCTGACGCGGTCAACCTCCGCGGGCATACTGGGTCACAATGACCGTGACCGATGGAGCCGCGTGAAACGGTGCGGGGCGGGCGCACCCTCGACCGTGGCGGCAGGCGCCGCGCCGTCCTCGCACCACAGACCGGCGGCCGCCGCACGTCGCTACCCGCAGACGTCGTCGCCGATGCCTCCCGCCGCCTGCGTGCGGTAGCGCTTCTCTACGCGGCCGTCTTCTCGATCGTCGGGCCGGTGACGGCGCTGTCCTCGGCGCGGCCGGAACGGCACGCGTTCTTCACCAATGCGTTGCGCGTCGGTC
>Ga0310810_10006376_pt1 | contig 13318 bp, 12 predicted proteins | sample NCmetagenome_FD_207641 | JGI IMG/M metagenome (GOLD analysis project Ga0310810, IMG submission 207641) | Soil microbial communities from experimental microcosm in Duke University, North Carolina, United States - NC | ecosystem: Engineered > Artificial ecosystem > Soil microcosm > Unclassified ... | reverse complement strand
CCCGTCGCAGTCTGCGCCGCCTCGTTGCCGGCCTCGCGATCGTTTTTCGAACGCGGGGGCACGGTGATCCGCAGCCCGACGAGTTCGACGCTGCGAAAATGCCGCTGGCTCCGCAGCAGACCCACAACCCCGCCCGCGACTTCGAAGTGGTCGACCGATATCAGCGGCGCTGGCTGCTGCTGATCCTTCAGCCGGATCCGCAGGCCGTCGCCGGAAATTCTCAATCGAGGAAACGTGTGGACCGTGAATGAATCGAGCTCGACCGACGCATGGAGTTTGTCGCTCAGCGTCTGAACCAGCTTGTCGTGGAGAACGGACGTGCGGGAGCCCGCAAGTGCTATCGCCCAAAGGGTTACGAGCACGCCTCCGACGATGACGATGAACCAGCGGGCCAGGCGCATTTCTGCCAGTTACCCGAAAAATGCAACGGCCGCGCCATGCGGCCGAGCTGCGCGACAGTCGTTCAGCGGCTGGTGTCCGCGAACGTGTTGCACGCGTTCGGATCGCCGCTGTCGAGTCCCGTCCTGAACCACGTGACGCGCTGCTGCGACGTCCCGTGCGTGAACTTCTCGGGCATGACGCGACCGGTGGCCATTTTCTGGAGGCGGTCATCGCCAATCGCGGCAGCGGCGCGCAGCCCTTCTTCGGTGTCGCCGGGATCCAGCTCGACCTTCCCTTGCGCGGCGCGACCCGGCTGACTCGCCGCGTGTCCCCACACGCCGGCGAAACAATCCGCCTGCAGCTCCAGCCGGACCGACATCGGGTTCGCTTCTGACGGATCGGCCCGGACCGCCTGACGCATTCGGCTCTCGATGCCGGTCAACATCTGGACGTGATGGCCGAACTCGTGGGCAAGCACGTAGGCCTGCGCGAAATCACCCGGCGCGCCGAACCGGCGCTGTAATTCGTCGAAGAACCCGAGATCGAGATACACCTTGTGGTCGTTGGGGCAGTAAAACGGTCCGGTTGCCGATTGCGCGAAGCCGCAGGCCGATTGGATTTGATCGCGAAACAGTACGACCTTCGTCTTCTCATACCGTGCGCCCAGGAGCTGGGCCCACGTGTCCTGGACGTCTTCTGCGACATTGTCGACCATGTCGACGAGGCGTTGTTCCTCGGGGCTGGCGTTCACAGGCGACGAAGTGCCCGTCGTCGTACCGGCGCCGCCGCCCCCCAGCAGCGCGAAGAAATTCACCCCGGTGAACATGCTCAGGAGGGCCACCAGGATGAACCCGCCGATCCCGAGCGGCACCATCCCGATGCCGCCGCCTCCGCCGCCCCGCATGTCCTCGATGTTGCCGCGATTACCCGGCGTCCATCTCATCTGTCACCTCGTCCGCGTGGACTCTAGCAGGGCGTGTACCAACTCAGGAATCACGGAGGGCGCGACGAACGTCGCCGTGCGCGAGCACGACCGCAGGCTGCCGCTGGAGCGCCTCGTAATACTTTCGCGCGAAGGCGTCGCCTGTCTCAGACGGCATGAGCAGCCGATCGACCTGATCGAACAGCGCGGTCGCATCGGCTTCGGTAGTGGCGGCGCTTGGCGCCGCGAAATCATCCATGCGGACGATCAGCTCGGAAATCTGATGTAGCCACGCAAACCACGGGTCGCTGATGACGAGCTGCAGCAGTTGGCCGGGCGACGCGATCCTGCCGCGATCCATCTCATACGCCGCCTTTGCATCGTCCAGAAGTGCCTTGTGAAGTGCGAGCAGCTTCTCGCGCAGTGTCGTTACGCGCGCGCGGCTCTCCGGGGTGATCGGGCGCGGTGCGATGCCGGCGGGCGCAGACTCCGGAGTCGCTGCCGCTTCTGCAAGGAGCGCGTCGACATCGAGGGAATGGGTGAACATGTGCAGCGACCCGTCGGGGCGCCGCGGCCACTCTTCCCGCGGGCGATCCCAATACAACTCCAGGCCGTTCTCGTCCGGGTCCCGCAGATATAACGCCTCGCTCACGCCGTGGTCGGCAGCGCCGTCCAGGGCAACGCCCGCTTTCAGCAGCCGGCGAAGCGCATCTGCGAGCGCCGCGCGATCGGGATACCGGATCGCGACGTGGAACAACCCGGTCGCGCCGGGATCTGGCGGACGTCCGCCGCGGCTCTCCCACGTGTTCAGCCCGATGTGATGGTGGTACCCGCCGGCGCTCAGAAACGCGGCCTGCGCTCCCATCCGCTCGACGACATCGAAGCCGAGCACTCCCGAGTAGAACGCGACCGCGCGCTCCAGATCGGCAACCTTCAGGTGCACGTGCCCGATGGATACGCGCGGGTCAATAGCCATGTCTCATCATAGCGGGTACTATTCCCGCCATGCGCTCAGCCATGGCCCTTCTCCTCGCCTCGGTCGCGTTCTCCGCTTCTGCGCCCCTGCAGCCGCCGGCGGGATGGGCAGCCGTCGCGAGAGACTATCGCGGCGCACTTCAGCGGGCCGGTGTCGTCGGCAGCAGCCTGATGCTGCTGCAGAACGGGCGCGTTCTGGCTCGCGAGAACGCCGGCTTGCAGGACTCGTCGTCGGGTCGTCCCATCGACGACGACACGATTTATCACTGGGCGTCCATCACGAAGACATTCACTGGCATCGCCATCATGCAGCTCCGCGATCGCGGCCTGCTGTCGCTCGATGATCCGGCAGTCAAGTACGTCCCGGAGCTTCGGCTCGCACACGACCCATACGGACCAATTGAGGACGTGAAGATCCGATACCTCATGTCGCACTCGGCCGGGTTCCGCGCGGCGACGTGGCCGTGGGGAGGAGACCAGCCGTGGCAGCCGTTCGAGCCGACGAGGTGGCAGCAGATCGTGGCGATGATGCCCTACACGGAACTCCAGTTCGGGCCGGGCACCAGATACAGCTATTCGAACCCCGGCGTCATCTTCCTCGGCCGCATCATCGAACAGCTCACCGGCGACGACTACGAGATGTATGTGACGAAGAACATCCTCATGCCGCTCGGCATGCGGAGCAGCTTCTTCGATCGCGCTCCGTACTACCTGCTGCCGAACCGCTCGCACAGCTACTTCCGCGATGACCACGGCGTCCGCGAAGGACGCTTCGATTTCGATACCGGCATCACGGTGTCGAACGGCGGCCTGAACGCTCCGTTCGGCGACATGGCGAAATACATCGCGTTCCTGCAGGGCGATGCCACGAACCGCGCGGATTACGACATCGTCCTGAAGCGGGCCTCGCTGGAGGAAATGTGGGCACCGCAGATTTCCGCACGCGAAGGCGAGGGAACCAATGGCGCCGACTCCCATGCAGCGCTCTCGTTCTTCGTCGAGCGCTACGGGGACATCGAACTGATCGGACACAGCGGCGATCAGAACGGATTCATTTCGCATCTGTATCTGAATCGGGCGAGCGGGTTCGCGTGGCTGATTTCGATGAACACTGACGTCACGGCGACGCCGGACCGGCCCGGCTCCCGCCAGGTCGACGCTGCCGTCCGCGATTCGATGATCCGGAACGTGCTGGCTCGGGAAAAATGACGAGCTGTGTGACGGACGCGGTAACCTTTCCCGCGTCGTCGTCGTCGAACTTGCCGCGAGTTGTCCCGCAGGGGCGTCAGGAGGGTCTGAATGCGTGTCGCAGGGTTGCTGCTGGTCGTGTGGGCGTCGCTCGGAGTGCCGGGTGTCGCATCGGGACAGGACGTCGGGCAGAAGGGCATTACGATGGGGTATCCCGAATCTATCGGACTGCTGTGGCACGTCGCGGAGAAAGTGGCTGTCCGGCCCGAGTTCCGGTTTGCTCACTCGACGACGGATACCAACCTGCCCATCGCCGACGAGAACGTCTCCTCGACCTCCTTCGGCGTCGGTATGACCGCGCTGTTCTATTTGAAGCGCTACGACAGCCTGCGGACGTACGTCGCGCCGGGCTGGGCGCATAGCCATACGGACCCGGGCGCGGGAACGACAGCAAACAGCGACACCATCGCTGGCATGTTCGGCGCGCAGTACTCCGTCGGGAAGCGGTTCAGCATCTTCGGAGAAACGGGCCTCGCCTTCAGCCATTCGACGACGAAAAGCGATATCGCCGCTCCGCCAATCATCAGCACGTTCAGCGCGCACGGCAACAGCATCGGTACGCGCACGGGCGCCGGTGTGATCCTCTATTTCTAGCAACGCTCGACAAGGAGGGGCCGACAAGCCCGCCTCCGGTCCCTCGCAGCTACAGGGAATCGCGGAGAAACGCCGCGACGAGATTTTGGGCCACCGCCGAACGGTACTGCGCCGTCGATCGGATATCGTCGATCGGGGCGATGTCGGTCAGAACCGCTCGAGTCGCGTTCGCGATCACCTCTTCGGAGAGCGTGCGGCGCCGCACGGCATCTTCAGCCGCCCGGCAGCGCACGACTGTCGGCGCGATGCTGCCGAGCGCGAGGCGCACATCTGCAACGTCGTCGCCGTCCATCAATACCGACGCGGCCAGACATACTTTCGAGATGGCCTGCGCGCGGCGCGTGCCGACTTTGCGGTAGCCGTCGCGCCATCCGACCTGGCGTGACGGCAGCACCACCCGCGCGACGATTTCGCCCGGTTCCAGCCGCATCTTCTTATACCCGGTGTGGAAATCGCCGTACGGCATCCGGCGGCGGCCGCGGATCGAGAGGAGTTCGATCTCTGCGTCGTAGGCGAGCAGCGCCGGCGGACTATCAGCCGCCGGCGACGCGTTGGCGATGTTGCCGCCGATCGTGGCGCGGTTCTGCGTGGCGATGCCGCCAATCTCTCGAGCCGCCAGCGCCAGCATGGGGAACGCATCGGCGACGAGTGGAGATTCGCGGATCTCGCTGAAGCTCGTGAGCGCATTGAGCACGAGGCCGCCGCGGTCGTCGCGCGCAATGCCGTGCAGCTCACGGATCGCCCACAGGCTCACGTATCGGCCGGGCGGCAGATGACCGGCCTCGAGCACCACCATCAGGTCAGTGCCGCCCGCGAACGGCCGCGCATCGCGATCGGATGCCAGGATTCGAAGCGCCTCGTCCAGGCTTGCCGGGGCAATGAGATCGAATCCGTCCAGGACCGGAATCATCGTTCAGCGTTGGTCGCCGGCATTCGACGGCACGCGTCGAGCACGGCGGCAAAGATCCGCATGTAGCCCGTGCACCGGCAGAGGTTGCCGGCGAGGCCGGCGCGCACGTCGTCCTCTGTCGGATTCGGAACGCGCCGCAGCAGGTCGACCGCCGCGAGTACCATTCCGGGCGTGCAGATGCCGCACTGCGCGCCGCCGCACTCGAGGAACGACTGCTGGACCGCGTGCAGCTGCTCGCGGATCGCCAGCCCTTCGATCGTGGTAATCGCCGCACGCGACGCATGCGCGAGCGGTGTCAGGCAACTGTTCACGAGCGTTCCGTCGAGCAGCACGGCACATGCGCCGCACTCCCCTTCGCCGCACCCTTCCTTCGTGCCCGTCAGTCCAGCGGCGCGGAGCGCGTCGAGCAGCCGCGACATCGGGTGCCCCTCGAGCGCGCGTGGCTCGCCGTTGATCGTGCACTCGATGCGGGCGGGCGTGGCGGTCATCTCGCGTTCCACAACGCCATGATGCGTTCCGGCGTGAGCGGCAGGTCGCGCGGGTCGAGTCCGGTCGCGTGCGCCACCGCATTGAAGATCGCCGGAGCGGCCCCGTCCATGGGCAGCTCGCCAATGCCCTTCGCGCCGCCGGGACCGCCGGGATAGGGCACTTCTTCGAATTGCACACGGATCGCCGGCAGATCCATCGACGTCGGCATGATGTAGTTCGTCATCTGCGCGTTCGCCATCCGCCCCTCTCGCCAGACAACCTCCTCATAGAGCGCCCAGCCGATCGCCTGTGCCACGCCGCCTTCGATCTGTCCTTGCGCAAGCGTGGGGTTGATGACGCGCCCGACTTCCTGCACGGCAACGAAATCGTCCACGTGCGCCTGCCATGTGCGCAGATCGACGCTCACTTCCGCGACATAGGCGGCCCACGCGTAAGTGCCATACGCGTCGCCGGTATACGTCTCGTCGTCCCATTGGACGTTGGGCGGCGGCGAGTACCGGCTCGTGGACCGGAGGCTGCCGAATCGCGCCACGTAGCGCTCGCAGGCGTCGCGGAACTGCGCGCGGGTGTACGAGGCGGGAAGGTACCCGCTGTCCACGAGAATGCGGCGGACGCCAGCGGACGCGGACTCGACCAGCTTTCCCACGACCATGCAGGTACGCGAGGCGACCGTGGGACCGCTGTCGGGCACCACCGCAGTGTCGGGCTGGGCGATCTCGATGTCGTCGATGTCCACGCCAAGCGTCTCCGCCGCAATCTGCGAGAAGATCGTGTTGGTCCCCTGGCCGATTTCCGTGCTCGCCGCGAGCACGCGGACGCTGCCTTCGGGTGTGCCTTCGACGGCGACGACGGACGACAGGTGCACTTCGCCCGACCCGGTGAATCCCGCCCCGTGCATGAACGTCGCGAGCCCGACACCCTTGCGGACCGCGGCGGACGGATTGGCCCGCGCGAACTCGCGCCGCTTCGCGTCGTAATCCGATAATTCGAGCGCACGCGAGAGGAGTCCGTCCATGTCGACCGGCTCACGAATCGTCTGCCCGACGGCCAGCGTGTCGCCGGTGTGCACGAAGTTGCGGCGGCGCAGTTCCGCGGGATCGATGTCCAGCGTTGCCGCAATGCGGTCCATATGCCGCTCGAGCGCGAAAATGCTCTGCGGCGCCCCGAAGCCGCGAAAGGCGCCGTTGGGCGGCACGTTGGTCCTGACCGCCCGGCCTTGAACGCGGACGTTCGGGCAGTCGTACGGACCGGCGGCGTGAATCGTGCCGCGCGAGAGGACGACCGGCGACAACGTGCAGTACGCGCCCCCATCGATCAGGAAATCGATGTCCATCGCCACGAGGCGGCCGTCGCGCGTGACAGCGGTCCGGTGGCGCGTGCGCGAAGGATGCCGCTTCGTCGTCGCGGCCATGTCTTCCGCGCGGCCATAGATCATCTTCACAGGCCGTCCGGACTTCCAGGCCAGGAGCGCCGCATGACCGGCGATCACGGTCGGATATTCTTCCTTGCCGCCGAATCCGCCTCCTGTCTCCATCTGAACGACGCGCACGCGCGTGTCCGGCACGTTCAGGAGCGCCGCCAGCGCACCGTGAATGTAGTACGGACACTGCATCGAGCCCCACACCGTCACGCCGGTGTCGGCATCGAAGACGGCGATCATCCCGTTCGGTTCGATATAGAGCTGCTCCTGCGCACCCGTGGAATACTCACCGTGCACGACGACAAGCGTGGGATCGGCGAACGCGGCGTCCACGTCGCCTTTCCTGACGGTGTACGCCTTGAATACTTCGTCCGCGTCGTCCATCGACAGCACGGCGGGCAGCGGGTCGATGTCGATCGTGATGTGGCGGCGCGCGGCCGCGGCGCGCATCGGATCCGGATGCGCAACCAGCGCCACGGGTTCCTCCGCATGGTGCACTTCACCGCTCGCGAGATACGGCTGATCCTCCGTGATCAGCTTGACGACGTTGGCGCCGGGGATATCTGCCGCGGTGACGATCGTGTATTCCGACCAGTCGATCGAGGGGTCGAAGCGGATCCCGCGGATCGTGCCGCGCGGAGCGGGACTTCGGATCGTTGTGCCATGCAGCAGACCGGCGGGCGCCACGTCGTCCACGTACAGCGCGCGCCCGGTCAGCTTTGCGCGGCCTTCGCGCCTCAACGCCGGTTGACCGACCCCCGTTGCCACGCCGCCCAGTATAGACTCGCGCCATGACGAAGGTCGGATGGGGGCTCATCGGGACCGCCCGGATAAACCGGTCGATTATCGGCGCGCTGCGCCAGTCGGCGCGCGGCGAGCTGCGAGCGGTGGCGAGCCGGCGCGCTGAAACGGCAGCGGCCTACGCGAGCGAATGGAATATCCCCTCGGCCGTGTCGCCGTACGAGGCGCTGCTCGAACGCGACGACATCGACGCGGTTTATATCGGGTTGCCGAATTCGCTCCACGTCGCGTGGAGCGTACGTGCGCTCAACGCGGGCAAACACGTCCTGTGCGAGAAGCCGCTGGCGTTGACGCCGGAGGGGGTCGACGAGATCTCGCACGCGGCGGAGCGCAACGGGCGTGTGGCGGCAGAAGGGTTCATGTATCGGCATCATCCGCTCACCCGTGCCGTCATCGATGTCGTCCGGCAGGGGACGCTCGGTCCAATCCGGGTGATCAAGGGCGCTTTCTCCTTCATGCTGGTTGGGCGCGACACCGATATCCGCACGGACGCGGCACTCGGCGGCGGATCGTTGTGGGACGTGGGCTGCTATCCCGCGAGCTACGCCTGCCTCCTCGAGCAGGCCGCGCCGCGGGACGTCGTCGGCTGGCAAGTCGCGGCACCCAACGGCATCGATCTGACGTTTGCCGCCATGATGCGGTTCGACAGCGGGGTCCTGGCGCAGTTCGACTGCGGCTTCCAGTCCCCGTATCGAGCCGAAATGGAGATCGTCGGCGCCGACGGCGTGTTGCGGGTCGACGTGCCATTCAAGGCCGGAGCTGACAGCCGCTTGCGGCTGGTGCACGGGAGAGACGAATCGCTGCTGCCCTTCACAGCGGATCCGCCGTATCTCGGCGAAGTGGACGATTTCCACGCTGCCGTCCTCGATGGCACCCCCCATCCGATTCCGTTGAGCGAGTCCCGCCGAACGGCGCGCGTGCTGACGGCCCTCTACGCCTCAGCCGCATCCAATCACGTCGTGCAGCTGTAGTGGACGACGTTTTGCTTCGGCACGGGGTCGAGGGATCGCATGGCTGAAGTTCTCGTGGAATTCGCTGATCCGATTGCTGACGAACGCGGCAATCGCTACACGGCGCGCGCGTGCGGGAGTGAAATGAACGACGGCCTGTGGCAAGGCTGGATTGAGTTCCTGCCGATCGGAGCCGGTGAGCCGGTGAGATCGGGCCGCGAGACCACCCAGCCGAACCGCACGGACGCGGAGTACTGGGCGACCGGCCTGACGTATGTGTATCTCGAGGGCGCGCTGCGCCGGGCATTGAACCCGCTGGTGCGGCCGGCGCAGCGGGAATTTTCGCCGCCCGTGTTCGACGCCCCCGCACCGGCAGCCGAGATTCCGCCAGGTCCGGTCGACAGCGTCTTGAATCCCTTTTCGGTGTTCCGCAAGGGGGAACTGCTGCTTCGGCGGCAACTCTCGGCGCTGTCGGGCTGGCACCTCGTCAACATCATCCGTGATTACCGCCTGAGCAATGCTTCCGTCGATCAGTTGAATGCCTTGCCCGCCGCCGATTTGGTCGAGCTGATCGTGTCCGCCGTGCGGGAACAGGAAGCTGTCTCCCCTGACTGAAGACCGACTGTCCTCTAGTTAAGTCACTCGCGCTTGCTCGCCCGTCAGGAATGGTCGCATTTTGCGCCGATCCGTTCTGGCATGCGACTTGAGGATAAGCTAGCCGGGAGAGTTTCCATGGCATCCAAACAGGTCATGACCGGGTTCGTCGTTGCCGCGATGCTGGCCGCGTGGCCGGCGGCCGCGCAGGATCAACATCAGCGCGCGCGCAACCGCGATCAATCAGCCAGGCAGCAACAGCAGGCGCAGCCGCAGCATGAACAGCGCGGGGATCGCGCTGTGCCGCGGTCGGACGCGGCGCCGCGTTCTCAGGATCAGCGGCGTTATCAGCAGAACGACCGCCGGGCGGACGCCCCGAGAAGCTACCAGGCACCGAGGGTGGAACAGCCCAGGCAGAACGAACCGCGCCGCGACTACGCGCAACCGCGCGTGTATCAGCAGCCACGGACGTACCAGCAGCCACGCACGTACGAGCAGCCGCGCCGTTACGAGACGCCGCGGTATAACGCCCCGCGCGTCGTGACGCCGCGGCGCGACTACGGTGTCTATCGCGGGTACGTCCCGCGCTACGACCGCGGGCCGGCGCGCATCATCCGGCCGTCGATCGTCACCGTTGTTCCGTGGCGGCCGTACGTGTATCGCCCGAGCTGGAGCGTCGGCGTCTACTACGGATCGGACGGCTACTATCCATACGGATACACGCCGCGTGCGTATTACGATCCGATCCCGGGCCGTCCGTATGGCGGGCTCCGCATCACCGACATGCCGCGCGACGCGCAGGTGTTTGCCGACGGGTATTACGTCGGAATCGTGAACGATTTCGACGGGATCTTCCAGCACCTGAACCTGGAAGCGGGACCGCACCACGTCGAGATCCTGCTCCCCGGGGGGTACGACCCGCCGGTCGCGTTCGACGTCTACATCGAACCCGGGCGGACCGTGACGTATCGCGCCGCATATCCATACTGACGCGCGCAGCAGTCAGGCCGCGCGATCAGGAAACAGCAGGAGGGCAGAAGAGATTCTGCCCTTTTTTTTTGCGCCTCGCGCCTCCCGCCTCGCGCCTCCCCTCGCGCCTCGCGCCTCGCGCTATCGCTTGCGCAGCGATCGCACCTTCGCGATGATGGCGCCAATCACCGCGGCAATCGCGGCGAGCCGCAGCGCAATGGCCAGAATCTGGGCACCGGTCATGGGTTTCTACGCGCGGCCGGTGGGTTGATGCATCACATCGAACCTGGTTCTCAATTCACGGATTTTTTCTGGCCACGAGCAGCGTGATGTCATCGAACTGCGGTGCGGTCGCGACGAACGCATCGATCGCGGCGAACACGTCGCTGATGATGAGGCCGACGTCCTTCCCTGCCGACGCGCGCAAGACGTCGACCAGGCGCTCCTCGCCGAATTCGTTGCCGTCCTCGTCCTGCGCGTCGGTGACGCCGTCGGAGAAAAGAACCACGCAATCGCCTGACGAAAGCGTGATGCGCGCATCGGCGTACGGCGGTTGATCGGGGAGCAGGCCGAGCGGGGCGCCGGTGGATTCGAGTTTGACGAGCGAGCCGTCCGCCTTCACCACCAGATTGTCGAGATGCCCGGCCCCGACGAAGATCAATTCTCCGGTCGACGGTGTCAGCTCGGCAAAGGCAGCGGTGACGTACTTCTCCGGCGAGGTCGAGGCATAGAGAAGACCGCTGGCGGAATCGGCCAGCAGGGGCAGCGAGGTCGTCCGTCCGAACAGCGCGCGCAGCGTCGCCTGCATGTTGCTCATGACGAGCGCCGCGGGAAGTCCTTTGCCCGCCACGTCGGCGACGCAGAGCAGCACGTGCTCCGGCGCACCGCGCTCGCCGAACGCGAGCGCATCGAAGTAGTCGCCGCCGCAGCTCCGCGCGGGCCGGTTCCGCGCGGCCAGCGCATAGCCGGAAACCTGCGGCAGCTCCGACGGGAAGAGCTGCGCCTGGATCAGCGCCGCAAGGTCGAGGTCGCGCTGCAGCTTCGCGCGCGCGAGTTCCGCGCGCTGGTGCAGTTCCATGAGCCGTTCGCGTTCGCGCGCCGCTTCGATCGTGCGCTCAAAAAGCCGCGCGTTCTCGATCGCGGTCGCCGCGTGCAGTCCCAGGGTGGTCACCAGCTTCAGCTCGGCGGCTGTATACGCGCTGGGCGCGGTATTTCCAAGCGCGATCACGCCGATCACGCGTTCGCCGACGCGCAGAGGCGCGGTCAGCAGCGATTTGATGGCCGTCTGCTGCACCGCGCGCCGCGGATCGTGTTCGACGTCGTTCACGATTTCCGCCACGCCGCTCTCCACGACGGCGCCCAGGATGCCGAGCCCTCGCCGGAAGCCCGTCAGCTCGGGCAGCACCGCCCCGAACGCGGCGGCCGTCGTCAGCGCACCCGTTTCATCGTCCAGCAGCATGACGACGCCGTCGGTCGCCGCGATGAGATGTCGCGCCTCCTGCAGCGTCAGTCGCGCGACGCGTTCGAGATCGAGCAGCGCGGCCAGCTTCTCGGAAAAGCTGTAAATCAGGTTCACCTCTCGATAGAGGTGCAGCACTTCCGAGCCGAGCGCCTTTCGCTCGGCTTCCCTGGCGACCAGATGATCGAGCAGCGACGCCAGCACGCGCGCGCGGTCGCTGCCGGCGACCCACCCCAGGCTCGTCTCCTGATATGTCACCGGAAACCGCGGCAGCCCCTCGAGCGCCGCGATGCCGTGGAGCAGCCGCCCGTCCGCGTCTTCGATCGTCAGCGGAAATTCGAGGGCATCGGCGACGCTGGACACCAGCGCGCGCGCGTCGGCCTGACGCGCAATCAACTGTCGAAGGGGAGTCGCAGCCATTTTCGTGTGAGAACCCCGAGAACCCAAGAACCCAACCCGAGAACCCTAGAACCCGAGAACCCGAGAACCCGTTAAAGCCCCAAAACGTCGCGCGCCTTCTGCAGCAACGCGTCGGGATCGAAGGGTTTGGTCATATAGAGATCCGCGCCCACCTGCTGCCCTTTCTGGCGATCGAACTCCTGCCCCTTCGCGGTCAGCAGCACGATGTACGTGTCCTTCATGCCGAGCCCCAGCTTCGCGCGCTCGCACACGTCGAACCCGCTCATCTTCGGCATCATCACGTCGAGGAACACGAGATTCGGCTTCGAGGACTCGATAGCTTCCAGTGCCTCCTCGCCGTTGGCTGCGGTCAGCAGCTCCACCCCTTCGTCTTCGAGTTCTTCGAGCGTCTGCTGGAGCAGCGAGCGCAGGTGCGCTTCGTCGTCCGCAATCAGAATTGTCTGGCTCACGAAAGCTCCTTTGACCGGCGGGTCTGAAGACCTGCGCGACGTCTCATGGGCGGGTCTGAACCCGCGCTACTGGTACACCAGGAACACAACGTTCTCGAGACCCTTCTCGAACCGGAGCGTCTGCACCGCCCCGGCCCGCGCCTGAGCCGTCGAGTTCAGCATGATGATGTCCGGCTGCATGGCCACCGCGCGCTGCAGCAGTTCATCGCTCTTGACGTCGTGCACGCTGTAGCCGCGCGCCGTCAGCACGTCGCTGAGCGAACGCAGCGTCGTCTCGTCTTCGTCGACGATCAGGACGCGTTTATGGGTTTTCCGCTGCTCGATCAGCGACCCGACCTCTTTGAACAGCAGATCGGTGTCGATCGGCTTTGTGAGATAGCGATCCACGCCGAGTCGGAACCCGCGGTCGCGATCTTCGACGATGGACAGGATGACGATTGGAATCTCCATCGTGGCCGGATCGTTTCGTAACACGGCGGCGACATCGAATCCGTTCATCTCCGGCATCATGACGTCGAGGAGGATGAGGTCAGGCCGCTCACGGCGGACCTGCGCGAGCGCCTCGCGTCCGTCCCCGGCCACGCTGACCGCGTATCCCGCTTCGGTGAACTCCTGCGTCAGCAGCTCGCGGATGTTCGGATCGTCGTCGACGACCAGGATTCGCGGCTGCCGCTCCGCTGTCCTCGGCGTGGCGACTTCGACCTGGTCCCGTAGCTGACGGATCAGCGCCGCGAGTT
>Ga0310810_10006375_pt1 | contig 13319 bp, 13 predicted proteins | sample NCmetagenome_FD_207641 | JGI IMG/M metagenome (GOLD analysis project Ga0310810, IMG submission 207641) | Soil microbial communities from experimental microcosm in Duke University, North Carolina, United States - NC | ecosystem: Engineered > Artificial ecosystem > Soil microcosm > Unclassified ... | reverse complement strand
AGTACGCAACGGCCACGTCGCCGTCGACGGACTGCGTCCAGCGGACGGTGACGACGCTGCCAATGACGTCGCTCACGGAAGCCGTGACGTCGGTCACGGGCCCCCCAGTTTCGTGGCAGGCAAGCACGATGCCAACGACCAGCGACATGGCGCCACGGTAACGCGCATGCCATGGCAGAACCGAGCGAATACGTTGGTTCCATGCTGAGCCAGGATGTCATCGCCTTCCTGCGCAGCCGGCCGATCGCGATGCTCTGCACGCGCGACGCCAACAACCGTCCCTACGGGCACGAGAGCTGCCTCCCACACATCGAGGCGGATCGCGTGGTGGTGCTCGTCCCCGAGCAGCTGGCCCGCAACCTCGTCGAGAACGTGCGCGACAACGCGGCCGCGGCGCTCCTCGTCTCCCGGGCCCCGGGCGACCATCGAAGCGTTCAGATGAAGGGTCGCATCACCGACCTCGAGATGCCAGCGATGCGCACGGAGATGTTCGCGTCGCTCGAGCGCCTCGTGGACGCGTACCGCGGCTACATGCCCGAGGATGAAGCGCGGGCGATGTGGACCCGCATGTCGCAGCAGCCGATGTACCGCTTTGTTCTCCATGTCGCCGAAGTGTTCGACCAGACGCCGGGTCCCGGCGCCGGCCGACGAATCGCGGGAGGCACCGCGTGATTCCCGAAGCCGCCAAGCCTTCGATGCAGGGTGCCGCGCAGTCGATCCTCGCCACGTGCAGCCCCGACGGGACCCCGAACATCACGAGCGTGTCGCAGGTCTGGTACGTCGACGCCAACCACGTGGCCGTTTCGTTCCAGTTCTTCAGCAAGACCGTCCAGAACCTGATGGCGAACCCGCAAGCTTCCATCCGCCTCTTCGATCCCGACGGGATCCATCACTGGAGCATCGACGCGGTCTACGTGCGCCAGGAGACGGAGGGTCCGCTCTTCGATGCGATGGAGATGCAGCTCGAGGCCATCGCGTCCCTGACGGGAATGGAGGGCGTGTTCAAGCTCAAGGGCGCACACGTCTACGAGGTGCTGCGAATCGAACGCCTGCGCCTCGTCATTTGACGGCCATCGTCATCACGCCGTCCCAGCCTTCCGGGACGCCGTTCTCGATGAAGTTCCAGCACCGACCGATGTAGAGCTGCGCCGCGCGATCGCCAGGGCACGTCTTCAGCGCGGTCGCGAAGCAGACGAGCCCGTCGCCGGGCGCACCGGTCTGGTAGAGGCGCACGCCTTCCTCGAAGGCCTCGCGCGAGGCGAGCTTGCCCTCGAGCTCCGACGCCTCGAGCCCGTCGAGCACTTCGTAGATCTCGATCGGCTTCGCCTTGCCGCGCGGACGGATGCGATCGACCCGTCGCATGCGCCAGCGGCCGACATCGCAGCCGCTTCTCGTGTGCTCGCTCACGAGCACGGCTGCGCCGTAGCGCTTGGTGAGACTCTCGATGCGCGACGCGGTGTTGGCCGAGTCGCCGATCACACCCGCGGAGAGGCGCTCGCGTCCGCCGATCGTGCCGAGCATGAGTGGACCGGTGTCGATCCCGACGCCGATCCGGATCGCACGCTCGCCGCGCGCGACGCGCGCTGCGTTCAGTCCCTGCAGCGCTTCGAGGCTCCCGACGGCGGCGGCGACCGCGCGCTCGGCGGGGCCGCCGAAGAGCGCCATGATGCCGTCGCCCCGGTAGCTGTCGATGAAGCCACCGTGCGCGCGGATCGGCTCCTCCATGTACGTGAGGTACTCGTTGATGAACGCGAAGTTCTCCTCGGCGCCCTGCCCTTCCACGAGCGTCGTGTAGTCGCGCACGTCGGAGAAGAAGGTCGACATCTCGAGCTCGGCATGGTCGCCGCGCCGCACCTCGGGCAGCCGCTCGCGACCGAGGATCCGGAGGAACTCATGCGGGACGAACTGCCGGCTCGACTCGTGGAACCGCGCGTTCTCGATCGCGACGGCGGCCTGGCTCGCGATCGCCTCGATCAGCGACTGATCGCGATCCTCGAACACCGCCATCGTCTCGCTCTCGACGTAGAACACACCGATGAGCTCGTCGCGCTTGACGAGGGGCACGGCGACCACGCTGGCGGGCGACTGGAGCCCGGGGAGCGAGACCGCAGTCGGATCGACGTTGGCACGCTGCCCCGCCGCCTGCACGTAGTCGCGCTGCAGCGACAGCCCGCCCATCCGCATCAACTTCTTGCGCTTGCCCACCACCCCGATGACGCCCCTGCCGATGGGCACCTCGGCGCCGACACCTGATTCGGCGTACCCACGACTCGCCGCGACGACCAATACCTCTCGGATCGGATCGCGCAGCAGCACCATCGAGTGATGGAACCGGAAGACGTCGTCCATCGCCTCGAGGATCTTCTCGAGCAGTGCCTCGAGCTCGAGCATGCCGCTGAGCTCCAGCGCCACGCGCGTGAGGATCGCAATCTCGTCGGTCTTGCGTTGGAGTTGCGCCTCGAGCTGCTGGGTCCTCGGGTCGGGCTCCATCCGAAGGAGCTATCCCGGCGCGCGCGCCCCGAACGCCGCCAGGGACGCCACCGCACTGGCGAGGCCAAGCACGAGGTTCGACCAGTTCGCGATCTCCATGAGTGGCCACACCGTGGCGCACGGCGACGGGCAGAACGAGAACAGCGTTCCCACTCCGAGCCCGAATGCGAATAGTGCGTTCAGCGCGGCGTTGGCCAGGAGCGCGCCGCGACGGCCCCTCCGTACACCGGCGATCGCCGCGAGCCACGCCGCCGCGAGCCCCGTGTAGAAGAGTGTCGCTGCTGCGATGGCCACGGGCGAGAGCAGCACGTGCATCTCGGGAACGAAGCCCCAATCGAGGAACGCGCGCTCGAGCCACGCGAGGAACGACACGACCGAGAGGACGACGACGCCGCGGATCATGCGTGCGCCTTGGCGGTCATCAGGTACGCGGCGAACCCGCGCGGCCAGGTCCGCGCGACGGTCGTCGAGCCGGCGACGCGTTCGATGTCGAACGCCGCACCGAACGTGCCGTTCACTTCGCCGGGCTCGAGCGCCATGCCGCTCAGCTTGCGCGTCATGAGCCGCTCCCATCCCTTGAGCTCCCACTCGAAGCACCAGAAGAAGAACTGGCTCCCGGGCCTGACGAGCCGCTCCACCGTCCGGACGTAGAGCGGCCGTTGGTCGAGTCGAAGGTCGTCATAGACGCCGTAGTCGACCAGCACGTCGAACGGCCCGTCGACGTCCACGAGCTCCGTGAGATCGCCGACCTGGAAGTCGACGGTCACGCCCGCGCGCGCCGCCTTCGCGCGAGCCTTGTCGATCGCGGCTTCGGCGTAGTCGACGCCGGTCACCTCGAAGCCGCGCTCTGCAAGGTAGATCGCGTTGTCGCCCTCCCCGCAGCCGAGATCGATCGCGCGTCCCGGGTGCAGTCGGCCGGACGTCACCGCCTCCTTCAGCTCGGCGCGCGCGCCCAGGACCCACGGGGGAGTCGAGTACCGGTACATCAGGTTGTACATGGTCCTCATCGCGACCTCCGATCCAACCAGGGAAGGAGCAGCTCGCACGCCAGGTCGGCCGCCTGCTCCGCAGTGAGCCCCGTGCGCTGGAGCGACCCGAGCGTGCCCGGCGACAGAACCAGCGAGATGGCGGCCATGGTCCGCTTGTCGCGGGCGAGTGGCCCCACGACGGCGCCGACGAGCGCAGCGAACTGCCGCTCGTAGCGCTTTCCCATCTTCGCGAGAGCGGGGACGGCGTCGCGCTCGCGTTCATACCAAGGGTACCAATCCGCGCCCTTCGCGTAGAAGGCGTACATCGCGCGCACGAGGGCGACGACGCGCTCGGAGCGCTTGCCCGTGAAGTCCTCGGGCTTCGGGAGCTCGAGATCCGCCAGCACCTGGGCGAGAGCCGCTTCCGCGAGCGCGTCCGAATCGGGAAAGTGGTAGGCGACGGTCCCCGCTGCGACATCGGCACGGCGTGCGATCGCCTGGACGCTCGCGTTCCGGAACCCGACTTCGCGGTAGGTCGCGATCGCCGCCTCGAGGACGCGGCGGCGCGTGTCCTCGACCGAGGCAGTTCGCTTCCCGAGCGTGTAGGCGCGTGGACTCATTTATTTGATACAAACATACAATTAATTTAATACAACGTCAAGCACCTCCGACCCGAACGAGCGCGGTCGCCTACGCTCGGACGTTGCGGTTGACCCGGAAGAAGTTGTCCGGATCGACGGCGCGCTTCACCGCGGCCAGGCGCTCGTAGTTCGCGCCGTACGACGATCGCGTGCGGTCCTCGCCCTCGTCCGCGCCCTGGAAGTTCACGTACGAGCCGCCGGTCGAGAACGGGCGCAAGCGAGCCCAGGTCGCACGCACCCACGCCTCGTGCTCCGCGCCGCGCGGGTCGTCCGCGGGCCAGGAGCCTGCCGCCGCGCACATCCAACGCGCGTCGCGGTTCCCGACCGCGCCGTCGTCGTTCTTGCGCTCGGAGATGGCCCCTTCCAACTGGAAGAAGATGACTGCGGACAACGGCGATGTCACCGCCCTCCCCTGCTCGAGCGCCACGGGAATGAGATCTCCGTCGATGCGCGGCAGGTACTCGGACTTCCAGGAGTAGGCAGGGCCCTTCGGTTGCGTTGCGTCGAGCAAGCGCTGCTGATCGACGTACGTCTTCTCGACGATGAGATCGACGATCGGTTTCCGGATCGTGCGCATCGGCACGAGATCGGCGAGCGCACGATCGCGATCCGCGCCGGCGTGGCACACGACCCAACCGAGCACGGGCTTGCCGTGCCACTCCTTCGGCATGAACGGCGCCGGCGGCGCATTGCGGATCGTGAGCGCGGACGTCACCGTGCGCGGCGAGCTCGGGCTCCACTCGCGCAGGAGCTCCAGCACGGCGGGCGCATCGGCTGCGTCCCAGAACACCATGCCGGCAAGAATGCGCTGTGGCACCGGATGGAGGGCGTACGTGAAGGATGTCACCACGCCGAAGTTTCCGCCGCCGCCGCGGAGCGCCCAGAAGAGATCCGCATTCTCGTCGCGAGATGCGCGTTGGACCTTGCCGTCCGCCGTCAGGATCTCTACCTCGACGAGGTTGTCCACGGTGTAGCCGTGCTGACGCGTGAGGTAGCCGAACCCGCCGCCGAGGGTGAGCCCAGCAACGCCAGTCTCCGAGATGAAGCCGAGCACGGCCGCGAGGTCGTGCACTGCAGTCTCGCGGTCGACGTCGCCGAGCACGCACCCCGCCTGCACGCGAGCGAGGCGCGCTCGCGGATCGACGTGCACGCCCTTCATGCGTCCGAGGTCGAAGACGATCCCTCCGTCGGCGATCGCGGTGCCGCCGATGTTGTGGCCGCCGCACTTGATCGAGATCAGGAGCCCGCGCTCGCGCGCGAAGCGCAGCGCGTACTGCACGCAGGCCGTCCCCGTGGGCCGGACCACGAGCGCCGGCTTCTTCCGAATCATTCCGTTCCAGAGGCGCGCGCTGTCGTCGAACCCGGGCTCACCCGGAGCGAGCAGCGGCAGACGGAGCCCGGACTGGAGCGCGGCACGATCGAGCTCGACCGTACCGCCATCGAGGGTGCGAACCTCCATGATCACCTCACCGGACAAGCGTATCGAGGGTCTGCTCGAGGCGGGTGGGACATTCGGGCCACCGATCGGCGTGGAACGGGACCCGCCCCGACTCGAGGCAGGCTTGCATCTCCACGACCGCGCGTGCGAGCTCATCCGACAGTCCCGTCCCGACGAGCGCCCCGACCTGCTCCTCGCGTGGGATGGCGACGACCTGGATCGTCCGTCCGAGTGCCTTGGCCAGGAGTCCCGCCATCTCGTCCATCGAGTACGCGGGGCCGACCAGTCCGACCGTCTCGTTCGCGTCGGGCGGCTCGAGCAGACAACCCGCGGCCGCACGACCGACGTCGGACGTGGCGACCGTCGGAATCCGTTGCGACGGGGCCGCGGCGATCGTCGGGAAGATGCCGTCGTGACGGGCCGGCGCGAGCGCCATGCCGACGTTCTCCTGGAAGAACGCTGCGCGCAGTGTCGTGAGCCGACACCCGGCGCGCTCGAGACGTGCCTCGAGCGTGTGGAGGTCACGGGCCGGTCCATTGCCCTCGGCGAGTGCGGCAGCGAACGTGGAGAGCAGCACGACGTGCGCGACGCCACAGCGCTCGACCGCGTCGCCGATCGCGACGGTCATCCGTCGTCGCGGCGCGTGGAACTCGGGACTCTGCGGATCCTCGGGGAGGATCACGTAGACCGCTTCGAGTCCCGCGAATGCGGGTTCGAGCGACTCCTCGAGCGGTGCGATGACCGCCTCCGCGCCGCGCGCTCGCCAAGCACGCGCCGCCTCGTCCCGCCGGACAATCGCCCGCACCTCGGATCCGTGCGCGAGAAGCGCCTCCGCGGCCACCCGACCCGTTCTACCCGTCGCACCCACGACTCCGAACATCGAGCACCTCCGCATGCTTCCCCAGTCATGCCGCGGGGTGTCGGAACCCACGATTCCCAATAGATGGACGGGGCTGTGCACGAATGCACGGGGGGTGGCCCGTGTCGTCTCCCGACGATCTCAACTGGGACGATCTCCGCTACTTCCTGCGCGCTGCGCAGGCGCAGACGCTGGCCGGCGCCGCGCGTGCGCTCGGTGTCGAGCACTCGACGATCGGACGGCGATTGTCCGCGCTCGAACAGGCGCTCGGCGCGCCGATCGTGCTTCGCAACCCCGACGGCCTCCAACTCACGCCGCTCGGGGAGCGCCTGCTCCCCCTCGTGGTGGAGGTCGAGCGAGGAGTCGTCGCGATCCAGGACGTCGTCGAGCACGGTCAGGTGCGGGTGCGCCTCGCCGTCCCGTCCGGCATGACGCAGCTCTTCACGGCAGCGCTGGCTCGGTTGCGTGCCGAGCACCCACACGTCGCACTCGAGATCGTGAGTGGCGCCCGTCCCGTCGATCTGCACAAGGGCGAAGCGGACGTCGCGTTCCGTAGCGGCGTCGTGACCGATCCGGATCTCGTGGCGCGCAAGCTGTGCGACGCCGCGTGGGCGCTCTTCGCATCCGAGCACTACCTGCTGCGCAACCCTGCACCGATCGATCTCGACGACCTCGCTCCGCACGACGTCATCGCGTTCGATCCGAGCATGGCGTCGGTTCCGATCGCTCGTTGGGTAGAGGAGCGCGTGGCCCGCGCCACGGTCGTGCTCCGCAGTCGCGAGATGACCGACATTCTCGCGGCCGCGCGCAGCGGGCTCGGGCTCGCCGCGCTCCCCTGCAGTCTCGGCGACGCCGAGCCAGCGCTCGTGCGCGTGTCCGACGTGCTCGGGTCGCAACCCATGTCCCTCGTCTACCGACGCGAGTCGCGGCACTCGGCGGCGCATCGCGCCGTGCTGGACTTCGCGGTCGAGGTAGTGGCCGAGCACGGCGAGCTCCTGGCGGGACGCCGGCCGCAGCCGAGGCGCGCGTGACCGCGCACGCGTCTGGTTAGGAGCCCCGATGCAGACGTTCTCACTGATGCTCGTGCTCGGGTGCACCCGAGCGCCCGAGCCGCCGCCGGTTGCAGCGCCGTCGGTCTTCCACCTCGCGGACCACCTCGCGGATGCAACCGTCACCGCGGGGCCCCCGCAGGAGCGCGCTGCGCCGCGCAGCTGGCCACTCACCCCGGCGGCGTCCCCATGGCTTGTCCTCGGTTCGGACGATGCGCCGGATCTCGCGAAGGTCGCGGTCGCCCAGGGAGCGGACCGCTGGACGATCACGCTCGACCGACCGCCCCAGCAAAGGGGCCCGTTCTTCATCGGCGGTGTGCAGCTCGCGCTCGACGCACCGCTGACGTACGCCGACTGGGAATCGGTCCACGTGCGCGCGCACACGACCGATCGCCTCGCGGGTCTCACGGCCACCACGGGGGAAGGCGCACCCGTTCTCCCACAGTTCCGACGGTTCTTCGGCGGGCACGACGACACACCGCCCGTCTTCAGCGACGGCTCGACGCAGACCTACGCCATTCCCATCCATCCGCCCGAGGGCAAGGACGCCACGGCGACGTTCGATCGCATCGCCGTGCTCGCAGCATCGCCGCAGAAGGCATCGATCGATTTCCTGGACATCGAGTTGATCCCGCGCGGCGCGACGTACAGCGAGCCGCAGGCGGTCGTCACGGTCGCGCGCGGCGACGAGACGCGGACGACGCTCTACGCGCACGCGGGCACCACGCTCAGCTGGAAGCTGACGCTCCCCGATGCGGCGCGCCTCGACGTCGGACTCACGACGCTTCCGGGCGAGACGATGAGCTACCGGTTCGAAGCGAAAGGGGCGGGGCAGGCGATCGTACGCACCGTGGAGATCACGAGCGCCGAGACCTGGACGCAGGAGACGATCGACCTGGCCGCACTTGCTGGCCAGCAGGTCGAGCTCACGCTCGGCTCGAGCGGTTCCGACGGCGTCGCCTTCTGGGGAGCGCCGGTCGTGTCGGGCCGTCGCGACGCTACGCGACCGAACGTCGTCTTCTACATCATCGATGGCGGCGGCGCCGATCTCATGAGCCTCTACGGCTACGGACGGAAGACGACGCCCGCGCTCGAGGGCCTCGCGAAGGAGGGCGTCGTGTTCGACCACGCGTTCTCGAATGCGACCTGGACCCAGCCCTCGACGGCGAGCTTCATGACCTCGCTCCAGCACAGCGTCCTCGGCGGGCTCCGTCGCGGCGTGCACTCCACGCCGGTTCCCGTGGCCGCGACGACGATGGCCGAGCACATGCGGAGCGGCGGCTACGAGACCGCGTCGTTCAGCTCGAACCCGAACGCCGGCCGCCTCATCGGCATCGAGCGCGGCATGGACGTGCAGAACGACAGCGAGACCGAGAACCCGTCGACGTCGTCCACCGCGCTCCACGAGCGGTTCTGGAACTGGCGCGCCGGCTACCCGGGCGGGCCCTGGTGGGTGCATTTCCAGACGACCGACGTCCACGAACCGAACTCTCCGGTGCCCCCGTTTGCCGGAACGTTCGCGGCACCCGGCGCCCAGGAGCAGCTCAAGGCGTGGCACGACGCGGTGTTCCAGAAGACAAACCTGTTCGGGACGACGAGCATCTTCCGGTTCTACGAGCAGGCGTTCAAGATGCTCGGGATCGACCGGCGGGCCTACTACGGCACGCAGCGCGATCTGTACGACGAGACGATGGAGTACCAGGACGCGGCGCTCGCGAAGTTCGTCGACGAGCTGAAGGCGAGAGGCGAGTGGGAGAACACGATCCTCGTCATCGCCGCGGACCACGGTCACCCGGCCGGAACGTTCGCGCGCTTCGGACGCGGGCTCCTCGAGCCGCAGCCGGATCCCGCGCAGGGCGGGCTGTTCGACAGCTACGCCACGCACGTGCCGCTCGTCGTGATCTGGCCCGGTCACATCGCAGGCGGGCGTCGCGTCGCCGACCAGGTGTCGATGATCGACGTGATGCCGACCATCCTCGATCTGTGCGGATTGCCTCCCGCCGAGGTCGCGCAGGGTCGTTCGCTGGTCCCGCTGCTGCGTGGCGAGCCGCTCGAGCAGCGACCGGTGATCCTCGACGAGTTCCGCGTCGACGAGCACACCGGCGCGTACATCGGAAACCTCGACGTGGTCGACGGCAAGTGGGGCGCCTCGCTCGAGATCGGCCCGGTCCCCGACGGCGCCGATCCGACGCGCGGGCGACACGATGTCCCTGCCGGCGGGCGCTGGGGTGCGGTCCACCCGTTCACGCCCGAGCTGCCGCGGCTCCTCCTGTACGATCTCGAGAACGATCGGTTCGCGACCAAGGACGTGAACGACGCGCACCCCGAGCTCGTCGCGAAGTACCAGGCGCTCATCGAAGACCACTGGAAGGCGAACCAGGCGCTCGCCCAGCGCTACCTCGCCGCTTCGAGCGCGCCGGTCACGCCCGCACAGCTCGAGCAGCTCAAGTCGCTCGGGTACGTGCAGTAGCGGTCACGCGCTGCGCTTCGCTCGACGCTCCGACTGCGCCTCGCCCGCACTCGCTTCCAGCACGGCAAGCGCCAGCTGCTCGTCCTCGTCGAGCCCGTCGAGCCGTACCGGCCGAACGTCGCGCATCCGTCCGTCCATCCACATCTCCTCGACGCAAGCGTGCACGTACGAGGATCTGCACATCGACACCGTATGGCCCAACGCCTCCGCGACGGGCGTGGCAGCGGCGATGATCGCGGACTTCGCTTTCCGCTTCGATGTTTCAGGCTCGAGACGCGAGAGCGCCGCGATCACGCCGACCGTCGCAATCCACGAACGGAACATGTGGGGATGCACGAACGGTTCACTGTGGTCGCGGAGGAACGAGGCGAGCGACGCGCCCGTGACATGGCCCGTCTCGCCGCCTTCGGTCCACGAGAACAAATAGGGGTCGAGATCTTCGGCGTGTCGCAACACCGTGGCCAGTTGCGGATCGCGCACCGTCACTTGCAGATCGACTGCGCCCTTTCCCTGGAAAGAAAGCGTCACCGAGCGACGACCGAGCTCCGCCTCCGCGTTCGTGAGCGTGGTGAGCCCCCGCGTGTCGAACCGCTCCACGGAGGGCTCGTTCCCGACGCGGATGCCGGTGAGATCGAGCATGCGCACCGCCGCCGCGTGCACGACGTCGTATGTCGGCTGGCGGATCGCGAGAAGCTCGTCGACGTGCTGCCGGAGGCTCGGCAGGCAGTAGCCGAACCGGAGTAGCAGCCCATCGCGCGCGTGCTTGCGCGCTGACTGCCACGCGTCATGGTAGCGGTACTGCTTGCGACCGGCCTCGTCGTAGCCGGTCGCTTGGAGATGTCCGTCGGCCCACGGCGAGACCCAGACGTCGCGCCACGCAGGTGGGAGCGCGAGCGACTCGATCTCCCTCCGGCGCGGATTCGACTTCGCGAGCACGCGACCCGAAGGCCCGATGTACGTGAATCCGCGCCCGTGGCGCCGCCGGCGGATCGACGGCTCCGTCTCGGATTCGGCGTACCGAAGGCCGATCTCTTCGGCGAATGCGCGGTGATCGAGGTCGGCGCCGTCCAAAACCTGCTCCCTGGGTCCTCCCCATAGGGACGGCGCGCCACGACCTCAACCGCAGGTGGTCGCGATCGTGTAGCGAACCTCGATCTTCGCTGTGGGCGGCGGCAACGCAGCGAGATCGAACTCGATCGCGTTGGCTGCGTAGCTCCAGTTTCCCGCGGCGATGGGCGCGCCGTCGACGAACACTTCGATCGTGTCGATCACAGGCGTCTGGCTCAGCTCGAGGCGCCACGATGCCGGGACTGCCGAGCTCCCGAGGACCGCGAGGTGGCCCTCCCAGTTGCCGCAGATGTCGAGGTAGTTCCCGTCGGTGAGCTCCACCGCCTCGTCGAGGCCGAAACCGGCCGACGCACACGTTACGCACGTGGGCACCGGGATCGCCCCGGCAATCACGCCGAACCGGACGAGAGCCGGATCCGACTTGAGCGTCCAGAGGTAGTCGACGTAGGCCTCGGGCGTGAGCGCGCTCTCATCCGCGTGGTCCGCGACCACCATGGCGTCGAGCAGAGCCTCTGGGCGGAGAAAGCCTGCGTCCTCGGAACAGTCCCCTCCCGGCGCCACGCAATTGTAGAGCATCTCGAGAGCGCGTGTCGTTCCCGCGCCATCGGTGCCCAGGCCGGCGATCTGGTCGGCCAGGACGGCGGCCGGATCCGTCGTGGCGTTCGTGACCACGGCGTCCGCGAACGTCGCCGTGTCGGTCGTGATCACGCCGATCCGGTAGTCGACGCCCGACGAGGTCAGCGCGTCGATGAACGCACCGATGTTGTCGGCCAGCTCGGCCTGCTCGTGGAGCATCGATCCGGAGTTGTCGACGACGAGGACGACGTCGACTGCCGGTACGACGCCCTCGAACCAATCACTCTGTGTGGCAACGAACGCGCCCGCGCCCGTGACCTCGATCTCGGTGAGCGGGCGAATTGGATCGCTCGAGTCGAGGGTCAGGGTCGCCGTGTCCGCCTTCTCGTCGACTGCCTCGTAGGAGACCTGGATCGACGCCGCGTCCCCTGGAGCGATCTCCTCGGTTTCGCCGCCGTTCACGAGCGCGAGCTCGGGCGATCCGACCAACGACGGCACGACCACGAGCGTGTCGTTGCCGGTGTTCTGCACTTCGAGGCTCTCGACGACGGCGCACCCCAGGTTGGGTTCGCCCATCGCGAGAGCGGTCGGATCGACGTCGATCACCGGGGCGACGCCTTCCCCATGGAGGGCCACCTCCGCGACGTCGAATCCCAACGCGTCGGACTCGAGCATCAGCTTCGCCTCGTGCGCGAAGGGTGTCTGCGGATCGAACACGACGGCGTACTCGTACGACCCGGATGGCCCGAGCACGACCGCTTCGCCGGCGACCGCGAACGCATCGTCGCCCTCGACCCGGGGCGCCATCACGGAGAGCGGACCCGAACCGACGTTCTGGATCCGGACCTGCTCGGACGCGGGCGGATCCGTGCCGATGCCCACCTGGGCGAAGACGACGACGTCGTCGGTCTGGAGCTCTCCTCTGCCCGCGGCGGGTTCGTGGTTTTCGGGCGCGGGGAGTCGGCACGCGAGCAGCGGCAGCCACAAGGTCACTGACACGGCGAACCTCGAGGTCGGATGCCCCAGCCTACCCGCACGGACTCAGGACTGGCGCTGGGATTCGATCGCCGTGCGGAGGCGCTCGTCCTGCTCGCGGAGCTCGGCCGTGAACTCCTTCCCGAAGTCCTCCGCCTCGAATACGGGACGGATCTCGAGGATCGATTCCTCGCCCGGCATCGGATCCGGGCAGCGGCGCGCCCACTCGAGCGCCTCTTCCATCGACCGCACCTGCCAGAGCCAGAAGCCCGCGATGAGCTCCTTGGTCTCCGAGAACGGTCCGTCCACGATGCGGCGGGATCCGCCGTGGAACACCACGCGCTTGCCTTTGCTGCTCGGATGGAGGCCTTCGCCCGCCAGCATCACGCCCGCCTTGACGAGCTCCTCGTTGAACTTGCCCATCGCGGCGAGGTCCTGCTCCGTGGGCAGCACACCGTCTTCCGTGCTCTTCGTCGACTTCACGATGACCATGACTCGCATTTTCGTGCTCCTGTTTGGGTGGTTCGATCAGGCGACGAACGACGGCGCGGCCAATCGACACGCGCCCCGATTTTTTTCGGACCGAAAGGGATCTACCGGTTCCCACCCACGATGGCAGTGATCACGAGGTCACCGGCGACCTCGATCCCCACCTCGTTCGGTCAGCGCACGAGTGCTCGGAGCCCGTCCTGATCGTTCTGCTCGAGCAGGCGTTCGGCCTCGAGGCAGGTGCGATCGCGCCCGATCGTCGCGACCGCCACGGTGCGATCGCCGCGCCGGTACGC
>Ga0310810_10006374_pt1 | contig 13319 bp, 11 predicted proteins | sample NCmetagenome_FD_207641 | JGI IMG/M metagenome (GOLD analysis project Ga0310810, IMG submission 207641) | Soil microbial communities from experimental microcosm in Duke University, North Carolina, United States - NC | ecosystem: Engineered > Artificial ecosystem > Soil microcosm > Unclassified ... | reverse complement strand
GCCGCAGCTGATCGAAGCCGTGAAGCGCGGCGTGATGCTCGCCGGCGGGCTGCCGATGGAATTCCCCACCATCTCGATCCACGAGAGCTTCTCGGCGCCGACCTCGATGTACATGCGCAACCTGATGTCGATCGACACCGAGGAGATGGTGCGCGCGCAGCCGATGGACGCCGTGGTGCTGATCGCGGGCTGCGACAAGACGCTGCCGGCGCAGCTGATGGGCGCGGTCTCGGCCGACAAGCCCGCCATCGTCGTGCCGACCGGCCCGATGGTGGTCGGCCACTACAAGGGCGAGGTGCTCGGCGCCTGCACGGACTGCCGGCGGCTCTGGGCGCAGCATCGCGCCGGCAAGATGGACGAGGCCGAGATCGAGACGGTGAGCGGGCGGCTCGCGCCCTCGGTCGGTACCTGCATGGTGATGGGCACGGCGAGCACAATGGCCTGCGTGATCGAGGCGCTTGGATTTTCGCTGCCATACGCGGCGGCGGTGCCGGCCGTTCATGCCGAGCGCGTGCGCATCGCGGAGGCGAGCGGCAAGCGCGCGGTGGAGATGGCCAAGGCAAACACGCCGCGGCCGACCGAGCTGTTCACCGAGCGCGCGCTGCGCAATGCGCTGATCGTGCTGCAGGCGATCGGCGGCTCGACCAACGGCATCGTGCATTTGGCCGCGATGGCGGGGCGCGCCGGCATCATGCTCGACCTCGACGCGTTCGATGCTCTGTCGAAGCAGGTGCCGGTGCTGATCGACCTGAAGCCCTCGGGCGACCACTACATGGAGCACTTCCATCACGCGGGCGGTGTGCCGCGGTTGATGCAGGAATTGTCCGATGTTCTCGATCTCGACGCGCCGAGCGTTTTCGGCACCCTGCGCGATCACGTCAAGGTCGCCGAGCAGGTGCCCGGACAGACGGTCATCCGCACGCGGCAGAACCCGATCAACGCGCAGGGCGCGATGTGCGTGCTGCGCGGCAACCTCGCGCCGCGCGGCGCCGTGATCAAGCAATCGGCCGCGACGCCCAAGCTGATGACGCATGAGGGGCGCGCGGTGGTGTTCGAGAACATCGAGGACATGACGCTGCGCATGGACGATCCGGCGCTCGATGTGTCGGCCGACGACGTGCTGGTGCTGCGCAATGCGGGCCCGAAGGGCGCGCCCGGCATGCCGGAGGCGGGCTACCTGCCGATCCCCAAGAAGCTCGCGCAGGCCGGCGTGAAGGACATGGTGCGCATCTCCGACGCGCGCATGAGCGGCACCGCGTTCGGCACGATCGTGCTGCACATCACGCCGGAGTCGGCCGACGGCGGGCCGCTCGGGCTGGTCAAGACCGGCGACCGCATTCGCCTCGACGTGCCGAAGCGGAGCATCGAGCTGCTGGTCGATGACGCAGAACTGGCGCGGCGCCGCGCCGCCTGGAACGGCCCGCCGCCGCACGAGGGCTCGGACCGCGGCTATTCGTGGCTGTTCCAGAGCCACGTGACGCAGGCTGACGAAGGCTGCGACTTCGATTTCCTGCGGTCCAAGGCGTAGGGCGGGCACGCGGCGCCAGTCGCCGCCCGCGGCACTGCCCATAGCCTCACCCTATATTTTCATTTGTGACGTTCCGCGCCTTGCCTTCCCGCCGCGCTTCCGAAAATTGTGCGGCGAGGTTGCGAAGCACATCATGCCCGACGGCGCGTCCGCGCTTCAGCTTGTGTTCGGCGGCGATCCGGGGCTGTACCGGATCGTGGCGCTCTCACTTTACGTCAGCGTCGCGGCGGTGCTGCTTGCGGCGCTCGTCGCGCTGCCGTTCGGCGCATTCCTCGCGCTGGTGAAATTCCCGGGCCGCACCTTCGTCGTCGTGGTGATCAACGCTTTCATGGGCCTGCCGCCGGTCGTCGTCGGGCTTGCGGTCTATCTCTTGCTCTCGCGCTCCGGCCCGCTCGGCTTCCTCGGCATCCTGTTCACGCCACATGCGATGATCGTCGCGCAGGCGCTGCTGGTGATCCCGATCATCGCCGCGCTGACGCGCCAGACCATCGAGGACCTGTGGACCGAATACCGCGAGGAGCTGACCGCACTGCGCGTTTCGCCGGCACGGCGGGTCGGGACGCTGATCTGGGATGCGCGCTTCTCGCTGGTCACGACATTGCTGGCGGGCTTCGGCCGCGCCGCCGCCGAGGTCGGCACCGTGATGATCGTCGGCGGCAACATCGAGGGCTTCACCCGGACAATGACCACCGCGATCGCGCTGGAAACCTCCAAGGGCGACCTGCCGCTCGCGATGGGGCTGGGCCTTGTGCTCGTCACCATCGTGATCGGCGTGAACGCGATTGCCTGGGGCGCGCGGCGCGTCGGCGAGCTGAGAGCCGGATGATGCGGGCGCCCATCACCGATCTGCCGCTCGCGTTTGAGAATGCCTCTCTGCGCATCGGCAGTGTCGACATCCTCGCCGGTCTCAATCTCGAAATTCCCGCTGGCGCCCCGACCATCCTGCTCGGCCCCAACGGCTCGGGCAAAAGCACGCTGCTGCGCCTTGCGATGAACCTAGTGCGGCCGACCGCAGGCCGCATCACCTGGGGCCGGCGCAACCACCCCGACGAACGCCTTGCGATGGTGTTCCAGCGGCCCGTGATGCTGCGGCGGACCGCGGCGGCGAACGTCGCCTATGCGCTCGGGCGGCGCGACGAGAGGCGCGTCACCGAATTGCTCGATCGCGTCGGGCTCTCCCCCCTTGCCGCGCGGCCGGCGCGGCGGCTCTCCGGCGGCGAGCAGCAGCGGCTCGCGCTGGCGCGGGCGCTGGCGCGCGATCCCGAAATCCTGTTCCTCGATGAGCCGACCGCGAGCCTCGATCCTGCCGCCACCAAGGCGGTCGAGGACATCATCGCGAATGTCGCGGCCTCCGGCGTGAAGATCGTAATGGCGACGCACGAACTCGGCCAAGCGCGGCGGCTGGCCGGCGACATCGTTTTCCTGGCACGCGGGCGGCTCGTGGAGCGCGCCGTGGCCGCGACCTTCTTCAATGCGCCGAAAACCGCTGAGGCCGCGGCGTTCCTGCGCGGCGATCTGGTGATCTAGCAGGAGATACAAACATGAACCGCCGTTTCGTACTCGCACTCGCGCTCGCCGCAGCGCTGAGCGCACCCGCACTCGCGCAGGACAAGTCCATCGTCGTCGCCTCGACCACCTCGACGCAGGACTCCGGCCTGTTCGGTCACATCCTGCCGAGCTTCAAAGCCAAGACCGGCATCGACGTGAAGGTGATCGCTCAGGGAACAGGCCAGGCGCTCGACACCGGCCGGCGCGGCGATGCCGATGTGGTGTTCGTGCACGCGAAATCGCAGGAAGAGAAATTCCTGGCCGAAGGACACGGCGTGAAGCGCTATCCGGTGATGTACAACGACTTCGTGCTGATCGGCCCGAAGAGCGATCCAGCCAGCGTGAAGGGCAAGGACGTCGAGACGGCGCTGAAGGCGATCAAGGCGAAGGGAGCGCCGTTCATCTCGCGCGGCGATCGATCCGGCACGCACTCGGCCGAACTGGCGCTCTGGAAGGCCTGCGGCATCGACATCGAGAAGGAAAAAGGCCCCTGGTACAAATCGATCGGTCAGGGCATGGGCGCGGCGCTCAACACCGCGGGCGCGAGCGAAGCCTATGTGCTCTCGGATCGCGGCACCTGGATCAGCTTCAAGAACAAGGGCGATCTAGCGATCCTCGTCGAAGGCGACAAGAAGCTGTTCAACCAGTACGGCGTGATGCTGGTGAATCCGGAAAAACACCCGAACGTGAAGAAGGAACTTGGGCAGCAGTTCATCGACTGGCTGGTTTCGCCCGAGGGCCAGAAGACGATCGCCGACTACAAGATCGACGGCCAGAAGCTGTTCTTCCCCAACGCGGGCGCGCCTGGCGCGTAATGCGCTTTTCCGGTCATTAGCGCGTTGGTAAACGCGCGATTGCTCGAATTGCCGAAATCCACTTAAGCCGTCGTAAAGGATGGAACTTCACGGCGCATTCAACATAGGCCGCATTCGAGTACCGAATTTCAGGAAGGATTCAGTTTCAACGCGCAGTTTGTCCCGCACAAAAGGCCAATAAGAACGACGGGGCTGGCGGTGCGCAAAAACACAATCGTGATGGTCGGCATAGCCGTCGTGTTCGGACTCCTTGCGGTGTTCGTCGCGCAAGGCTGGCTGAACTATCAGGCCGAGCTGTCACGCAAAGTCGTGCAGCCGAAAGCAAAACCGGTTGCGACGCGCACCATCGTCATTGCGGCGGGACCATTGCGTTTCGGCACGCATATCTCGGCGGACAGTTTGCGCGAGGTGGAATGGCCCGATGAGGCACTGCCCGCCGGCACGTTCGGCTCCATCGCCGAAGTGATGTCAGGCGGCAAGCGCATCGTGCTCGCCTCGATCGAGAAGAACGAGCCGCTGCTGCGCTCGAAGATCACCGGCGCCGGACAGAAGGCGACGCTCTCGGCCGTGATCCAGGACGGAATGCGGGCGGTCACCGTGCGCGTCAACGATGTCGAAGGTGTCGGCGGCTTCGTGCTGCCGGGCGATCACGTCGATGTTCTGCTCACGCGCCAGCAGGAGCGCACCAACGGCACTAACGACGTGGTGATCCAGAATGCGCGCGTGCTCGCGGTCGACCAACTGGCCGACGACGCGGCCGACCGTCCGACGGTGGTCAAGGCCGTGACGCTCGAAGTCGACACCGTGGCGGCGCAGAAGATCGCGCTCGCCGCCTCGCTCGGCAATCTGTCGCTGATGCTGCGGCGCGCCGGCGAGCAGGTGCTGGACGCAACGCGCCGCGTCACCACGAGCGATCTGAGCCAGACCGAAGCGATCCAGCGTGCGCCCGAGGCGAAACGTTTCGCCAAGGTGTCGGTCACGCGCGGGACGACCAAGCAGGACTACAACGTTGCCTCAGAAGAAGCCGAATGGCGCGAAGGCAGCGATGACATGGCGGCACGCCGCTAGAACATGGGGATGGGGTCATGGGGAACACAGAGCGGCGCGCGTTGCGCCCTGACAGGATCGGCGGCTTGTTGAAGACCGTCTTGCGTGCCGGCTTGATTCTCACAGCCGCCACGCTCGCCACCGGCGTCGTCCTTGCACCCGCGCACGCGCGCGAGGTCGAGCTCGCGGCAGGCCGGCAGGCCGCGACCGTGAAGGTCTCGATCGGCAAGTCCGAGAGCGTTCGTACCGGCGAGAGCTTCTCGGAGGTGATCGTCAGCGATCCCGATGTCGCCGACGCAATCCCCCTCACCGACCACTCGCTCTCGGTACTCGGCAAGAAGATCGGCACTGCGCGCGTCTCGGTCTACGGCGAGGGCAAGAAGCTCGTCGGCGTGTTCGACATCGAGGTGTCCTACGATACCTCGCGGCTCGGCAGCGAGCTGGCGCAGCGCTTCCCGCATGCGCGCTTCCGCGTCTCCTCGGTGAACGGCCGCATCATGGTGGCCGGCACCGCACCCAACGCCATGATGGTCGATCAGGCGATGACGGTCGCCAAGCAGTTCGGCGCCGACGTGATCAACGCCGTCAAGGTCTCCGCCCCGCAGCAGGTCATGCTGGAAGTGCGCTTTGTCGAGGCCTCGCGCTCGGCAAGCCGCGAGCTCGGCGTCAACTGGCAGGTGCTCGGACAGACGTTTGCCGCGGGCGGCACAGGTGTGGGCGCCGCTGTCGGCGCCAGCAGCCTGATCTCGGGCTCCGCGCCGTTCGGCACCATCGTCGGCCGTCTGCTCGGGAGCGGCGTGCAGGCCGACGGCCTATTGCAGGCCCTCGAAGAGCGCGGCGTGGTCCGCCGTCTGGCGGAGCCTAATCTCACCGCGCTGTCGGGCGATACGGCGAGCTTCCTGGCGGGCGGTGAATTTCCGATCCCGGTTTCCTCTACCCTCGGCAACACCACGGTCGAATGGAAGAAATATGGCGTCGGGCTTGCCTTCACGCCGACCGTGCTCGGCGACGGCGTGATCAATCTGAAGATCGAGCCGGAAGTGAGCCAGATCGACCCTTCCACCAACATTGTCGTTGGCACAGTCAGCGTCCCGGCGCTAATCGTGCGCCGCGCCAACACCACGGTCGAGCTGCGCGACGGCCAGAGCTTCGCCATCGCGGGGCTGCTGCAGGCAAACAACACAACCAACCAGAAGCAATTGCCCTGGCTTGCCGACGTGCCAGTGCTCGGTGCGCTCGCGCGCAGCGCCGCCTACCAGAAGAATGAAACCGACCTCGTCATCATCGTGACGCCGCGCCTGGTGCGCCCGGCCCGTCCCGGCGACGTGCTGCGCACGCCCTTTGACGAGACGAAGCCGGCGAACGACCCCGAATTCTTCCTGCTCGGTCAGTCTGAAATTACCGTGCCGATGGAGCGCCGCCTCAAGGGCCGTTCCGATGGGCGCCCTGCCCCGATCGGCCACATCCTCGACGTCGCGAAGGGAGAGACCGTCTATGTCACCAAATAGCCTTCGCGGCGCGGCGCTGGCGCTAGTTGCAGCAACCGTCCTCGCCGGCTGCACCGACATGTACCTCGACCGCCGCGACACTGTGAGCTTTGCAGCTGGCGACGCGGTCGCCGTCAACAAGGTGACGCATATGGTCGACCCATGGCCGCCCCGCGCGGGCGATCGCAATATCGCCTTCGACGGCGAGCGCATGGCGGCCGCGGCCGAGCGCTACCGCACCGACAAAGTGAAACCTCCATCCGGCATCAGCACCTCCTCGGTCAAATACGAGCCGATGCTGGTCCAGCCGGCCAAGTAGATCGATCCGGACATCGATGTTCACGCGCGCCAATTCCGAACCGGCCAAGACGCGCGTCGTGGCGCAGTGCCGCGACGCCGACTTCGAACGCCTGGTGCGCGCGACGTTCGGCCTTGACGGGAAGGTCGAGCTTTCCGTCGCCAACGGCATGTTCGCGAACGAGGTGCGCAAGCTCGACACGGCTGACGCAACCGTCGTCATCGTCGACATCGATCCGGCGAGCGAAGCGGATTTCTCCGCGCTCAACACCCTGACGCAGCGCACCGCCGGCAATCCGCCGGTGATCGTCGCGATCCCGTCATTCGATGTGAATCTCGCGCGGCATCTCCTTCAGATGCGGGTGGCCGACTTTGTCGTGAAACCGGTGCAGCCGATCGACCTGGTGCGCGCCTGCACGCGCGCCGCTCAAGGTGCACAGAGCGGCAGCGCCAGCGAGGCGAAGATCTACACGTTCCTGCCCGCCGCGGGCGGCGTCGGGCTCACCACGCTTGCCGTCGAAACCGCCATGCTGCTGCTCAAGGGCGAAGGCGGCCAGAAGACCTCCACCTGCCTGGTCGACCTCGATTTCCAGCACGGCTCGTGCTGCGACTATCTCGATCTCGAACCACGCCTCGACCTTGACGAGATCGAACCGCGCCCGGACCGCCTCGATCGCCAACTACTCGAGGTGATGATCTCGGAACATCCGTCCGGCCTGAAGGTGATCGCGGCACCGAGCCGGCCGGCCGAGATGCGCTCGTTCGATTTCGAGGTGGTGACGCGGCTCCTCGATCTCGTTGCCTCCCACTTCGACAACGTCGTGATCGACGTACCGCGTACCTGGTTCGCCTGGACCGACTCGGTGTTGATCGGCTCCAATCGGCTGTTCCTCGTCACCGAGATGACAGTCCCGGGCCTGAAGCACGCGCGCAACCTGGTCAACGTCATCCGCCAACGGCTCCCCGACGGGCCCCCGTTGGAAGTGATCGTCAACCGGTTCGAGCAGCGCCTGTTCGGACCCGGGCTGCGCCGCGCCGATATCGAGGGAGCGCTCGGCCAATCGCTTGCCTGCACCATCCCGAACAATTTCCGCCTGGTCAGCGAAGCGATCGACCGCGGGGTGCCGCTCGAAGAGGTGAAGCCCGGCAACAACATCCAGCAGGCGCTCGCCAAGCTGGTCTTTCCGCCGAAGCAGAAAACCGCTGCCAAGCCTGCCGAGACGAAAGCCGAGCGCAAGCTCGCGCTCGTGCGAGGTTAGCGATGTTCGGCCGTTTCACCGCAACACGCCGCATTGCCGAAGCGCAGGCCGCAGCGGCCGCCGCGAGCGCGCCGGCTCCGTTCACGGCAACCGAAGAGCTTCCGGCCGTCGAAGCGCCAAGCCTGCAACTGGTGGCGGAGCTGCCGAAGCTCGATGCGCCTGCCGCCGAACCCGCTCCGGCCGCCTCGCCGCTGCGCGACAAGCTGCTCGACGCCAAGGTGCGCTTGCATCGGCGGTTGATCGAGGAGATCAACCTTTCGGCCATCGAGAAGGTGTCCGAAGGCGAGGTGCGGCGGCAGATTTCCGCGCTGGTCGCCCAATACGTGCTCGCCGAACGCATCGCGCTCAACGCGCAGGAGCTCGATGCCTTCGTCGACGAGATCATCGACGAGATGACGGGCTTGGGTCCGATCGAGCCGCTGCTCAAGGACCCGACCATCAACGACATCCTGATCAACGGCCACGAGTGCGTCTACATCGAGCGCGCCGGCATGCTCGAGCCGACGCCGGTGCGCTTCAAGGACGAGCCGCATCTCCTGCGCATCGTCAACAAGATCGTCTCGGCGGTCGGACGGCGCGTCGACGAGACGCAGCCGCTGTGCGACGCGCGGCTGCTCGACGGCTCGCGCATCAACATCGCGGTGCGTCCGATTGCGGTCGACGGACCCCTGGTGTCGATCCGCAAGTTCTCCAAGAAGCCCTACAACCTGAAAAAGCTGATCGAGGTCGGCGCGCTGAAAGGCCCGATGGGCGAGGTGCTGGCTGCCGCCGTCAATGCGCGCATCACTACGATCATCTCGGGCGGCACCGGTTCCGGCAAAACCACGATGCTCAACGCGCTCTCGGCCTTCATCTCCGACAAGGAGCGCCTTGTCACCATCGAGGACGCCGCCGAACTGCAGCTGCAGCAGCCGCATGTCGGCCGCATGGAGACGCGGCCGCCAAACATCGAGGGCAAGGGCGAAATCCGCCAGCGCGAGCTTGTCAAGAACGCGCTGCGCATGCGCCCCGATCGCATCATCCTCGGTGAGTGCCGCGGCGAGGAAGCCTTCGACATGTTGCAGGCGATGAACACCGGCCACGAAGGCTCGATGGCGACCATCCATGCCAACACGCCGCGCGACGCGATCTCGCGCCTCGAACAGATGATCGGCATGGCCGGCATGCCGATGACGGTCGCATCGATCCGTGGCCAGATCTCGGCCGCGATCCGCGTGATCGTACAGCTGCAGCGCCTCTCCGACGGCAAGCGCAAGGTGACGGCGATCTCCGAGATCACCGGCCTCGAAGGCGACATCCTGCAGATGCAGGACATCTACAAATACGTGCGTACCGGCACTGCCGCCGACGGCAGTGTCGAGGGCCACTTCCAGCCGACCGGCGTGCGTCCACGTTTCCTGTCCGAGCTTGTCGCACGTGGAATCAACATCCCGGGCGCCTATTTCGATCCGTCGAAGCCGCTTTAGGAGGGCTGGTAAGCCATGCCCTTCGAGCTCGACACACCGACACTGATCGCGATCTGCGCGGCGATCTCGGTCGTGCTGTTCGCCGAGGCCGTCTACCTGCTCGGCTTTTCGACTGCGTCGTACCGCAGCAACGTGAACCGGCGGCTCAAGCTGTCGAGCAATCAGCCGGACCGCGAGGCGATCCTGATCCAGCTCCGGCGCGAGCGCGGACTGACCAAGGAGGGCTTGTTCCGTTTCGGCCTGTCCTGGTTCAACCGGTTGATGCTCGAATCCGGCATGACGCGCGGCGGCTTCACGCTCGCGCTGATCGCGCTGGTGGCGGGCGGCGCCGTCTTCGCCGGCGTCATGCACTTCCGGGCCGATCTGACCGAGGCTGGCATTGCCGCGCTCGTGGCAGCACTCACGCTGCCGTTCGGCGTCCTCATGTTCAAGCGCAAGCGGCGTCACAACAAGTTCGCGGCGCAATTCCCCGACGCGATGGACATCATCGTGCGCTCGCTGCGCGCCGGCCATCCGGTCCCGGTTGCGGTCGGCCTTGTGGCGCAGGAATTGCCCGACCCGATCGGCACCGAATTCGGCATCGCGGCCGACGAAATCACCTACGGCGCCGACGTCGAGACCGCGATGCGCAACCTCTACTTCCGCGTCGGCCAGGAAGACCTGCCGCTGTTCGTGACTGCGGTCTCGATCCAGGGCTCGACCGGCGGCAACCTCTCCGAAATCCTGGAGAACCTCTCGGCGGTGATCCGTCAGCGCTTCAAGATGCGGCGCAAGATCAGGGCGCTCGCCGCCGAAGGCAAGTTCTCGGCACTGTTCCTCTCCGGCCTGCCGGTCGCAATCTTCATCCTGCTCAACCTCGTCGCGCCCGACTTCTACGCCATCATCTGGAATCAGAGCCTCACCAAGATGGGCCTGACGCTCGCCGGTACGTGGATGATCCTCGGCAACATCGTCATGTACAAGATGTGCAATTTCCGGATCTGATATGGACGCGGTGTTCAATTTCCTCAACGAGATTGCGGGCGGCGACAGCACGCTGATGGTGAGCGTGTTCGTGTTCTTGTCGGCGGCCGCCCTCGCGTTCGGCGTCATGGCCATCATTCAGGTGCGCGTCGCGGTGAAACGCCGCGCGGCCGGCATCGGCACGGCGCAGGGCAAGAACGCCGACGACGATCCCCGCTCGCTGCGCTATGCGAGCCGGATCGCGACGCAGCGATTGCTCGAATACACGAGCAAGCACTATTCGGGCGAAAACGCCGGCGACGTGAAGGAGTTGCGCCGCCGGCTGATCCAGGCGGGCTATCTGGATACACGCGCTCCCGCCTTGTTCTTTCTCGCGCGCGCCGTCGCAGCCGTCGTGTTCGCGGTGCTCGCATTCCTTGCGGCACCCTACATACTGCGCGACGACAGCCCCGTGTTCTGGCCGATGGTGCTCCTCGGCGGCATCCTCGGCTACTTCGCGCCGAACGTTTACCTGAGCCGCGTCATCTCGGTGCGCACCACCGAGCATCGCACCGGCTTTCCGGATTTCATGGACCTGCTGGTGGTCTGCGCGGATGCGGGGTTGAGCATGGAAGCCGCCCTCGACCGGGTCGGTCGCGAGCTTGCCGACTCTTACCGCTCGCTCTCGGCCAACATCCATATGGCAACGCTGGAAATGCGCGCGGGCCGCACGCTTTCCGAGACGCTCGACCACCTCGCCGACCGGCTCGGTCTCGAGGAAGCGCGCTCGTTCGCGACACTACTGCAGCAATCCGAAAAGCTCGGCTCGTCGCTCACCGAAGCACTGCGCGTCTACTCCGACGACATGCGCCACAAGCGCATGTCGCGCGCGGAGGAAAAGGCCTACAGCCTGCCCGCCAAGCTTTCCGTGCCGCTGACGCTGTGCGTCTTTCCGGTCGTGATCATCGTGATCCTGCTCCCCGTCTATGTGCGGCTGAAGGTCGGGGCGTACTGAGCGCCGCTGCGTCGGTTAACTTCTGCAAACAATCCCTTAACTCTTGTCTGGGTATCCTCCAGCCGGGGGGAGCCCGCGTTCCAAAGGATTCCCATCCGTTGTGCCGCGTAACGCCGGCTTGTGCAGCCGGATGGTGAGTTCATGCGTATCGTTCGCGTCTTTGCCGCGCTCGCGTGTCTGATCGCGCTCGCCGGCTGCGGATCCTCCGGTCAGCTCCAGTTCGCCGGCCTGAATTGGGGACAGGACACCCCGCCCCCGCCACCCGGCTCCGGTGAACTCACCAGCAGCCCTGCCTCTGCCAGCACCGAAATCACCGGCAGCACGCCCGCCGTTGCGCCCGCCAATCCTGTGGCCGTGCACGACGAACTGCTCGGCGGCGACCCGGGCGACGACCTGGTCCTCGGCAAGCGGCATTATCGCGAGAAGAACTACGGGCTTGCCGAACAGCACTTCCGCCGCGCCACCGAGAAGGCGCCGCGCGACGGCGAGGCCTGGCTCGGGCTTGCGGCCTCCTACGACCGGCTGAAACGCTATGACCTCGCCGACCGCGCCTACTCGCAGGCGCTCGCGATCTTCGGGCCGCGGCCCGAAGTCATCAACAATATCGGCTATTCGTATCTGCTGCGCGGCGACCTGCGCCGCGCGCGCACGAAGTTCGCCGAAGCGCAGGCCAAGGACCCCGGCAATCCCACGATCGCCAACAACATCGCGCTGATCGATGAGGCGGTTCGTCGCCGCAAGGGCGTCGTGAACTAGTCGCGCAGCTTCACAGCGTCAGCAGGTAGGCGAGCAGGTTCTCCTTCTCCGGCGCCGACAGCGTGGCGCCGAAGGTGTGACCCGCGTTGCTGTTTCCGATGAGGCTGGTGTCGTAGCAGAAACCGCCGTCTGGCGGCTTGTTCGGGTCGCATTCCGGCGAGACGAAGCCGCCGTTCTTCCCGTCGACCACGTCGCCGCCGCGCACGAATGCCTTCGGCCGCTTCTCGGGCGGATCGAGCAGCGCGCGCAAACTCGGCACCGAGCCATTGTGCAGATACGGGCCGTTCAGCCATAGGCCGTCGAGCGTGCCGGCGAGATAGCCATCCACCTTGCGGAAACCGGTGAAATTCCAGTCATAGCCCTTGCGGTAGTTCTGATAGGTCCTGGCCGCCGCCTCGGTCCACATATAGCCGCGCTGGATGTCGGTGCCGACTTCCGCCGGCGGGATGATCATTCCGGCGCGCGCGCCGTTGTGTGCGTGGCATGCGGCGCAATTCTGGTCGAAGAGTTTCTTGCCCTCCCCGACATTGCCGTCCGGCTTGTGCGGTGACGGGGGCGCCGGAATATTGCGGACGAAATTTTCAAAGCGCTTGATATTTGCCGGCTTGTACTCCTTCGCCACCATTCCATCACCGAGCGCCGAGGAAACCACCGAATCGCGCAGCGAGGTGGTGAGCCCGTCCCAGTGGAACGTGGCCCACGAGCGCTTCTCGCGCTCGGCGAGATTCCACAACGGCAGCATGTCGCTGTTGCCGACCGTGCCGTCGTCGGTGAGCCGAAGCATGCCGAACTTCACAGGGTTGAACGGGTCGATGCGCCCCGGGCCCCAGCGCGGACGCTGATAGCTCCACGCATAGGCCTTGCCCTGCTTCTTGAGCTGCTTGCGCACCACGGGAATCAACACGAAGCGATAGAGCTGTTTCTCGAAGAACCCCAGCCCGACCTTTTCATCCATCACGGGAATCAGATTGTCGGCGTTGAACTCCTCGTCGACCGCGCAATTCGACAAAAAGCGCTGGTACCCCTGGATGTCGATCGTGTTACCGGCGCCGCCCACGTAGAGTGCCGGTTCGGCATTCTCCGAAAGCCGCACGCGCGTCGTGTGGCAGAGCGCGCAATTGATCGACATGCGCTCGACGCCGACCTTGGCACGCGAGAA
>Ga0310810_10006371_pt1 | contig 13321 bp, 9 predicted proteins | sample NCmetagenome_FD_207641 | JGI IMG/M metagenome (GOLD analysis project Ga0310810, IMG submission 207641) | Soil microbial communities from experimental microcosm in Duke University, North Carolina, United States - NC | ecosystem: Engineered > Artificial ecosystem > Soil microcosm > Unclassified ... | reverse complement strand
GATACGCAGCCATGAGCCGGTCCGCGTACGGGCCGTAGCGTTGCCGCGTCGCCTGACGGTACGCATCGGGCGTCGCGGGCACACCAAAGCTGAGCCCCTCGTCGGAGTTGTAGCCCACCAGGATGGGCGTGTCGTTGAAGCGCCTGGCCTCGTACATCTTGTACTGGTCGTCCGGGATCACATGTCCATCGATAACGGGCCACGTGATTCCCTGGTTGCCCGCGGCAGCGGCGACAACGTCCGCCGCCGGGAGCTTGCGCAAATCACCAACGGATGCCGCGCCCGCCTTGGTGGCAAACTCCTGACCCAGCCGCTCGGCGTCTTTCATCAGGAGCATGTTTTCGCCGGGCAGCGCGGGCAGGCTCGGAGGGCCGAACGATCCGCCGCTTTCCGATATCGCACCGCGGAACAGCCCCTTGGCCAAAGGAGAAGCCGACAGCATGCTGACCGCGATGCCTCCGGCGGATTCGCCGAAGATAGTCACTTTCTGTGGATCGCCTCCAAAGGCGGCGATGTTTCTCTTCACCCATTGGAGGCCGGCGATCATGTCCAGCACGCCGTAGTTACCGGAGACGCGATCCTTCGATTCCGCCGACAACCCCGGGTGCGCCAGGTAGCCCAAGGGGCCCACGCGATAGGCGATGCTCACCATAATCACGCCCTTGCTGGCCAGGCGTTCCCCCGTGGTGAGAGCACCCGCTGTGGAGCCGCCGACGAAGCCTCCTCCGTAGATCCACACCATCACCGGCAGCCGCTCGTTGGCTGCCTTGGCTGGCGTCCAGACGTTGAGGTACAGACAGTCTTCGCTGCTGCCTGCGCCTGGGGCGCCTTGCCTCCCCCTCCCTGGGGCGGGAGCCGGTGCCGGCGTGGGACCTCTCCCCCTCCCGGTGGCCTGCGTCCGGATGCCGGAGGGCGATCCGCCTCCGGTGCAAGCGGGTGCGAAGGCATTGGCCGGCTTCACACCGGTCCACTTGGCCGCGGGCTGCGGCGCGCGCCAACGCAGGTCCCCGACCGGAGGTGAGGCGAACGGAATCCCGAGGTAGACGGTCATGCCGTCCTGCGCGGTTCCTTCTACCTGACCCGTTTCAATCGTGACGGCGGCACTCGCGAGGCTGGCGCACAGTAAGCCGAGCAACGCGGCGGAAACCACGGCCCGCCGCAGAGCGCGCGTCCATGACGTTGAGCGTCTCATGTTCTCGTCACTTTCTTCGAGACATAGCTGCCTCGAGGGTCTCCTTGAATACGCCTTCCGCATGACCAAGTCAATGAATCGCCCGCAAGACGTGCCGCGTCTCACGCGCCGCCAGAGAAAGTCTTGGTCGTTCGCTCGACGCGTGGATACACTCCTGACCGGATTTCCCGACGTGGTAGCTCGCGAGGCTCAGGGCTCTTTGTGAGGAGAGATCAATGGTGAATACGAAACGAACGGCGTTGTTGGCGGGGGCCGGTTTACTGACCGCGCTCGCGATCGCAGGCATGTCGAGTCCGTGGACCGTCAAAGCCGCTGCGCCAGCTGGCGAGGAATCCGGCGAACGCACGGTCGAGGATGGCGGGACCGGTCCCTACAAGGCCATCATGGTCGGCGACAGCAGCCTGCCGACCCACACGATCTTCCGTCCGAAAGACCTGAGCGCGTTCGGCGGCCGGGTCAAGCTTCCGATTCTGGCCTGGGGGAATGGCGGTTGCGCCAATTCGCCCGCGGCACACCAGAACTATCTGTCTGAAATCGCCTCCCACGGCTTCCTGGTTGTCGCCATCGGCCCGCCGCCGGCGCCGGGCGCAGGACGCGGCGGCGGCGGGGGAGGCGGCGGCAACACGCTGCTGGCCGCCGTGGACTGGGCGATCGCCCAGAACGGCGACAATGCCAGCGCCTACAAAGGCAAGCTTGACGTGTCGAAAATCGCTGTCTTCGGGCACTCGTGCGGCGGCCTCCAGGCGCTGGAGGTGTCGGGCGATCGCCGCGTCTCGACGACGCTCGTGGTGGACAGCGGAATCCTGAATGCCGGCGCAACTCCGGGCGGTGGCGGGAACCCGGGAGCCGCGCCTGGTACGCAGGCTGGTGGTGGGGCACGAGGCGGCGGGCTGCCGGGCATGCCTCCGCTCACCAAGGAGCACCTCACCAAGCTGCACGCGCCCGTCTTCTATCTGCTGGGGGGCGAGAAGGACATCGCGTACGCCAACGGCATGGACGATTTCAAGCGTATCGACAACGTGCCCGTCTTCGTCGCCAACAAGGATGTGGGGCACGGCGGAACCTTCAGCCAGCCGCACGGCAGCGACTGGGCCATGGTCTCGGTCGCCTGGTTGAAGTGGCAGCTCAAGGGCGACTCCGACGCCGGCAAGCTGTTCACCGGGAACCCCCCGGGCCTCTCCACAATTGCGGGCTGGACGGTGGACAAGAAGAACATTCGCTGAGGCGAACCGGACATCGAGTCCGACATCGAACACAAACAGCAGCGAGGGCGAGCTATGAGATCAGGAGTACGGACCAGGGCGGTGCTGCCGTGGATTCTGGCAACGTGTGTCACGGCTGTCGTCGCTGCGCATCACTCCACGAGTGAATTCGACTACACCCAGCAGGTCACCATCAAGGGCACCGTCAAGGAAGTCCAGTGGACCAATCCGCACTCGTACATCCAGCTGATGGTGGATGGCGATGGCGGCAAAAGGATCCAGTGGTCGGTTGAGATTGGCTCGCCGAGCCTGAACATCAACATGGGCTGGCGCAAGAGCAGCGTCAAGGTCGGTGATGTGGTCACGATGAACCTTGCGCCTGCACGCAGCGGCAAGCCGTACGGCACTCTGCGCGTACTCACCTTCGCCAATGGGCAGAAACTCGAAGGTGTGGCGGCGAGGGTGGGTGGTGGGCAAAGAGGTGCCGCCCCCGCGCCATCAGCGCCTGCGGCCCCGTCGGCACGGAAGGAGCCGTGATCGTGTACCACCACCGCGTTGCGCTACTGCTCTGTGCCGCCGCACTTCTTGCGGGTGTTTCGGCCAGGGCGGGCCAGATTGGCGCAGCGACCGCAGGTCGGCAGGCGCTGCTCGGTATCTGGGTTCCCGACGCTGCACCGCGAGCCCTGCTGACCTCGACGGGCAAGACACCGCCGCTCACGCGCGAGGCCTCGAAGCTCTATACCGAACGGCGCCAACGCCTCGGGAAGGGCGATGCCTCCTTCGATCCGACGAGCTGGTGTGCGGGCCCCGGAATGCCCCGCATACTCACGATGCCATATCCGCTGGAGATCCGCGCCGACGCCGACCGGATCGCGTTCATCCACGGCTGGTATCGCTGGTTCCGCATCGTCGATCTGGGAGCTGGTACCGTGGATCCGCCTTTGCCACTCACGATGGGGTTTCCCGTGGGCCGCTGGGAGGGCAGCACGCTCGTCATACGCACCGCCGGATTGATCGACACGACGGTAATGGATGCGTCAGGCCTTCCCCATTCCGAGCAACTGACGCTCATCGAGCGTCTGCGCGTCCTGCCCGACGGCCGCCTCGAGGATCGCATAACCATCAATGATCCGGAGAACTACACGGGGACCTGGGACACCACGCTCACGTTTCATCGCGATGCCTCGGCGGCGGTGACCGACGATGTCTGCCCCGATCGGATGGCAGGCGGCGAGCCGGCGGAACGGGCCGCGGTTGGGCGAAGGACGGCGTCGGGGACGCCGGCCGTTTCAGCCCGGACGCCGGCAGTGGCCGCGAACGCCGTTGCACCAGCGCCGCGGCTGACAGGCGTATGGGAGCCGAAGACCTTCGGCATCATGGTTCCCAACGCCCCGTTATCCGTCGCCGGTCAGGAGATCGTGACTCGCAACGCAGCAGCGATGCAGGCGGGCAGAATCATGCAGACGGCATGGGTGTCCTGTCGCCCTGGTGCTGTGTCGACGATGACAATGCCGCGCGAGAAGATCGTCATCCTCGAATCCGCCGGCGAGGTCACGATGCTGTTCGAGATGCCGCGGATGGTCCGTCGCGTCCGCATGAACGCCTCGCATCCGCAAACCCTGGAGCCCGGATACGTAGGCGACTCGGTCGGACGCTGGGAGGGCAACACCCTGGTGGTTGACACGCTGGGCTTCAATGGCTATGCCGAGCTCGACGCACGTGGCCAGCCGACCAGTCCGCGCCTGCACACAGTCGAACGGTTCACGCCGTCCGCCGACCGCGGCAGCATCGACATCGCAACGACGATCGACGATCCCGAGTACTACTCGCAGCCCTTCACCATCCAGCGTTCCTGGAAGAAGAGCCCGGCACGCCATCCGTTCGAGTACGACTGCATGGAGAATCCTCGGCAGGAGGACTTCGAGAACGCGTACTACGTGCGCGAGCGCTATCGCCCCGTCTGCATGCGGGTGGAAGGAGAAGGGATGGCGCCATCAAAGATGGTGTGCCGCCTTTGACGGGGTCGTTCTCCGGGCTTACGGCACCACTTTCTGCAACGTGGCCGTCAGCACCCGCGTCATGATTGCGTAGCCGTCGGCGTTCGGATGCAGGCCGTCGGCGGAGATCCCGTCTTTCAGCCATCCCTTCTCATCGACCATCGCACTGAAATAGTCGACATACGTCGCGTTCACCCGCGCGGCGTAATCCTTGATCCATGCGTTGAGCTTCAGGATGTCTGAGGGGGGGCGGCCGTCGGTCATCTTCTGGCGAGGCGCCGCACCGCGGCCGCCGGGAACGACAGGAGCCGGCGGGGCGCTCTGCTGCCGCAGGTAGGGATAGTCGCTGATCGGCATCACCGACGAGAGCAGCACCTTGATCCCGTGCCCTTGGGCCAGCTCTGTCATTGCCATGATGTTCTCTTCGATCATCGTCAGCGTCATCGGACCGTTGTTGCGAGCGATGTCGTTGGTGCCGGCGAGCACGACCATGGCGGCAGGCTTCAAGTCGACGACATCGGGATATAGCCGCACCAGCATCTGAGCCGTCACTTGCCCGCTGATCCCACGGTTCACGAACGGCTTGCCTGGGAACGACTCGGCCAGATTCCAGCCATCGGTAATCGAATCGCCCATGAAGACGACGCGCCCGGCAGGCACGGGTTGTTCTTTCAGCTGCTGGTTGGCCTGGTGATAGCGTCCGAGCTGATTCCAGTCCTGCAGCTGGTCGGCCAGCGTGCGCGCGGTGTTGACCAGACAGCAGTTCGCACGGGGCGGATTGAATTCATCGACCACCTGCGCGGTTGCGGGTCCGGCCGCAAGCAGACCGATAATCGCCACGACGGTTGACCAGGCTAGCCTGGACGCGAAGACACACACCGCCGATCGTCGAACGCTCATGGTAAAAACTCCGAAAGGGTGCGGCGCATAGGCCGTCAGTTAACGAACACGATCTCTCCAAATCGTGACGGAACGTGGGGCCACGACTCGTTGTTCTGCGGATCGGACCAGATACTCATCCGACGATTCGGCTCGACGCCGTCCCAGCGATTGAAATTGACTTTCCACGTCGCGCCGACGACGGGCGGACGACGCGAGAGTTCCTCGAAATTCGGCCACGGGATCATCGCCTCGAGGCTCCACCCGCTATCGGTGTCGGTGCGAACATTCAGCGTTCCCCTCAGGGACGTCGCGATCTTGACTCCGGTTGCGTCGAAGCGCTTGAACAGCGTGCGGCTGTTGTAATTCAGATAGTCGTAGAGCACGCCGCGTGCGTTCATCTCGAAGCCGTAGTACACGACTTCCTGCAGCGGGTTCGGATTGATGAAAATCTCGACCGCATCATCGCGGTACGTCGGATCGTCGCGCTGCTGAAACTGGGCAGTGATGTCCGCGTCGTCGGCATCGAAGCCGACATACAGCGCCTGCGCGTCCCAGAGCAGGCGCGCCCGCGTCATCTGCTTGGCGCCGGTCTGCGACTCCCACAGGAACTGCAGTGTCACCGCCGGCGCCGCCGTCCACGCAGCCTCGTCCAGCTTGCCATCAATCGTCAGCGCCGCGGAAGCGCGTTTCACTTCGTACCGCGGCACCGGCGATTGTGCGGCGACCAGTGGAACAGCCATGCTCAGTGCAATCAGGATGCGCATCGGCGTGACCTCACGGAATGAGCGACGGGAACACATAGGCATACGCCAGCACAATCAATCCAACAAGGCACGCGAGCGTGATGCTGTGGACAAACACAGCCTTGAAGATGCTGGCTTCCTGCCCCTGTTGATGCGTGGCCGTGCTGGCCACGACGATCGACTGCGCGTCGATCATCTTGCCCATCACCCCGCCCGTTGAATTCGCGGCGCCCATCAGGATCGGACTCAATCCGAGCTGCGTCGCCGTCACCTTCTGCAGATTACCGAAGAGGGCATTGGATCCCGCGTCGGTGCCGGTGAGCGCGACACCCAGCCAGCCAAGCAAGGTGCCGAAGAACGGGAACAGTACGCCGGTACCGGTGAGGCTGAGGCCGAGCACCGTATCCATTCCCGAATAGCGCGTCACATAGGCGAGTCCCACCATGAAGGTGATCGCGAGCGTCGAGGGCAGCGTCTGAACCAGTGTGCGTCTGAACAACTGAAGTGTGCGCGCGATCGGCAGCCGCGCCAGCGACGCCGCCATCAGGCCTGCAATGAATACAACGCTGCCCGGAATCGCAATGAAGTTCAGATTCACGATCGCGTCTTCAGGTGTGGGCTGCGACACGACCGGCGGCATCTTCAGCACCGCCCGATGCAGCAGCGGCATCGGGATGCTGAGCGCCGGAAAGTTGAGATACCTGGCGATGGCCGGCAGAGCGGTGACGAAGATGAGGACGGACGCGATGATGAACGGCGACCATCCCTTCAGCACGGCCACGGCGGAGTGGCGCGTCACGATCGGGCCGGACATGGTGGTCGTGGCCACGTTCGATGGCACGTGCGCCATCGGCGGACTCGATGTGGCTGATCCTCCGTCGACCAGCAACACCACCGGCGGCTGCCAGATTTTGAGAAACGCGACCATCATCAGCAGCGAGAACACCGCCGCCACGATGTCGACCAGTCCCGGTTCCTGGAAGTTGGACCAATAGAACTGCATCGCGGCGAAGGAGCCGCCACTCACGAGCAGCGCTGGCCACACCTGCAGCGTCTCGCGCCAGCCCACCATGCTGCGCACGAGCCAGAACGGCAGGATCAGCGAGATCGGCGGCAGAATGCGTCCCGCCATCGCGCTGAAGGCTGCCTCTGGTAATCCTGTCACGCCGGCAAGGGTACGTATGGGGTTGCCCACGCCGCCCCAGGCGACGGGCGCCGTATTGGCCACAAGACACAGCGTCGCCGCCTGAAAGGGGTTGAACCCGAGACCGATGAGAAAGGCGCCAGCTATCGCGACCGGCGCACCTCCTCCACCGGCGCCCTCGAGGAACGCTCCGAAGCAGAAGGCGATGAGCACAAGCTGCAGTCGCTTGTCCGACGACAGTCCGGCGATCGAGTCCTTCATCACGTCGAACTGCCCGGTCTCGCACGCGACGTTATAGAGAAAGATCGACCCGACGACGATCCAGGCGATGCGCATCAGCCCGAAGATCACGCCGTGCACGGCGGCCGCGCCTACCAGAAGCCCTGGCATGCCGAACACGAACAGCGCCAGGGCGACGGCGACAACGAATCCGCTGAGCGCCGAGATCCAGACACGCCTCTTCAGAGCGACGAGGACGAAGAACAACGTGAGGACTGGCAGCGCCGACACGGCCGTCGACAACACACGGTTGCTGAACGGGTCGTACAGTTGCGACCAGGACATGACGGGCTTCGCTTACGGCCTTGGGCGGTACGTTTTGCTGAAGCCGTTGCGGGTGTTGGTGACGGTGAACGTCCCGTCCTGCTGGGCAGTCACCTTGATCAGGTACGCCGGCGTATGCCCTGCGGCTCCGGGTCCGCCCGGTCCGCGGCCGGGGCCTCCGCCGGGCGCGCCAGCACGCGGCGCAGGCGGGGCACCCGGTGTCGGAGCGGCCGCTGTGAGCACGGTCGCGATCGTCGCGGGCTCGTCGACGTTGGCGATGAATCGCGCGGGCGCATTTTCCAGGCCGACGTTGTACGACCAGTGCAATTGCCAGAGATCTTCGATCCCGACAGTGTCCTGCAATCCTGCGAACGCCTCGGGCGTCCCTCCCTTGCGCGTGCCGTTGTTCATGACGACTACCCGCGGGCGCAGCGCCTGAACGAGTGCCGGCGAGCCTGACTTCTCGAGCCCATGATGCGAGGTCAGGTAAAGATCCACCGTACCGATCCGGTTGGTCGGGCACATCAAATCGAGCTCGCCATTCCAGGTGAGGTCGCCCAGATCGACCGTGCGAAACTTCCCGTACGTGAGCACGAATCCGGCCGATTCACCGTTGTCTGGATCCGCGTATGCGCTCTCGTCCTTCTGCTTGACGCCAGCGCACGAGGCGTTCTGACCGCCGCCGCCCGGCAGGTTCGTCCGTATGAACTGGTTCGCCGATGCGACGGCGGTGATGTCCAGACTGCTCATCTTCACCTTCTCGCCCGGCTTGACCACTGTGCGCTTCCCCGCGCTCAGCGCTTCGTAGGCGGAGAGGAACTGAGCGGAGACGATGCGATCGTTGGGATGCGGTTTGCCGTGATCATAGAAACGTCCGACGGGGAACTGCTTGGCAAGTTCGAACAGCGCGCCCACGTGATCACCGTGGTAATGCGTCGTCCACAGGTGATCGATCTTCGTGACGCCGGCCGTCCGCAGCGTATCGGCGATGCGCCCGAAATCCCGGTCGCCCGCGTTACCAGTGTCCACTAGCAGCGACTCACCGGCGGGGCCGACGAACAGTGTCGACTGCCCGCCCTCGGTGTCGATGTAATAGATCGTCAGCGTTCCGGTCCGCGTCTGTGCGGCAGCCCCCAGAACGGCGCCGACCACACAGCAGACCGCGATTACGACAGCACGCATGCGTGCACTCCTCGCTGCTATCCACATTTCATCTAATTCACAGGCGAGTGCGCATTATGCAACACATCCGGACATATAATGCGCCACTCAGTCGGGCCGAACGCCTCCCGGAGGCGCCGGCGATTTCGTGAGACCAACTATGCACGCAACACGACAGCTAATCGGTGTGTTCGCAGCTGCGCTTGTGGGCTCTACGCTCTCGGCGCAGGCGCCCACGAGCGAGGTCGATGCGCACGTCAACGCGGCCAGAACCGCAGCGGGACTCGACTATCGCGCCACCTTCGTGAACCTGTGCTTCGCCGGCGCGAATCCAGGTCTTGCCAACCCGGCGGCCGCGCGCGCCGGCGGTGCCGCGGCCGCAGGTGGACGGGGCGCGGCCGACGGACGAGGCGCCGGCGGCGGAAGAGGCCCCGGCGCGACGCCGGATCGCGCGACGTGGTACGCGTCGCCGTACAAGGTCTTCGACAACTTCTACTGGCTCGGCACGCGGCAGCATTCGTCCTGGGCGCTGCGCACCAGCGAAGGCCTCATCATTATCGATACCAACTTCGCCTGGGCCACTGAACCCGAGATTATCAACGGCCTGACAACGCTCGGGCTCGATCCCAAACAGATCAAATACGTCGTCATCAGCCATGCGCACGGCGATCACGATCAGGGCGCCGCAGAACTGCAGAAGCGGTTCGGGGCCAAGGTCGTGATGGGAGCGCCTGACTGGGAATCGACGCTGCAGCGACCTCCAACAGCCGCCGGCGGCGTGCCGACGCGGGACGTATCCGTCGGCCCGTCAGGTATGAAGCTCACGCTCGGCGATACAACCATCGACATCGTCCCGACGCCTGGACATACGCCGGGCACGTTGTCCTACGTGTTTCCGGTGAAGGATCAGGGACGAACGGTGACGGTGGCGTATTCTGGCGGCACCTTGACGGGCGCGTTCGGCACCAATGCCGCGCGATGGGACGAATACGTCGAGTCGCAGAAGCGAATTGCGAAGGCCGCCGCCGATGCGGGTGCCACGGTCATCCTGTCGAACCACAGCGAGTACGACAACGCCTACACGAAGGCACGTCTGATGGCCGCCAAGCGCGAAGTCGGTGAGGAGCATCCGTTCGTCGTCGGCGCCGCCGGAGTGCAGCGCTACTTCACCGTCATGACCGAATGCGCGACGGCGTCCAAGCTGAGGGTCGGAGCGAAGTAGCAGTCAGAGGAGTTTCATCATGCGCATGATGCGTTTCGTGGTTGCCACGTGTCTCACGTTCTGGATTGCTTACGGTGTGCACGCACAGCAGGCCGCGCAGCCGCCGAACGGCGCGGGCGCTCAGGGCGGCGGCCGTGCGGCCGGACCGCGAGGCGGTGGAACACCGGGCCAGTTGATCGGCGGTTCGGGCACGGTGGCGATGACACCCGTCGATGCGCGGGGCTGGGGCTGGCAGGTTAAGGCTTCCGTGAGCCCGACGACCCCGCGGCCGTTCTACAACAGGGCCAAGGAGCTGCTGTTTCAGGACAAGCAAGTCACCAGCTACACGGTCTCGGCCTTCAACCCTGAGCTGTACTGCGAAGTTCGCAAGCACTTCGATTTCGTCTGGTTCGAGATGCAGCACAGCACGATGTCGTGGGACGAAGTCCGTCGGATGATGCTGACCTGCCCCGGGGTGGACGGTGCGGCGCCGATGGTCCGCATGCCCGACGCCCTGGAGTCGAGCATTCAGAAAGCCACTGATATCGGCGCGATCGGCATCATCGTGCCGACGGTGGACGATGCGCTGGAGGCAAGGGACGCAGCGCGCTTCTCACGGTATCCGCCGATCGGTCGACGCAGCTCGGGCGGCGGATCGTTCGGCCAGATGTGGCCGGGCGTGAACTATCGCGCCACCGTGAACGACAACATGCTCGTGACCGTCATGATCGAAACGCTGGAAGGCGTTGCCAACGCCGAAGAGATTGCCGCCACCGCCGGCATCGACGTGATCATCCTCGGGAACAACGACCTCTCTTCCTTCTCCGGTTGGCAGCAGAACGACCCTCGTTACCAGGATGCGTTGATCAAGGTCCGGAATGCGGCACTCAAGTACGGCAAGTACTACGGCAACGCCGGCCAGCAGTATCTGAACGGCTATGCCGTGAGCGCGGACACACACTTCGTTCAGGACGGCCCGGCACGGGATGGATGGCAGCGGCCCGCGCGCGGCGGCGGCCCTGGTCGCGGCGCAGCCCCTGCGCCCGGCGGGCGGGGGCGCGGCGACAGCGCACCCGAAGAAGCAGAGCCGGTGATCGGCCTGCCGGCGGGCGCTCCCACGACGACCGCCCCGGGCGGCCGTGGCCGATAAGCGGGAGACGATTCGATGAGCCCGACGCGCCGCGTCGTCGGCGCACTCGTCATAACGACGTGCGCCACGCTCGCCGCACAGCAGGCGCCTGCGCGATCCTCCGCGTCCGGCGTCTACAGCGCCGAACAGGCGTCGGCCGGCGAGAAGGTTTATTTCGAGAACTGCGCCAGTTGTCACGGTGCCGACCTTGGCGGCATCGAGCGCGCTCCCGCGCTCACCGGGAGTCAGTTCTTCGAGGCATGGCAGGGCAGGGATCTGCGACGGCTCCGCGAGCGCCTCGATGCGATGCCTCCCTCCGCACCGCGAAGCCTCTCGGATGCAGACGCGGTGGCCGTGATCGCATTCCTGCTACGTTCGTCCGAGATGCCTGCCGGTCGTGTGGCGCTGTCCACTGATCGCGGCCAGCTCGCCGGCATTACCTTCAGCCGCTCAACAACCGGCAGCCCGTCCGGCGCACCCAGCGCCGCTGCGGCGGCAGCGCCGGCACGTCCGGCCTCGACGACACCAACGACCGGCGTTTCGACTGAGTGGACGACCTACGGAGCCAATCTCGCGAGCCACCGCTACTCCCCCGCCGACCAGATCACGAGGGACAACTTCAACCGGCTCCAGATTGCGTGGCGGTTGAAGACCGACTTCCTCGGACCGACACGCGACACGCTCTACTCCGCGACTCCGTTAGTGGTCGGTCGCACGCTCTACACGACGGCGGGCATGCGCCGTGCGGCCGTCGCGCTCAACGCAGCCACCGGGGAAATGCTGTGGATGCACTCGGAGGACGAAGGCAGACGCGGCACCAACGCCATCCGCAACGGTGCCGGTCGTGGGCTCTCGTACTGGGCCAGCGCTGACGGAGCCGACCGCCGCATCATCTATGTCACACCGGGGTATCGACTGCTGGCGCTCGACGCCAGCACCGGCGTTCCGGTTCCCACATTTGGACGCAACGGCGCCGTCGATCTGAAGCTCGAAAACGATCAGGAGCTCGACCTCGATACCGGCGAAATCGGGCTCAACGCCACTCCGCTCGTCGTCGGCGACGTCGTCGTCATCGGCGCCGCGCATAGACCCGGCGGATCGCCGCGAACGATGAAGAACGCCAAAGGCTACGTGCGCGGGTATGACGTTCGCACGGGCCGGCGCCTCTGGATTTTTCACACCATCCCGAAGCAGGGCGAGTACGGCTACGACACGTGGCTGGAGGGTTCGGCGGAATACAACGGCAACACCGGCGCGTGGGCGCAGATGAGCGCCGATCCAGAGCTCGGGCTCGTCTACGTGCCGACTGAAATGGCGACGGGCGACTACTACGGTGGCCACCGGCCCGGCAACACGCTGTTCGCCGACAGCATCGTCGCGCTCGACGTCAAGACCGGGCAGCGCAAGTGGCATTACCAGACGGTGCATCACGATGTGTGGGACTGGGATCTCCCGTGTGCGCCGATGCTGTTCGACCTGCGCGTGAACGGTCGAACCGTGAAGGCGCTCGCGCAGCCGACGAAGAGTGCGTTCCTGTTTGTGCTGAATCGCGAGACGGGTCAGCCGATCTGGCCGATCGAGGAGCGACCGGTGCCGCAGTCGGACGTGCCGAAAGAGAAAACCAGTCCGACGCAGCCGTTTCCGACCCGCCCCGTGCCGTTCGATCGCCAGGGGATCACAGACAACGACCTCATCGATCTCACGCCCGAGCTGAAGGCGGAGGCGCTCGAGGTCGTCAAACGCTACAAGATCGGGCCGATCTTCACGCCTCCTGTCGCCAGCAGCCTCGACGGTCCGCTGGCGACGTTGCAACTCCCGGCGGACGTCGGCGGCGCCAACTGGCCAGGCGGCTCGATGGATCCGGAGAGCAACTACCTCTATATCCACTCTCACACAGCCGTGTACGTCAACGGGCTGGTGCCTGGCAACACCGCGCAGACCGACATGGCGTATGTCGCCGGTCAAGCGCGCGCGACCGGCCCGGGACCGAGGGCGGGCGGCGCGGGGGCGGCTGGTGGTGGCGGCGCGCCTGGCGGAGGACGGGGGCGCGGTGGCGCAAGCGTGCAGGGGCTGCCCCTCATCAAGCCTCCGTACGACCGCATCACTGCGTACGACATGAACACCGGC
>Ga0310810_10006369_pt1 | contig 13323 bp, 6 predicted proteins | sample NCmetagenome_FD_207641 | JGI IMG/M metagenome (GOLD analysis project Ga0310810, IMG submission 207641) | Soil microbial communities from experimental microcosm in Duke University, North Carolina, United States - NC | ecosystem: Engineered > Artificial ecosystem > Soil microcosm > Unclassified ... | reverse complement strand
CATCACCGACGACACCGTCAGCGAGCTGTATGGCCGCTACCTCGCGGGCAGCAACCCCGCGTGGGGAAGCCGGCCGCGCACCTGCGCCGACGGGTCGCCCGCGGGATGGCGTGAGCGGTTCACCTTCCCGGCCGGCGAGCAGTCCAAGACGCGGGAGACCTGGGCCGCGCTCACCGACCAGCTCCTGGCCGCGGGCCATGGTGCCGCCGCGGGCGTCGTGGCGCTGGGCGGCGGCGTCACCGGCGATCTCGCCGGATTCGTGGCGGCCACGCTGGGCCGCGGTGTCCCGATCGTGCAGGTGCCGACGACGCTGCTGGCCATGGTGGACGCGTCGCTCGGCGGGAAGACCGGCGTGAACACCAGCGCGGGGAAGAATCTCGTCGGCGCGTTCCATCTGCCGCGCGCGGTGATCGCCGACCCGCTGGTGCTGGGCACGCTTCCGGTGGAGCACTACCGCGGCGGCCTGGCGGAGGCGGTGAAGCACTCGCTGGTGGCGGACGCAGACTACCTCGGCTGGCTCACGGCGCACGCCACCGCGATCCTCGGCCGCGATCCGGTGCGGCTCACCGAGCTCATCGAACGGAGCGTCCGGATCAAGCTGCAGATCGCCGGCACGGATGAGCGTGATCGGGGGGAGCGCGCGGTGCTCAACGCGGGCCACACCGTGGCCCACGCGATCGAGCGCGTGTCCGGGTGGTCCGTGCCGCACGGCGACGCGGTGGCGATCGGCCTTCACGCCGAATCGCTGCTGGCCGAGCGGCTGGGCGTGGCCGCGCCCGGGCTGGCGAAGCATGTGAGCGATGCGCTGGCGCGGTTCGGCCTGCCGACCACGCTCACCGAGGCCGGGCAGCCCCTCCCCGCGGCTGATCTCCTGGCCGCAATGCGTCTCGACAAGAAATCCCGCGCGGGCGAGATCCGGCTGGCCCTCCTGACCGATGCGGGGCGTCCGCATGAGGCCGCCGGTTGCTGGACCACCGCCGCACCCGAGCCCGAAATCGTGGCGGCGCTGGGCGGAATCGGGGCGCGATAGCGGCGCCGGCGCCACACTCGGCGGTCTTCCACATTGCCCCCAGCAGTGGACAAGGAGCCGAAGCTCGCGGGCACAAACGATTTGTGATGTGGATAGACGGATTCTATTGACGGCGCCTCGGATTTTCCCCATATTCGCGCATCCCTTCACAGGCCCGCCGGGCCACCGAACGCTGCCACTGCCTGCGTCCGTCGCACCACCTTGCGCTGGGGTCGTCGCTCATGGCTCAGGTCCGTCCGCGAAAGGCACGCCCGGCTGCCCGGGCTGTCCGCGCAGTTCCAACCGCCTCCTTTGACCAGTACCTGCACGACATCCAGAAACTTCCCATGATCACCGACATCAACGAGGAGCGCCGTCTTGCCCGGCTGGCGCAGCTGGGTGACGAGGCGGCCGCCGAGCGGCTCGTCACGGCGAACCTCCGATTCGTGATCTCCTACGTGAAGCGCTACCAGGGACACGGGCTCGAGCTGTCGGAGCTGGTGGCTATCGGGAACGAAGGGCTGCTGAAGGCGGTGCGGAAGTTCGACCCCGACCACGGCGTCAAGTTCATCTCCTACGCCGTGTGGTGGGTGCGGCAGGCAGTGCTCAAGGCGCTGGCCGAGCAGACCCGGACCGTGCGGATCCCGCTCAACCAGAATGCGGCGCTGGTGCGCATGTCGCGCGTCTCGAGTCTCCTGTCCCAGGAGCTGGGGCGCGAGGCCACCGACGCCGAGCTGGCCATGGCGCTGGGCGACACCACCGACGGCATCCGCGCCGCTCGGCGGATGAGCACGATCGAGGTCTCGCTCGACGCGCCGGTCGAGCGGCAGGACCGGGCCGGCGCCACCTTCGGTGAGCGGGTGCCCGGCACGGTCGGCACCGACATCGAGGAGCTGACCGACGTACGGCTGATGCGCGAGTTCATCAGCCGCCTCTTTGCGCGGCACCTCACGCCGCGTGAGCGCAAGATCCTCTCCCTCTACTACGGACTCGACGAAGGGTCCGAGGCGCTCACGCTCGAGAAGATCGGCGAGCTCCTGGGCGTCACCCGCGAGCGCATCCGCCAGATCCGGGAGCGGGCGTTCGAGAAGCTTCGCGAGTCGCCCGATGTCCGCCTGCTCGAGAGGTTCTGCGGGGCGGCGTAGCCCCGCTTCGCCCCGCAGAACCCATCCCGGTCACCGCCGCCAGCTCGGCGACTGCGCGTCCAGGATCAGAAAGGTCTGCAGGGTCCCGTCGAGCGACTGGTACCCGACCGCCCGGCAGGTCTCGACGTCCGGGAGCCCGCAATGGTAGGCCGAGAAGGCGATGCCGCTCCCATCCGGGGACCACGCAAGCGCGCCCGGGTCTCCGCTGGTGACGGGACCGGCCGAGGCAAGCTCCTTCAGGATGACGCCGTCCGCGCTCATGACTGCCACGCGGAATTCAGTGTCGCCCCGCGCAATTTCTCCGTGAACGAACGCGATCATGCTGCCGTCCGGCGACCACGCTGGATGGAAGGCTGCCAAGCCATTGGTCAGCCGGACGGTAGCGGTGCCGTCGGCATTCGCCGTGTAGATGTCCGGGCTCCCACCACCGAGCCGGCTGACGAATGCGAGCTTGCGGCCATCCGGCGACCACGACGGCTGCGCATCACCACCGACCGGCGCGAGCACGGTGACCTGGCCATCGGCCAGGTTGATGGACGCGAGGTCGGTGTTTCCACCACCCGAGCTGGTGTAGGCGATCCTCGCACCGTCCGGAGACCATGCCGGCGAGAGGTCCATCGGCCCCGCGGTCAGCCACGACACGTTCGCGCCATTGGCCGTCATTACCCCGATGCGTACGCCTTCGACGTCGCCGGCATCGCTGGCGAAGGCGATCCGGCTGCCGTCGGGTGACCACGCCGGCTGGCTCTCGAGCCCCGGGTAGGTCAACCGGGTGTATCCGCTGAATCCGCCGCTGTTCTCGCTGGTGCTCATGACCGCGATGTCGAGCGATGGGGAACCCCACGAGATGAACGCGATGTGCCCCCACGGGTTGCCCGGCGGCGCCACGGCGAACGCCCGGAAGACCGCCAGGGCCCCGCCCGACACAGCGGCCACTCGCTGGACACCGGCCTCGGCGCCCAGCGTCCACGCTCCCGCGGTGGCCCTGCCCGCCGCACTCGTGAGGACCGGATCACCAGCGATGGTGCCACCGCCGACCGTGACCGTGAACGCCACCGGAACGCCGGCGACGGGATTGTCGTACGAATCAACCGCCAGCGCGACGAGCGGCTCCTGCAGGACCCGGCTGATCCCGGCCAGCTGATTGCTGCCGCTCAATGGCGTGATCTGCGCCACGGGTCCCGCAGCGGCCACCGCCGTGAAGACCACATCGGCCCGATCGCCCGCGCCCGCCGCCAAAGTCTGCGTACCCGCGGTTGTCCCCAGCGTCCACTTCGACAGGCTCGCCGAGCCGTCGTCGCCCGTCGTCACCTTGCTGGTGCTGATGGTGCCGCCCCCGGTCATCACCTTGAACGTGATGACGACACCGGCGAGTGGCCGGTCGCGCTCGTTCGTGACCCGCACCGCAGGAGCCGGCTCGACCGCGGTACCGACAGTCCCGGTGATCGAGGTGGACGTGGTCGCTGTGACCTGGACGTCGGCCTGAGGTTCGGTGCTGCCGTCACAGCCCTGGAGCCAGGCGAAGACGCCGGGGAGCATCAGGCAAGGAACGCGTGACAGGCGCATGCACACCGCTCCGGGATGGAAAGGGCTCGGCCTTGAGTATTCCGGAGGGGGGCGATAGTGTCGGCTGGATGGTGTGCCACGCCGGCAGCATCGTCGTCTCCCTCCCTGCAGTCCATTACACCGAACCCGCCCGACCGGGGCCAACCCAGGAGGCAGCGTCCATGGCAGATGATGTCTCCACGCTGGTCAACGCTCTGGCGGCCGGCGACCGCGAGGCCCTGAATCCGCTGTTCCCGCTGGTCTACGAGGAGCTCCGCCAGCTCGCGCACCGGCAGCGCCGGCAGTGGGATGGCGACCTGACGCTCAACACCACCGCGCTGGTCCATGAGGCGTACCTCAAGCTCGCCGGCCAGCGACAGCTTCCTGCTGAGAGCCGAGCCCACTTTCTCGGGATTGCCTCCCGGGCGATGCGCCACATCCTCTGCAACTACGCGCGTGACCGGCGCCGCCAGAAGCGCGGCGGCGGGCAGCCCCATCTGCCACTGGAAGACGCTGATCCTGCGGACGGCACGGCGCTCGACCTCTCCGCCGACCAGGCGGACCGCCTGGCGGGGTTGGACGAGGCCCTGCGCCGCTTCGAGGCCATCGCCGAGCGGCAATGCCGGGTGGTGGAGTGCCGCTTCTTCGGCGGCATGAGCGTCGAGGAGACCGCCGCCGCCCTCGGCGTGTCTCCCCGCAGCGTCAAGCGGGACTGGGCCTTTGCCCGGGCGTGGCTGCTCCGGGAGATGCAGCTCACGCTGGCGGGGGAATCGTGAGCGGAGTGCGCAGCCACGCTACGGACGCCAGGCGAGTCCGCTCGACCCCTTACCTGACCGGGAAGGGCTCGTACCCAGCCACATCATGGGCCAGCGCGTAGGCAGCCACCCTCCGGCCCAGTGCCAGTCCCGCCTCATTGTCGAACCGGTAGTGAATGCCGCCCCAGATCCGCGAGATCCCCGCCGCCTCCGCCCGGGCGCTCAGTTCGCTGGCTTCGCTGGGGAACTCGTGCGCCAGAATCGCCATCGCCGCCCCGGTGATGCAGGAGTGATTGGAAGGATACGAGGGGAAATTCGGCAGCGGCACGCTCAGCGTGATGCCGGGGTCGGCCTGGGAAGGCCGGATCAGCCAGTACGTGTACTTCGCATCGTGGCAGGCGATGAACGCATCCAGCTGGGTCATGCCCATCAGCGCCAGCACGTGCGCGGCGCGCAGCTCGTCCAAGTGATGCTCCACGATCAGCTCGCTCGCGATCTGGTAGTTGAACGTCGGGATGATCGCGAATCCGTCGGGCGTTGCCCAGAACTTCGCCGCGGCATCCTGCTCCGGTGTGCGGTGATCGGAGATCTCACGCACCTCGGCGAGCGCGGCGAGGAAGGCCGTGCTCCCGAAGTCGGGAGGAGGGCCCGGCCGGAACTGACTTCCAGATGTCAGGAAGAATGGTCGCATCTCGCCGAGGCGTGGAAAGACGGGCAGCAGACCGGGCGCGCTGAACCAGCAGCCCGGGCACACCGGAACGCTCACGCCGGCGTTTGATGGGGTGAACCCATCGGTCGCCGCGCTTGCCAGGACGGCCGCACCTACCAGGCGTCCGATCGCCTCGCCCGCGGCGAAGTCCGTGTGCAGCTCACCCGGCCAGCGTGGCCCCGCTTCCTGGGCGCGGACCTGGGCCTCGAAGAAGTCGCTCTGCAGAGGGAAGAACGCACTGAGCACGACGGCCGACGCGCCCGCGATGGCTCCGCTGGTCGAGGGGTGCTCGCCGCGCTCCTGCGCGCCCTTCGCAGCCGCCCCCGCGTTGTATTGCGCCAGCGAGAGGTACGTGAGCATCCGGGTGCCGGTGAACAGGTTCAGGACACCGGTCCGATTCTGCTGCCGCGCGATAGCGTTCCACCCCGCCGCCGATCCAACTTCCCAGAACTTCACGGCGTCCGCGGTCTGGCCGCTGGATTGCCGGACTTCCCCGCGGTCGGCCGGGCCCGAGATCGGCTCCGTGCACGCCGGGAGACCGACGAGGCAACCGGCCAGGAGAAACTTCGATGCGCGTGACATGAGACGCCTCCTTGCATATGGGTTCGGACGCTTCGCTTGCCCCTGGCACCGCGCCGTGCCGGGCATACATCCGGAAAGGGACGCAACCTCGTCCGGGGTCGTGAGCCCACGGTGATTCAGGCGTGATCCGCACCGATGCATCAGCTCCGAACCTTTGGGTTCCCCACTTCCCATCACACCGAATCCGCCGGACAGGGGCCACTGAGGAGGCAGCGACGGTGGCAAATGGCGTCTATGAGGAACTGGGCCGGCTGGCGCACCGGCGCGGCAATGCCGGGTCGATGCAGCTCACCACCTAGGGGCGCCAGGCCGGACTGGTGGCGTTTGCAACCAGGGCGAACGGCTGGCTGGGGCCGCCGTCGGCCGGTATCCAGACCACATCCCGTCCCGACCCGAAGGCGATCCTGCTCCCGTCGGGTGACCATGCGGGTCGAGACGCAGTGTTCACCGTCGTCAGTTGCATCAGGCCCGCCCCGTCCGCGCCCACGGCAAATAGATTGCACACCGTCGTCGGGACGTAGACGCACTTCGTGAACGCGAGCCGCCGGCCATCCGGCGACCAGGTCGGATCATTGATCCAGACGTTCGCGTTCTCCGGCACCAGCGTGGTGACCGCCGAGCCGTCCGGGTTCATGAGGGCGAGCGAGCCTCCGCTATTGGTCGCGTCGACGAACGCGATTCTCGCCCCGTCCGGCGACCACGCCGGATCGATTCCCCCCTGATGCAGGAGGACCGGCGGCGTGCCATCCGGCTCGGCATCCAACGCGTACAAGCCACCCAGCCCCCATGCCACGACGTGCCGACCATCGGGAGCCCATGACGGCTTGACGAATCCGTGGGCGAGAAGTGCGGCATGGGAGCCGTTGGCGTCCATGACGTAGAGATCCCCCTCATCGTCATCCAGGTCCTGAGGGTCCTTCGCGTCGTAGACCGTGAACGCGATCCGACGGGCATCCGGGGACCACGCTGATCGATAGTCGGCAAACAGTCCGTCGAACAGCAAAGTCTCCGTGCCGTTGATCCTGCTGTAGAGTGCGGAGCCTCTGCCGAAGAGCAGATCCCGTCCGCGGCACGGGTCTCCGCAGGCGAACGCCTCGAACAGGACGTGCTTCCCGGCGGCCGAGACGCTCAGCAGCTGGGCGCCCACGCGGCCGAGTGTCCACGGCCCCAGGGTCGCTACGCCTGAAGCATCGGTCTTCGCGGTGTCGCCGGCGACGGTGCCGCTCCCCGTAATCACCGCGTGGGTTACCGGCACGTCCGTGAGGGGGTTCCCGTACTGGTCCACCAGCTGCACCTGGAGGGCAACCGGCAGGGCGGCACCGGCCGCGGCGGTCTGGTCGTTCCCCGCCCGGATCGCGAGCGCGCCTGGCTGTCCGGCCGTTGCCGACGCCGTGAAGACGATGTCGGCTGCTCCATCGGCGTGTGCGGTCAGCGTCTGGGAGCCGGCCGCGGTCCCGAGCGTCCAGAAACCCGGTGAGACGATCCCTGTAACGTCGGTATGTCCCGACGACCGTCCGATCGAGCCTCCGCCCGAAACCAGAAACCGGACCTCGCGGCCGGACGCCGGGGCGCCAGCGCGAGTCGTGAGCCGCACCACCGGAGCACCCGCAACGTTGGCGCCCACGATGCCGGTGAGGGTCGTGTCCGACTGCGCCTCCAGGCGGAGTTCAGCCGCCGGCTGCTCCGGGGCCTCGGGATCCGAACCACACCCGGCCAACAGCGGCGTGACGACGCCTGCCGTCATCACCATCCAGCGCACCAGCCAGTGGTTCCTTCGCATACGCTCTCCAGGTGAGTCCCGTGATCTGCCCGCGCCTCGGCCTCTTGAGGAATGTCCGCGGCCGCTGTAGCGTCGGACCGGGCTGTTCATCCCCTATCACACCGAAACCCCTCAACCAGGGCCACTGATGGAGCCGAAACGGGCGGAGCGGGTAGCGGCCCTGTTCGACCAGGCCCTGGGCGTGCCGCGATCGGCCCGCCCGGCGTTCCTGGAGCGCGTGTCGGGTGGGGATGAGGAGCTGCGGCGGGAGCTGGGCTCGCTGCTGGAGGCGCACGACTCGGCCGACGACTTCTTCGGCGGCCTGGCGGAGGACGTGATTGCGCCCGCCGCCGCCGCCGCCGTCGCACGCGCCGGCGCGGACGTCCCGGCCGAGCTCGCGGCGTCGCTCGAGGGCCGCTACCGGATCGAGCGCGAGCTCGGCGGCGGGTCGGTGAGCCGGGTCTTCCTGGCCGAGGAGCTGGGACTCGAGCGGAAGGTCGTGATCAAGGTGCTGCCGCCGGAGATGGCGGCCACCGTGAGCGGCGAGCGGTTCCGCCGCGAGATTCACCTGGCGGCACAGCTGCAGCACCCGCACATCGTGCCGCTCCTGAGCGCCGACGCGAGCGGCCACCTCCTCTACTACATCATGCCGTTCGTCGCGGGAGAGTCGCTCCGCGACCGGCTCCGGCGCGAAGGCCCGCTTTCCGTGGCGGATGCCTCACTGATCTGGCGCGACCTGCTCGACGCACTGGCCCACGCCCACGCGCACGGCGTGGTCCATCGCGACGTGAAACCGGGCAACGTCCTCCTCAGCGGCCGGAACGCGCTGATCGCCGATTTCGGGATTGCCCGCGCGATCGAGGCCGCCGGCGATGCGGACGTCACCGTTCCCGGGGTGGCGATCGGCACGCCGGCCTACATGGCGCCCGAGCAGATCGACGGACTCTCGGCGGTCGACCACTGCGCGGACCTGTACTCCGCGGCCCTGGTGATGTACGAGATGCTGGAGGGGCGGTTGCCGTTCTCCGGTGCCACGTCGCGCGAGGTGGCACTCGCCCGGCTCACGACAGCTCCAGCACCTGTCACCCGGCCGGATTGCCCGCCCGAGGTTGCCGCCACCGTGCTGCAGTGTCTGGCCCGGGATCCCGCCAGCCGACCCGCAAGCGCCGAAGCCGTCCTGGCCGCGCTCGACGCGTTGCCGGGACGCCGGGTGGCCTCGCCGCGAACGCCTCGTCGTCGGGTCGCGGCCATGGGGCTCGTGGCCGTGCTCGTGTCGGGAGCGGTTCTCGGCGCGAGATACCTGGGACGCGATCGAAGCGCCGCTGCGGCCGGCGCCGCCGCTCCGCCGTCGCTCGCCGTCCTGCCCCTCACGAATCTGAGCCCCGAAGCCGGCGACGCCGCGCTGGCCGACGGCATGACCGAAGAGCTGATCGCCGTCCTGAGCCAGGGCCGCACCCTCCGGGTCGTCGCGAGCACCTCGGTGCGCGCCCTCCGGAACCGGCAGCTCGAGGTGCGCCAGATCGCCGACAGCCTGCGGGTATCCCACGTGCTCGAAGGCGGGCTCCAGAAGATCGGCTCGAAGCTGCGCATGCAGGTCCGGCTGGTGGACGCCCGTGACGGGTCCACCCGCTGGTCCGAGACCTACGACCGCGAGATCGGCGACATCTTCGCCATCGAGGATGATATTGCCCGCGCCGTAGCGAACGAGCTCGATGTCCGCCTGGGGCTCGACGGCGGCCCGCCGTCGGCCCGGCGGGGCTACACCTCGAGCATCGCCGCGTACGAGTGGTATCTCCGCGGAAAGCAGGACGCGCTGGTTCGTACCTCCGAGGGTCTTGCAGAGGGCATCGGGTATCTCCAGCGCGCCATCGCCATCGACTCGGGCTTCGCCGCGGCGCACGCCGCGCTGGTCTGGCTGTACCTCAACGAGGCCGGCACCAGCCCCGGCGACCACCGCATCTGGTACCGCCGCGCCGAGGCCGAAGCCCTCGAGGCCATCGCGCTCGACGACTCGCTGGCCGAGGGCTACGCCGCACTCGGGTGGGCCCGCACCGCGCTGGGCGTGCCGGGCGTCGAGGCGGCGCTCAACCGCGCAATCAGTATCGATCCCGCGGTCCACCGGGGCTTCGAGGGACTCGCGCGCTTCTACATGATGACCCGCCACCCTGCCGAGCAGCTCGCCGCCGCCGAGCGTGGGTTGGCGCTCGACCCGTATTCGGCTGCGGCCATCCGCGAGATGGCGCTCGCCCTCAGCACCAATGGCCGGTGCGACGAAGCACTGACGCTGCTCCGGCCGCTCAAGGACCTGCACCCGCCCGCCGCCGTGGCCGGCGTCATCCGGGGCCAGTGCTACGCCAGCAAGCAGATGTGGCCCGAGGCCATCAGCGAGCTCCGCTGGGCCGGCGAGACCGGTGGTGCCCGCACCGCACTCGGCCTCCTGGGCTACGTGCTCGCGCGGGCCGGCCGCGAGCCCGAGGCACGGCGGATCCTGTCCGACATGCAGGCGGGGCGCGCGGAGAGCCACGGTGCATTCGGCATCGCGCTCGTCTACACCGGGCTCCGCGACTACGACCGCGCATTCGCGTGGCTGGAGAAGGCCGTGCAGGAAAGGTCGGTGCGGGTGTACATCATGGACCCGCTGTTCGAAGATCTCCAGCGGGATCCGCGGTTCGATCGCCTGCGGCTGGCGGGTGGGATTTCCTGACGCGCGACGCTCTCAGAACCGGTAGCGCGCCGCCACCTGAAGCTGAAAGGCCGACTCGGCGGGCAGCGTCTCCCACGGCGTGAAGGCCGGATCGAACCGGAAGATCGGCTGGCTCCCTCCGTCGGCATCGGTGCCCTGACCGACCTGCTCCAGGATGCGCGGCCGCGCCAGGCGGTAGCGGCCCCATCCATCGCTCAGCAGGTTGAGCAGGTTGAACGCATCCACCTCCAGCTCGATCACCTGGCGCCCGATCGGGATGCCCTGCCTCACCGACGCGATGGTCGTATTGGTCCACGGCTCGCGGCAGCTGTTGCGCGCCAGGATCTGGCCGCGCTGGTGGCGGAGGCATGGAGTCTCCTCGACGAAACGGTCGAAGGCGGCCGCCTGCTGAGCGGTGGATACGGTTTCGAGACCGCCCGCCGCCTCGCGCGTGAACGGTGCGAACCGGATCTCGCTCGTGTCGAAGGCACTCCGCGGAACATAGATCGGGTCGTTGGCGTTGGAGCCGTCGGCGTTGAGGTCGCCGCGGCGGCCGGCGCCGGTCGCGAGATAGGTGAAGGGGCTTCCCGACTCGCCCACATAGTAGAACGCAAGCTGCGTGGACCACCGCTGCCACGGCGCGCTCCAGGTGAGCGCCGCGACGAGGCGGTGGGGCAGGTCGTTGAGCGAGACGCCGACGGTCGAATCGTCGTGCCGGCCGGAGACGGCGCGGGCGTCCGCCCACATGGCCAGGCCCGTGTTGTTCACCCGGCTGGGCGACTGGACATCACGAGTCCGCGACCAGGTGTACGACACACTCGCGCCGAGGCCGCCGGCGATCCACCGCTCCACCCGGCCCACCATCTGATACGAGTAGTTCCGCGACGTATTCCGGAGGTCGATGACCTCGGCATACCGTGAGCGCAGCGCGGGCGTCGCGACGCCGCTCGGGTCAATCGTGCCGTAGAGCACGCGGCCGAAGCGATCCACCGACTGGGGGCCGCTGAGGTTGAGGTTCACCCACATGAAATCCGAAAGCGATCGGTTCACCAGCAGGTCGGCGCTGGCCATGAGGCGCCCCGGAAGCTCGCGCTCATAGCCCAGCGAAGTGCGGAGCGTCCTGGCCATGCGCAGCCCGGGATCGAGCAGGTCCACCGGGCCGAACGGCCGCGCCGCGAGCGGCTGGCCGATGGCGCACCGATCCGGCGCCGCCTGATAGTCGGACACGAAGGCGGGCGGCGGACCTGCGTCGCTCGGCAGGAATCCGCAGGACAGGACGCCGATCCCGTCGCCATGATTCGCGAGCGCGGGAACGTACCATGCCACCGGCGGGCGCCCGGTGAAGACGCCGGCGCCGCCGCGGACGCGTTCGCGGTGGGCGGCCGAAGCCTCCCAGGTGAAGCCGACCCGCGGGGAGAATTCCACCCGCCGGCGCGGCATCTGATCGGTCCGCCGGCCGAAGATGGAATCGATCGCGGCGTTGTACGGCGCCTGCCCGTCGATCGCGAGCAGGTCCGCGCGCAGCCCCGTCGTGATCGCAAGGCGCTCGGTCGGCCGCCACTCGTCGCCCAGGTAGGCGGCGTACTGCCCGCCCCTGAGCGGACTGCTCTCGCTGCCGAAATCCTTGCGCAGCTCGTAGCGGTCCGGCGTGCCGGCGGCGAACGCGTCGAGGCTGCCGAACGTCCAGGTGCCGAACCCGCCGATGACGCCGCCGCGCAGGACGCGAAGCCGGTCCACCTGCATGCCGGCCACGAACGCATGATTCCCCGCCCACGGCAGCGACACCTCGTCCCTGATCGTGACCGCCCGGCCCCGGCCGAATGGTCCCTGGGCCAGCTGCGCACTGCCGGCGACGGCGAGCACCGAGCCGCCCTGTGTGCCCGGCACCGCTACCCGAACGAGCGGCTCGGAGGCCTCGGGAACCTGATACCCGTGATCCCAGCTCGTCGAGACGAGCAGCTCGTTGTGCCCGCCGCGTCCGCGCCGGAGGTCGGTGTGCAGCTGCAGCGCCGCGACGTCCACGCCCAGCTCGGACGTGTACCGGTTGCTCGAAAAGGCGAAGGTATCGGAGGCGGCGCGGGAGAACGCCTGGCCCCGGCTGTGTGCCGAAGTGACGAACGCCGTGACGCGGCTGTTCCATGCCGGCAGCGCCGCATCCACCCTGGCGAAGAGATTGACCAGCGGCGTGCCATTCTCGATGTACTGCGCCGAGCCCGGGACCAACCCGTACTGGTCCCGCATGATGCTTTCCATCCGCGCGAGGTCGGCGTCGCTCACCGGCACCGGTGGGAGCTGCGTCGTCGGCTGCCCCAGATAGGGCCCGGCGGCCGGCTGCGAGAGGCGCTGGATCTCGGATGCGACGAAGAAGTGCACCCGGTCCTTCACGATGGGCCCGCCCAGCGAAAAGCCGGCCTGCAGCCGGTCATAGGGACTCGGCACCGCGTCCACGGCGTCGCGCGTCAGGCCGTCGTTCCGCCAGTAGCCGAATGCGGAGCCCTGGAAGGTGTTGGTGCCCGACTGGGTGACCGTGTTGATCAGCGCGCCCGCGAAGCCGCCGTAGCGCACGTCGTACGGCGCCACCAGCACCTGATACTCCTTCACCGCATCGAGCGGAATGGATTTCCCCACGCTGGCCGCCGCGGAGACGCCGCCGTTCACGAAGCCCTCGCTGGCGCCGTTGATGAGGAAGCTGTTGAAGCGCAGGTTGCCGCCCGCGCCGGACACGCCGGTGCGTCCGCCGCCGACTTTGGTCGACACGTAGGGCGTGAGGGCGACGAAATCCTGGAAATTCCGGTTCAGCGTGGGAAGCCGCCGCACCAGCGCCTCGGGAATGGTGGCCGCGCCGTCAGGGGACTCCGCCCTGGTGTTCCCGATCTCGATCGCGTCAAGCTGGACGGCAGCGGGTTCGAGCACGAAGGAAATGCTGAGCGGCTCGCCCAGCGTCAGGTGAAGCGGCGCGCTCCGCTCCGGTCGGAAGCCGATGAGCCGGACCTCGACCACGTACGGCCCACCGGGCTCGAGCCCCTGGACCAGGAAGCGACCTCCCACGGCCTGGGCCTGGACCGCATAGCCGGTGGCGGTGTTGATCACCCGGACGCCCGCGCCATCCAGGTCCTGCCCATCGGAGCCGCGCACG